>ERZ1066125.254-NODE-254-length-18781-cov-44.144345_pt1 | contig 18781 bp, 12 predicted proteins | sample MGYA00382772_ERZ1066125 | MGnify/ENA primary metagenome ERZ1066125 (study PRJEB33369, sample SAMEA5778355) | biofilm metagenome | biome: Industrial cooling water; feature: Water cooling tower basin; material: Biofilm | place: United Arab Emirates | collected...
AGAATTGACGAAGGCGAAACTACGAATCTAGATGTGCTGCGTCGGACGCTTACGATCTTCGCCGCGTTCTGCTCCGGCTGACGCGCTGGAAACAACTGCACCCAACGCTGAGCAACCTGCTCCTCCGTCCACTCGCGCGCGGCACTCGGTTCGACCGAGAGCACCACGTGCAAGTGATTGCTCATCACCGCGTAGCTGTAAACATCGACAGCAAAGATGCCCGCCAGTTGCAAAATGCGCGCCGCGATCATCGACTTGCGGTGTTCGTAGTCGACCTTCGTGATCGGATCGATCCCGCAAAGCCACGCGCGCCGCACGCAACGCGTAACGCAGTGATAGAAGGCTTGCTGGCCTTTGGCGACGGTGAGGCGGCGGGCTTGGGTCATGCGGCGATCATCGCCACGACGATGACGTGTGTCTGTCAGGCAAACGCTGAAAGTGGTGTCGGAATTTTCTGACAGCGAACGTGATCCGGCTCGTCCGGGTAGTTGGCCGCGTAGCTGCGATTCCCTGGCGCATCCCTGGCTGTCCGCGAATCTGACCCTTGTCAGAATTTTCCTACACGACAATCAGCGTTACCCCTACAGCAAGATCAGCGCAACGCTGATGGGCGATGCTGCGGAATCGGTCTCAGACTTGTCCCGGATTCGATCCCAACCGGGCCACGGTGCGACATCTCGTGCCTTTATCAGCCCTTGCCTTCACCCGAACGTCCGCGAGGCTGTCATGAAGTCGTTGTCGCTTATCCCTGCGCTGGTTCTTGCGCTCCTGCAGCCGCTGCAGGCGACGCCGCCTGATCCTGAGCCGGAGACGCCGAGTTACCTTGAGCCGTACCAAGAGTTCGGCAAGCGCATCAAGGCTGCCAGTGCGGTATCGCTGCTCGAAGGCAATATGTTCGGCGACGATGTGAGCTTGTACAACGGCGCTACGACATTCTCAGTCGTGGATGTGAGCGTGCCGGGCAATAGTGCGCTGGCGGTGGAAGTCAGGCGTCGATTGCAGATCGAAGATCGGCGCGGTCGGCGCGATCGGCCGGGCTTCGCGAACTGGGAATGGGATGTACCGTACCTGTCGGGCGTGTTCACCGAGGCACTCGGCTGGCGCGTGGGGGAACCAGGCGCGAGCGATCAACGCTGTTCGACCACGTTGCCGCCTGCGACTGTGAACGACAACATCAGCAACGAGGAAATCTGGCACGGCACGCACGTGCATTTGCCAGGCGCAGGCTCTGAGGAGTTGTTGGTCGACCAGGGCAGCTTTCCGGGCATCACCAGCGGTATCGCGCACCCTTGGATCACCAAGGGCTTGATGCGCTTTCGTTGCAAGCCAAGCTTGAACAATCCAGGCGGAAGTTTCTCTGGCGAAGGCTTTATCGGCGTGACGCCGGGCGGTGTGATCTACACCTTCGATCATATGATCAGCATCGAGACCACATCGGTGCAAAAGGCCTGGTTGCAATTCGTCGGACCGGCCGGCTTAGGGCCGCAGCCGCCCGTCAATCGCCGCAAGATTTACCTGATGGCGACGCGCATCGAGGATCGTTTCGGCAACTGGGTGAACTACGCCTACAGTGGTGCGCAACTGACCGGGATCAGCAGTAACGATGGCCGCTCGATCAGCATTACCTACACCGGCAATCGCGTCACAAGGATCGATGTCCAGGGCACGCCGCCGCGCACCCTGAGCTACGACTACGGCCCAGCAGTTCCGGGATACGTGGAAGGTACGCTGACGGAAGTGACGCTGCCCGACACCTCGAAGTGGCTCTACAGTTTCACCGGATCGCCAGTTTCCATTCCCAGCACGCTGGAGTCGACGCCGCTCGATTTTTGTCCCGAACCCGGACTCAACGATTCTCAGGCGCCGTACGTACTGACGATGACGCACCCTTCGAAACTGGAGGGACGCTTCACGTTTCGATTCAAGCGCCACTATCGCAACTTGCAAGCGCCGGATGTGTTCTGCAACAGCGAGGATGGCGGCAACTACCAGACACTGGTGCGTCCGAACTATTTCGACAATTGGACGCTGCTGGAAAAGCGCTTCAGCGGTGGCGCGATGGACACCAGCACCTGGACCTACGACTACGGCATCGTGCCACCCACGATTCCTTGCGCGGGCTGCCCGCTAAGCAAGACCGTGACCGTCGGCGAGCCCGACGGCAGCAGTCTTGAGTATGTGTTCGGCGTGCGCTACGGCGTCAACGAGGGCCAATTGCTCGCCGAGCGCACCAGAACGGGCAGCGCGCTGCGCGAGAGCAGCCATAGCTATGCAACGGCGGCAAGCGGCTATCCGGACCAGGCCGGGCAAAGTCTGCAAATGACCATCGATCCGCTGCAGCACAAACTCAGACCACAAACGCAGTCGATCACCACCCAGCAAGGCCTCAATTTCACGCGCAGCGTCAACAGCTTCGATGGCTTCGCGCGACCTTTGAGCGAGACCCATGCGAGCAATGGATCGCCAGCGTTCTCCAGAATTCAAACCGTCGGTTATCACGACGACTATGACATTTGGGTGCTGGCCCAAGAGGCGTCACGCAGCGTCGATGGCATTGCCGTGCATAGCACCGTCTTCGATGCGAACACCGCGCGGCCGACGAGCGTGACCGAGTACGGGCGCCTCGACCGCACCATGACCTGGCACAGCGATGGCAATCTGCACCAGATGCGCGACGCGCTGAATCGTGCGTTCACGCTGACCAACTACGAGCGTGGGGTGGCGAAAAACATCCAGTTGCCCACCGGCCCAACCATCAGCACCACGGTCGATAACTACGGCAACCTTTTGACCGTCACCGATGCCGTAGGCTTCATCACCAGCTACCAATACGACGATCGCGACCGCTTGTCGCGCATCGACTATCCCGATGGCGATACGGTGAGCTGGGCGCCGACGATCATCAGCACCGCGCCGTCGCAAGCCAGCGAGTTCGGCATCCCGCAAGGCTTATGGCAACGCACCGAAACCACCGGCACTTTGGTCAAGAACACCTGGTTCGACGCGCGCTGGCGGCCGATCCTGACGCGCGAGACCGTCACCGATGGCAGCACCAACGCCACCTTCGTGCGTCGGCGCTTCGATCATCGCAATCGAGAGATTTTCACCAGCTACCCGGTCGCCAGCGTTGCGAACTTCACCGGCATCACCACCGGCACCAGCAAAACCTTCGATGCGCTCGATCGGCTCACCGCCACCGCCAGCGCCTCCGAGATCGGTACGCTGAGCACCAGCCACAGCTATCCCCTCGGGGCGCTGCGCCAAGTCAGCATCGACGCGCGCGGCGTCATCACGCACATCGATTATCAAGCCTATGAGGCGCCATTGATGAGCTGGCCGCGGCGCATCGTCGCTGCGGTGGGCTTGCCCGAGCAGCAGACCACCGAGATCAACCGTGATGTGTTCGGCAAACCGACAACGATCCGTCGCAGCGGCAATTACATCCCGCCCAGCGGCGCCCCGCAGCCGCAGCAGCTCGATCGGCTGTTCGTATACGACCAGCATCAGCGCTTGTGCAAAACCATCGAGCCCGAGTCCGGCACCACGGTCATCGATTACAACACTGTCAATGACATCGCCTGGACCGCGATTGGCCTGAACCTACCGAGCGTCGCCAACTGCAATCGCAACTTCACCGATGTCCCGTCGGGCGTGCGCTCCACGCACAGCTTCGACGCCATGAAACGCCTCACCGGCATCGACCATCCCACCGGCACCAACGATCTGGCCTACACCTACTTCGCCGACGGCGCGCTGCAGACCGCGAGCAACTCAGGCACCGGCAGCAATACCTGGACGTACACGTACAACAAGCGGCGCATGCTGGAAACCGAAGTGTTGAGTTACGACAACCGCAGCTTCGCGCTCGGTCATGCTTACAACGCGCTCGGCCACCGCAGCTCGCTCACCTATCCGAGTGGACAAGTGGTGAGCTTCAACCCCGACGCCCGCGGGCGGGCGCGCCAAGCCGGCAGCCATGCGAGCAGCGTCTCTCGGCACCCCAATGGCGCTGTCAACACCTTCGTGTACGCCAACGGCATCGGCCACGTCACCGCCCTAAGCCTGCGCCAACTGCCGCTCCGGCGCACTGCCGGCAGCGTCATGGACCAGTGGTTTGCCTACGACGCCAACGCCAATCTGATCGCCATCGACGATGTCGTTCCAGGTTTGCCGCAGAACATCGAAGATCGCACGCTCAGCTACGATGGGCTCAATCGCCTCATCACCGCCGATGCGCCGAACCTGCTCCGCGACGAGCGCTTTCGCTATGACGCCCTCGACAACATCCGCCAGGCTTCCTTCGACGGCGCGGTGTTCGACTACCTGCATACGGGCGAACGCCTGACGCAAATCAACCTCGGCGGCGCGCCGTATCAGACATACGCGTACAACGCCCAGGGCGATGTCGTGCATCGCCAGCGCATCATCGAGGCACCCGCCGACCAGCTCTTCGCCAACGGCTTCGAAGCCGTCTTCCCCGCGCGTTCGAATCGCGCGCTCGATCTGTTCCGCCAAGTCAACTACGCGCCCAATCAGGTCTACACCTTCGACCGCGCCCATCGCCTCACCAACGTCCAGAACGTCGAGAGCTACCACTACGACGCCCACGGCCGCAGAGTTGGCACCCTGCGCGCCACCGACAATGCCCGCCACTATCAGGTCTACAGCCAAAGCGGCGTGCTGCTGCACAGCGAGGACCGACGCATCAACACCGCCGTCGATTACATCCACCTCGACAACGATCTGATCGCCGAACGCGAAGTCGCCCTCGCCACCAGCAGCGTCGCGATCCGCTACCACCACCCCGACACCCGCCAGTCCGCCTCGCTCATCACCAACAACTTAGGCCAAACCATCAGCCGCGAACCCTTCGCCCCCTACGGTTCGCCCTACAGCAGCTTCTACCGCGAAGGCCCCGGCTACGCTGGCCACGTGACCGACAGCAACACCGGGCTCACGTACATGCAGCAGCGTTTCTACGACCCGATAGCGATGCGGTTCCTGAGCCCCGATCCGATGGCCGTCGATCACGGCACAGCCTGGAACTTCAACCGATACAACTATGCGGCGGGGAATCCGTATAAGTTTGTTGATCCGGATGGGCGTGCAGTTGATATCTTCCTCGATATCGGTTTCGTCAGCTACAGCGCCTATACGCTCGCCACTGAGCCAAGCTGGGTCAACGCTCTCGCACTTGGTGCCGATGTAGTTGGTGCAATCGTCCCGGTTGCAACCGGCTTGGGTTCAGGCGTCCGAGCTGCAGCGCACGGCGAGGACGCGTTCCGAGTGGCAGATGAAGTTGTCGATGTTGGCCAAGTACCGAAGGGCGGTGCCTACAAGCTGGTAGACGTAGATGGAAACGTGAAACGCACAGGAAGGTCCGGCAACCTTGAAGCGCGCGAAGCACAGCACGCGAGAAAGCCGGAAACAAAAGACTTAAAGATGGACGTTGATACCCGCTCCGATGACTACAAAGTGCAGCGAGGCGCCGAACATCGGCTCTACGAGCAACACCCTGAAGCACGAATGGAAAACGGAGGCCTTAACCGCCAGAAGGCAATTCGCGACAATAATCCGAAAAAGGATACATACATTAAGGCAGATGCGGAGTTCAGGGGGAAGAAATGAACAGTATTGGGAAATATACGAATGGAACTCTTTTCCTTGTCCCATTGAAAGATTTCGGGTTCGTTCAAGGTTTGGTTTGTCGCCATAACGCGAAAGGAACAGTATTCGCTCGATTCTTCCCACCAAGGCTTCGCAACAACAGAACTCAAATGCTCCCCGTTGCGGAAACGAGCGTATTTTGCGGTCGTGTTGGCGATCTTGGCCTTAGAACAGGCGCTTGGCCAATTATCGGTCGCCTTAGTGATTTTGATTTTGAGAAGTGGCCACTGCCGAAATTTGTGAGACTCGCAGGAAATGTGCCGCACGTTGTAACCTACGACGATCAACTGAAGATCGTGAGTGACTGCATTGCAGCCCGTGAGGATTTAACCGGAACGGAGTGTGATGATGGGCTAATGGGTCATGGGTTTGTAGAAATTAAGCTAACAAGATTATTTGAGAATGAAAAAGAGGGTTCCTTGTGATTTTGTAGAGAAAGCTCCCACGAGCCCAAGATCGGCAAGACGGGAGTCACAAGTATGAAAAGAAGAAATGACCTATTCCGGAAATATGTTGAACAAATCGCAGGTCACAATTACGTTTCCTATAACCTTAATGAAAATCCAAGTTTATTCGTGATGACCTATGCCAACGTTCCTGAAATTGGTCAGCAAACTGCATTTACCATAGGGTTATCAAATTACGCCAACGACAGATGGAGATTAGGTAAGCCGGAACTCTTGGTATCTGTTAACTCACTGGACTCTTGTTGGCCTTTGGCAATGGGAGAACTTGTATTACGAGCCAGTGGCAGTCAAGATTTCTCGGTAGGGCAGATATTTAAATTTGGAAGCGAAATTTCGAGTGAGTCCCAGATGGATGCATTTTTGTTGTATTACTGCATCGTGTTGGAACGCGAGGACGCTGTTTACAGAGATAGCGATGGCATAATTAACATAGTGCAACTTTTTCCCATCTATACTTCCGAGATTGACGAAATAAAGCGAATGGGCAGCCGGAGTTTTCTTACTCGCATGGGCGAGTCGATTTACGACGTCCACAGGCAGCCCATTGGCTAACCGGTTACGTTGAAGACTAGTGAGGGGCAATCAGATTAAACACAATTCAGAGCAAAGACACCCGCAGCGCCCTGTAATTCACCGATTACCTCCACAAAGATATACACAAATCCGAACCCAAATCCTTAGACCAATGACAAAAACATGAAGATGCTTGAGGAACAGATTTCCGAAGGCATCGAGAAATTCGTTTTTTTTTCCATGTCAGTCAAAAGTGGCTTGGTGCCCGCGTTCACGTACACGATCGGTGCACAATTGGTAATTGGCCACGAGCTGGCGTTTTTTGGGGGCGCAGCGTACTCCCGTCAGAAAGTTCATGACGACATTACCGCCTGTTATCAAAGAATAAAGAACGGTGAGAAACTGACAGATTTTAGATTGTCAGATGTAGAGCGAAGCTGGGTGCCGCATATGAACGCACTGATCGCAGTTGATCGCGATGTCAGAGTCATGCAGATAGTGCCCGTCGGATCAGGATGCACTCGTGACGTGCCTGATATGCGGTTCGCGGTCCGAGATAACCCAGTCTGGAAGTTTCTGGAGTCTGAAAATGGAGGTCAGAAACTTTGGGTTGTGTGCGACCTTGCGATTCTACGCGGCGCTCCAGCTGTTCACATTGCTCGATGGGAGGTAGATCAATGGGAAGTCTTTTCAACTCCGCCGTCCGAGGTAAATAATGACGACGCACGAGTTATCCCTGCCGCTACGATGATTGGTCTTGATCCCCGCTTGGCTGACATTCTGGAAATGAGCATCGGAGTGGTACAGCAACGTTCACTGGCACCACTGCCCATACACTGGACCAGCGCTAAAGCCTAACTCATCAGCGGTGACGACGCGATGCTCAGCCGTCAACTCCCGTCGGCGGGCGGTTCCTAAGTCCCGATCCGAAGGCAGTCGATCCGGGGACCGCGTGATACAACTATGCGGCGGGGAATCCCTTAAAGTACGTCGATCTGGATGGGCTGGCGAATGAACTTGGTATCAAAGTGCAGTTTACTGAGGACTTCGCACGCAGTTCGAATCCGAACAAGCGCGACAATCGAGTTTTGAATGCAGCGCAACGCAGTGTAGATCTGACGGTTCGCGCAGTCATGGCTGGAAGCGATGAAGCCGTGAAAGCAGATCTAACTGTGTGGAAGGTCTCGGCAGATCCGGAATACCAGATAGGCGCGCACGGTGTAGCGGATACCGTGGCATACGCCGCCGACGGTGTGGACCCCAAAGAGATTGACATCGTTTTCGGACCTAGAATTCTGAGCATTCTCGACTCACGCGAGAAGACAAAATTCAGCCATGGGATCACGGCCAGGGGCGGCGACCCGGCACTTTTAGTTGTTGGTGCGCATGAGCTAAGCCACGGCGCCGATGGGAACATTGGAATTGACGACGAAAATGCTTCAGAGGCAGATGTTGGTGTTCGCGTTAGGGAGATTGTGAAGTCATCTCCAGACGTTTCAGATGGGATCGACTAGGAGAATCGATATGACGCATCTCACACGGCTCTTGATGAGTCTACTTGCTCTGTGCTCGCCCGTCGCAAAGGGCGCATGCATTAAGCCCAACCTTGAGGAAGCAATCCGCGCTTCCTCCCACGTCGCGGTTGTGATCGTGCGCTCCGCCGAGCTGGCAGTTCCAACGGATCAGCTGAAGCATCGCGAGAGGTTTCGAATCGAGTATGGCGTCGAAGCGACCGAGTGGCTGAAAGGAGATGAGGTCACCTTGCCGAAGTTGTTCTCGACTAAGCGATATCGGGACCCAAGTCATCGCCACTTCAAGGCGAGTGAAGAGGTTTCGATTGCCCCAGGCAGCACTGTCATTGTCTATTTCGACGAGGGCAATCCCGAGCTGCTGATCGAGCTTTGCAGCCCTAGCCGTGTGGTTAGCGCCAAGGACAGACTTCTCGTCCGTACACGGCAGATTCTCAATAAGTAGTTTCGGCACCGAGCAATATCTGGCCTACACCTACTTCGCCGACGGCGCGCTACAGACCGCGAGCAACTCAGGCACCGGCAGCAATACCTGGACGTACACGTACAACAAGCGGCGCATGCTGGAAACCGAAGTGTTGAGTTACGACAACCGCAGCTTCGCGCTCGGTCATGCTTACAACGCGCTCGGCCACCGCAGCTCGCTCACCTATCCGAGTGGACAAGTGGTGAGCTTCAACCCCGACGCCCGCGGGCGGGCGCGCCAAGCCGGCAGCCATGCGAGCAGCGTCTCTCGGCACCCCAATGGCGCTGTCAACACCTTCATGTACGCCAACGGTATCGGCCACGTCACCGCCCTAATTTATCGAGAAAGAAATGGCTTTGCTCATTCACGGCAAAATAATCGAACAGACGCCGTTCGGGGTTTTTGAGACCACGCGGGATCAAAGTGGCCGAGTCAGCCGGTTTAAAAAGTGCGGCCTCTGATCCGATACAATACCTCGACGGCCAACTCGCGCTGTGCGCTAATCTACAAAAGCGGCTCGCGAGAAGGCAGCAAGAAAATCGTATTGCGTCCGCCTTGCCATGCTGATCTGCACCGAAAGGAGGGAAAGAAACCAGACCCAATGGATGCCTCATGACAGAACTGGACTGCCATCGAATCGCGAGCCAAGAGCCGTCTTCTTGCGGTCCATGCAGTCTCTGCGGCCTTAGCGCGATGTTTCTGGAGATTTGATGGAGAAAGCTCCCACGAGCCCAAGATCGGTAAGACGGGAGCCACGAGTATGAAAAAAAGAAATGAAATTTTCCGCGAACATGATGAACAAATCGCAGGCCACAAGTACGTTTTTTATGAGCTTAACGTGCCTGCATTGGCCATCAATGTCGAGGCTTGCCGGATGGCGCCAAGATCAAGCTCGAAGTCAAAGTACGAGAACCCAAATGAACGCTATAGAGAAATTAGTGTCGCTGGGGTCCGCAGAGTTTGCCGAACCGCCTAAGCATTTGGGCGGAGCGCTAGACGAGCTTATCGGGAAAAAGAACGGGTTCTATTTGTTTGAAGGTGCGATGCGCATCTACGCCTCAGTGACCACCAAAGAGTGCCTTGGCCACGACGATTGGCGGCGACAGAGCTTCTATGCGGACGTCTACCGAACGGATCTTTTGCTCTTCGCTGACGACGTTTTCTGTCACCAGTTTGGGATCGACGACTCTGGAGTCGTGTACTCGCTTAATCCCGAGTCCGGAGCAATAAGCGAAATCAGTTCCACGCTTGAGGGATGGTCGGCCGAAGTGCTCAAGCGGTTTGATTTTTTCAGCGGCCATTCCGTTGCGCGAAAATGGCAGGAATCACATGGCGTGTTGAAAGACCGCGAGCGGCTATTCCCGAAGGTGCCGTTTCTCCTCGGAGGGCGCTATGCGGTCGAGAATCTTTTCGCATGTGAAGACGTAGTTGGCTTGCGATATCTATCAGATGTTTGCGAACAAACCAAATCAATGCCAAACGGAACAAAAGTCATTTTACGCGTGCCTCAAGCGGAGTGAGGACCTAAAGCCCTTGCCGTCCGCGGCTCAGCTGCGCACGAACAGCCAGTGTTCAAGCACCTGGCCAACGCGCAACTGCTGGTCATCGACGACTTCGGGTTGACCCCCATTGCATGAGGCGCAGCAACGCGATCTCCCGGAGCTACTGTGTGGCGGGGAATCCGCATAAACTCGTTGATCCTGATGGTAGGTTGCCGGGAATCCAACATGTGTCAGGCGAACACTCAAAGTTGTGTCGGAATCTTCTGACAGCGAACCTGATCCGGCTCGCTCGGGTGGTTCGCCGTGCAATTCGTTGGCGATCACCTGGCTGTCCGCTACGCCGTCTTGTCCGCTACGCCGTCTCCGACAACGATGTGTGGGTGATAGCGCCGCTGTAACCGAACTTTGCGGGTGTCGAGGTTGCACGCGAGCTTGCCCTCGGCAAATCGCCCGCTCGAATTTGTGATAAATCGTGCCGGATTCCTGCAAGACCGGACGAATGCCCGCGACTAGCCTGAGCACACCTTACAAACGGGAGTGTTCCAATGCGTACTCAGCTCAAAGCGCTGGTTCTGGCGGCGATGATGTCCCCGGCGGCGTTCGCTGCCACCACCGACAGCGTTTTCCTGCTCCACGGTTACAACAGCAACGGCAACAGCAGCGGCCAGGGCGACGCTTGGGATTGCGCGGCAACCTGGGCCGTGCAGCGTTCCGCGTTGCGCCACTTCGGCCACACCGGTCGTGTGCAAACCATCGGCTATTACAGCGATAACAAGAATTGCGATCGCAACCTGGCCAGCACGGTTTACACGAAGAACTTCGCGGGCGATCCGACCGGGCCGCGCCAAGGCGGGCCGGCCAACTTCGGCGTGTTGACCTTCGATACCAGCCTGACCCATGTCGCCTACCGCTTTGCCTGGGCCGTGGCGCGCGAGTATCGGGACTCGGGTCGCCCGGTCCATGTGATCACCGACTCGCTGGGTGGTCTGGTCGTGCGACAGGCGGTGGCGATGTCCTCGATGGGCAACGCCGATTTCCCGACGTTGGCGGCGATGCCGATCCGCACCGTGCATGCCTATGGTTCTCCCTTCTACGGAACACCGCTGGGCGGCTATGGCGGCACCATTCAAGCTGTGCAGGCGCGCGTCGGGTCGGATTTCATCAATACGCTGAACAGCGCCAACTACACCCGCGTCGGTAGCGCGCGCTGGTACTCCTACACCGCGCGATTTGGCTTCACCGATGGCGACGGTTTCATCAGCTACGACAGTGCTTGCTGGCTCAGGAGCATCGCCTGCATGCAGTACCAGAACCCCGGCTATTCGCACGGTTCTTACAAAGACGATCAGAATTTCACCCAGAAGAAATGGGGCGCCTATCTTTATCGCTTGAACCCGTCCGTTGTAGGCTGGCGCACGTCGGCGTCGATCGACGACATCGGTGCCGCTGGTGTGGCAGCGAGCTACGTTGTCGCCAACTGATCGCAATCGCAATCGACACGGCCTCAGCGATGAGGTCGTGTCGAAGCGCCAACGGCGGCCCGAATCAGCGCGCCGGTTGACGCCACACGAAGCGACATCGCAAGCGATCGATGGCATCTGGCGCGATATCGACCGAACATGACGCCAGCGCTCGCAAGTTATCACATCCGCATCGGCGGTCTGGCCAGCGCGACCGGGTTGGCCGGGGAATCGAACAGACACACCTGAAGATCGCACAGCCCGTTCGCGGGCTGGTTGGATTCGGTCCGCTGGCCCTGGTAGGTGAAAGCCGTGCCGAGTGACTGGGCGCCGACGTTGGCGGCCAGTCCAAGCCCGAAAATGACCGACGCCGCGACATGACGATGCATCATTGAACCTTCTCGATGATCGATCTGAAAGCGGCGCCGGTCCTTGCTCGCCCGGCCCGGCGAAGCGCGTCGAACTACTGCTCGAATGCGCCGGCGTCGCACAGCCCGTCGCTGCGCGGCTGGCCACGGCCATCGCTCGTGGTGCACAGGCTGGCCAGGCCGAAGTTGCGCTGCGGACGGACCATTCCATCAGCAGCCCAGCCGAGCACGGGCACGTCGCCGCCGAAGTTGGCGTAGCTGATGCCGAAGGGATTCGCCAGCAAGTGGCGCTGGTCGACGCGCAGTCCAGGGCAAGCGATGGTGGCGAGCCCGAGCTGGTTGCCGCCGTCGCTGACCAGCTCGCCGGCGAGCGTGCTGGCGCAGGCGCCGTCGATCAGGCTGTTGCCGTAGCGCAGGCTGCGACCGGTGCAGGCGGTGCTGTAGCGCTTGCGCAATGCCGGCTGTGCGCCGTGACCGGCCACGCTGACATGGCGCAGGGTCACGTTACCAAGTGCATCGATTGCTTGGCCGCGGCCACTGGCTGCGGCGTTGGCATGCAAGGACACATCGCTGGCGCTGAAGTCCACGCATTCGGAGTAGATCCCGCCACCGCTGCCGGTGTCAGCGCGGTTGCTGGTGAAGCTGACACGCTGGTAGTCGCGCGTGCCGGCCCCGACCGCAGCCAGGAAGATCGCGCCACCGTGGGTCGTCGCCCAGTTGCCGCTGAATTCGCTGTCGCTGATGCTGTGACGGTAGCCGGAATGCAAGGCACCGCCGGCCTGGGCGAAGTTGTCGACGAAGCGCAGCCGCGCTAGGCGGTTCGAGGCGATAGTCATGTCGTTCTTGAAGTGAATCGCGCCGCCCGTGCCAGCGGCGCTGTTTTCGCGCAGCGTCAGCAGCGCGCCTGGCTGCGTGTTATCGGTGGCGAGGTCCAGCGTCGCGGTCCCGTTGACATGAAAAGCACCGCCATTGCCAAGCGCGTGGTTGTAGCGAATCGCGCCGGTGCCGTTGTCACGCCAGACCACGTCGGAGTGCCAGCCTGCGAAACCACTGCCAAAGATCGCCACCGCGCCGCCGTTGCGATCGGCCTGGTTGGATTCAACAAAGCTGCCGGTGGCATCCACCACGGTCGGACCCAGCAGGTAGAAGGCGCCGCCATCGTAGACCGCGGAGTTGTCGCGCACATAACTGGACTGCAGATCGATGTCGGTGTTCGCGAGGTAGGCGGCACCGCCAAAGTCGGCGCGGCAGGATTGGACTACCGCCGCGCGCAGGGCCAGGGTGTGCCGGTTCATGCCGTTGATCGTGGACATGTAGAAACAGCCGCCCTGGAATCCGCTGCCGTTCGACACCGTGAGCTGCGCGATGCCGAGGCGCACGCCAAGGTCGTTGCGCGACACCACGAAGATGCGGTCGGCGGGTTGACCAATCTGCCACCTCACCCGGGTCTTGCCGCGGCTGATACCGATGATGTCGATCGACTCGGTGATGTACAGTGCGCCGTCCGAGCTGCCGTATTCGTCTGGCGTGGAGTCCGGGCGCGACAGCTGGTAGGTGCCTTCGCCGAGTGCGATGCGGTCGGCGCCAGCGTTTGCGTTGGCGGCGTTGACCGCCTCGCGTAGCGAGCAGTCGTTGACCAGGCAGGCGCCTGGCGCCGGATCGTCGAAACGGGTCACGGTGTAGGTGGCGGCGCCGGCATCGGCAAGCGCCAGTAGCAGTGAGGCGGTAAACAGGGACTTCATGGGAGTCGCTCCAGGTTGGGGTGCGACTTCCAATACGGCATCAGCGCAAAAACAGGTTCAACCGGCTGCCGGCAGCAGCCCTCGCCCGCGCCGCACCCACGGATGCCAGCCCATGACCTTGGCGTTGAGACCGGCGATCCCGGCTTCGATCAGCCGGCGGCCTTCGGCATCCTCGGGTGCCAGCGCCAACAGGCTGGCGCCGAGTACGATCTGGCTTTGGTGCGCGAAGCTCGATTGTGCCATTTCCGGCACGGCCGCGCCGATACGCAAGGCCTCGCGCAGCTCGACGATCGCCCCGGCGTGATCGCCCGCGCGATGCGCCAGCTCCCCGGCGTAATAACGGCGAACCATCTCGTCGACCGATTCGGCGCCCGAGATGGCGATGATCGGCTCGCGCAGCTCGGTAATCCCGGCGCGCGCTGCCTCCAGCTCGCCGGCGAGGCCACGCGCCCACCAGTGCATGCCCGCGATGGTCAGCGGCCACACCCCCTTGCCGCCGGTGCGCCGCTGTGCAGCCGCTCGGGCCATCTCCAGCCAGGGCAGCGCTGCGTGCGGTTGCTCCCGGTACAGCTCCAGCAATGCCAGCGAACGCGCCGTGCTGAACTCGAGCTGCGCGCGATCGTGGAGGCGCGCCGACTCCACTGCGCGCTGTAACAGCGGCAGCGCGGCGTCGAAGTCGCCCGCCATCAGGTACACTTCGCCCAGCGTGCTGAGCGGCGTCGCCACTTCGATCGAATCTGCGGCATGGGTTTTTTCGGCGATCGCCAGCGCCTCGCGCGCGCTGGCGATGGCCTCGCGGGTGTGCCCGAGATCGCTGTCGATCTGCGCCTTCAGGCCGAGCACGATCGCCAGTCGGGGATCATCCGCCGCCAGGTGCTTGCGATGGATCGCCAGCGAGAGCCGCATCTTGTCCTGGGCCAGTGCCAGTTGGCTCGACGAGTAGTAAAGCGTCGCCAGGTTCTGTGCGCCGAGGCCGGCCTGTGGCGATTCGGCACCATACAGCTCGCTGAACAAGGCCAGATTGCGCTCCAGGGCCTCCGCCGCTTCCGCCTGGCGGGTCTGGATGAACAAGGCGATGCCGAGGCCGTTGTACAAGTGTGCTGCCGCAAGCCGCGCATTGCGTGAGGGCGCTGCGGCTTCCATCACCGGCTGCAGCGACGCCAGCCCCTGGCGCAACACGGCTTCGGCTTCGTCCGGCTTGCCGCCGCGTATCAGCGCTTCGCCGCGCACGCGCGCCACGCTGGCGGCCACCACCGGGTCCGGAGCGGCGATCGGCTGCAGCAATGCGCCGGCGCGTTCGGCGTGGCTGACGCCCGTGTCGATATCGTTGCTGTTGAACGCGGTGGAGGACAGTTCGGAGAGGATCGCCGCCTGCAGCTCCGGTTGCCCGGCCAGATCGCGCTCGACGCGCGCGGCTGCGCGCGCCACCAGATCGGTCACGGTCGGCACTGTTGTGCTCTCGCGTTCGAACGGATCGGCGGCACTCAACAGCGAAGCCAGGAATTCGGCGATGCGGTTGGACTTCTCGGCTTCGCGTTCGGCGCGTCCGCGCTCGGTCTCGGCCTGCACCCGCGCGGCCTCGGCCAGCCGCGCCTGCTCGCGTGCCACGCCGGCCTGCCACAGCGACAGCGCGAGCCCCGCGATCAGCGCCAGTAGGACGGCCGACGCGCTGCCCACCGCCAACCGATGGCGGGCGACGAACTTCCGCAGTCGATAAGTGCGGGTGTCGCTTTGCGCACGCACCGGTAGCCCGCCCAGCCAGCGGCGCAGATCGTCGGCAAACTCGGCCGCGCCACGATAGCGACGCTCCGGCTCGCTGCGCAGCGCCATCAGCACGATCATGTCCAGCTCGTCAGCATCGGGCGCGCTGCCCAGCCCGCTCCGCTGCAGCCGCTGGCTCGCCAACTCGAACTGCTCCTGGCGAACCGATTCGACCAGCGCCGCGAGCGAGTCCATCCGTCGCTGGTGCGGCAACTCGCCGGTCCACGCCTCGTAAAGCATCAGCCCGAGCGAATAGACATCGGTCGCGGTGCTGATCGGTTGACCGAGCACCTGCTCCGGGGCCGCGTAGGCCGGCGACATCGCATGCACGCCGCTGGCCGTTTCGCCGCCGTTCGCTGCGGCCTCGCCGATCCATTTGGCGATGCCGAAATCGAGCAGGAATGGACGCTCGTGTTCGTCGATCAGCACATTGGAGGGCTTCAGGTCGCGGTGCACGATCAAGCGCGCCTGCGCATGGGCGACGATCTCGGCCACCTCCGCGAGCAACGCGACGCGCGCGCGCAGGTCCGGGGCGCGCTCGCGCAGGTACTGGCCGAGCGGCACGCCGGGCACGTAGTCCATCGCGTACCACGGACGCCCGCCAAAGGTTCCGCCGTCGATGAAGCGCGCAATCTGCGGATGGTTCAGTTCTGCCAGCATGCGCCGCTCCTGCACGAAGCGGCGCACCAGGTCGGCCTCGTCCAGGCCCGGCCGCAGCAGCTTCAGCGCAACCCGCTGGGTGAAACCGTCCTGCTGACGTTCGGCCAGCCAGACTTCGCCCATGCCACCCCGCCCGAGCAGCGATCGCAACTCGAAATCGCCGATGCGCCCACCCTCGCTGGCCTGCGTCTGCAGCAGTTCTGCAGCCGCGTAGCCGGCGGCCGGTCGCTCCAGCACGCTGCCGGTCGCCGCGTCGGCCGCCAGCAGGCTGCGCAGCGTACGTGCCAGTTCCGGTTCGGCGGCCTCCAGTTCCGCGAGCCTGCGCGCCTGTTCTTCCGTGGGAATGTCGACCCAGGCGTCGAACAGATCGAGCGCTCGCCGCTGTTGCTCAGGCGTCATCGGCAAACTCGCCGAGTTGGGTCAGCAGGAAAGCGCGCGCGCGGCGCCAGTCGCGTTTGACCGTGGAGCGCGACGTGCCGATCGCATCGGCAGCTTCGTCCAGGTTGAGGCCTGCATAGAAGCGCAGTTCCACCAATTGCACCAGACGCGGGTCGATGACTTCGAGCGCCTCGAGCGCTGCGTGCACATTCAGCACCAGCACGTGCTCGCCGTCGTCCGTCGGCATGTGTTCGGCGGCGCCGAGCGTCGTCACCGGCGCGCCCGCACCCCGCTTTTGCGCCAGATGCGCGCGTGCATGGTCGATGGCCACCTGGCGCATCACTTTGCCGGCCAGACAATAAAAGTGAGCGCGATCCTCCTGGCTCAGGGCCTCCGGCCGCGCCAGTCGGAACCAGGCCTCGTGGACCAGCGAGGTGGCGCCAAGTCCGCCACCCTGACCCAGCCGCACCTGCTGCCCGGCAATGCGCTTGAGTTCGGCATACACCGCAGCGAACAGCGAATCGATCGCCTCGCGATCGCCCTCGCGCGCCTGCACCAGCAATTGCGAGAGGTCTGCGGCCTGCACCTGACGCACCATCCCTGAGTTAAGACCAATCGAGGCTATCACGGGCCCGCGCCGGACGCTGCAGGGTGGAGCGGCAGTCCGGTGGCGCCTGGGCGGCTTGGTTTATCGGCGACAAAACGCCACCGCAGCAAGCGGAGGAAACGTTTGAAGCGATTCCATTCGCGATTCTTTTGGTCCGCCTGGCCTGAGCTTGGAATGCCGTTTCGGAACTCACTCAAAGCCGTTGCGAAAGCCCTCTTGCGGAAGTTCATAGGCGCCGATGTCGTAGACACCACCCTGCGGGCGGGCAACGCTGTCGAAGTCCTTCGTCGGCAAGCCGAAGGGTGCGGTCGTGTGACCCGCGTTGACCAGAGGTGAGTTGGCGGTAGGTGCGTAGTAGGTGCTGGAGAAGAACTGCGGATTGGCGGCACTGTTGTTCGACAGGACCATGGACGGTGGGAAGTCGTTACGGCGGCCGATGACGTTGCTGCGCGCAAAACCCGCGATATCCGTATTGAAGCGCAGATCGAGATCATCCGCGTCGCCATTGAAATAGATCACGTTGTTGATCAGGTACACCAGGTTTGAGCCAGATAGGCGTCCGACTTGCATGCCTGCAATAGCGCCGGGCGTCGCAAAGGTGGTCCGGTTGTAGACAATCGTGTTGTGGGTCGCCTGTAGCACCGCGTTCGGTCCAGCAACAAGGGTCAGAGCGCCGGCGCCACACTCGTTGTTATGGATCAGCGAATTGCTGAGGTTCAGGCTCGCCGTATGCAGATTGACCGACACGGCACATCCCGCGGCCGGCCCGATGCAGTCCGTGAACTCGTTGTGGAGAAGGTTTACACGTCCGGTGACTTGAGCCGGGATTTGGACGCCCAGACATGCAGCGTTGTTGCTGAGTGAGCGCCCGCGTCTGAAGCTCAGCTGTCGAATGGTGATCTCGGGGTCGCCGGCGCCGACCAGGATGTCCATCAGGCGTTCACCGAAAGGCGGGCGAAGGATCGTCGCTTGAGGTTGACTGTCGGGCAAACCGCCCGCGCATCCCGGTGCATAGCCTCCAGTGATGGTGAGGCCGGTATCATCTCGGATCGTGATCGCCGCGTCGTCCACGCCGGTGGACGACTGCAAGTCGTAGACGCCGGCGACTATCCTGATCTCGCTGGCGCTGAGGGATAAACGCGCCGCACCAATGGCGTTGTGGAGCTGACTCACACTCGCGACGCAGTACAACTCCGCGGCGGCAGGGGCGGCAAGGGCGAGCAGCGACGCAGTTAGGACGGTACGAATCATGGCGGAGACCTGGCATCGGGGACAAATCCGAGGAACGAGATTTGTTGCCGAAGCCGGACATGAAGATCTGGCTGGCCATCGACAGGAAGACCTGGAGGCGAACGCTGAAATTCGTGTCGGAGTCTGGATGTCCGCAGGCATGCGTCCTGAGATGATCCGCTGAGCGGCATCATCGGATGCGCGAGCGTCAGGATTCCGCTACGCCGCTTCGCGATCCTGACGCTGACAACCGAAGGCACCCCAAAATCTGCTTTGGCGTCGGTGGGTTTTCGGAGGGTTGCGGTTACCGCCGGGCGGGTCATTTAACAAAACGGCAACCGTTCCGCGAACCTAACTCCCGAACTTTCCATAGGGACAGGGCGGTCTCAAGAGTCAAGCGCAACACGGTTTGAGTTTTGTTGAATGATTTT
>ERZ1066125.258-NODE-258-length-18143-cov-11.391696_pt1 | contig 18143 bp, 16 predicted proteins | sample MGYA00382772_ERZ1066125 | MGnify/ENA primary metagenome ERZ1066125 (study PRJEB33369, sample SAMEA5778355) | biofilm metagenome | biome: Industrial cooling water; feature: Water cooling tower basin; material: Biofilm | place: United Arab Emirates | collected...
ACCGAGGGCACCAGCGAGATCCAGCAGCTCATCATCAGCCGGGAGCTCGGCCTGTAGCGCCCCGGCCCCCGGGCGGCCGCCCGGGGGCCGGGGCGTGAGCGGTTAGCGGACCGAGGAGACCCGCGGGCCCCGGGCGCGCGCCGCCGCGGCCAGGGCCCGCTCGGCCGCGCGCGCGAGCATCCCCGGGCGGGGCCGGGCCACCGCGCGCTGCAGCAGCGCCACGCGGGCCGACAGCGCCTCGCGCTCGGCCTGGGCGCGGGCGAGCTCGGCCGCCAGGCGGTCGCGCTCGGCGCGCAGCGCCGCGGCCTCGGGGCCGTCGCCGCGCTCACTCTGCAGCGCCGCCACGGCCTCGGGGTCGATCAGGGTGCGCTGCTGCCCGGGCTCGCCGACGGTCTCGCCGGCCAGCCGGCCGGACTTCAGGTACCGCCAGACCGTGCGCTCGGAGACGCCGAGGGCCTCGGCGGCCTGGGCCACGGTCAGTGTGTGGGTGGGGGTGAGGGAGCTGGTCATGCCACTCCCCTTCGCCGCCGGACGCCCGACTCCTGTCAGAGCCGGGCGTCCTGACGCCGCTGTCAGCTCTGGCGGCGGCGGATCAGCATGTTCCACTGGCCCTTCTGGACGACCTTGTCGTCCTGGTTGAGCACCTCGACCTCGTAGATCACGAACCCCTGGGCGGGGTTCTTGTGCTCGGTCTTCTCACCGATCGTCCGCTTGACGCGGATGGTGTCGCCGAAGAACACCGGCCCGCGGAACTGCCACTCGCGGAGCCCCATGAAGGCGGCCGTCGCGATCTTGGGCTCCATCTGACCGACCTGGAGGCCGGTGGCGATCGAGGCCACCAGCATCCCGTGGGCGACCCGTTGCCCGAAGACCGACTCCTTCGCCCGCACGGCGTCGACGTGGAACCAGTTGAAGTCGCCCGACAGGCCGCAGAAGTTCACGACGTCGGTCTCGGTGATCGTGCGTCCGGCCGAGACCGCGACGTCGCCCTCGTTCAGGTCCTCCCACAGCAGGCGCTCCTCAGCCACTCCAGCCTCCTCGGTCGATGTCGGCCCGGGGAGCCTAGAGGTTCTCCACCCCCTGCCGGATGCGGTCCAGCCCCTCCTCGAGCACGTCGTCCGGGCAAGCGTACGTGAGTCGGATGTGGCCCTCGCCGCGGTCTCCGAACGCCGAGCCGGCGACCACGCCGACCTGGTAGTTCTCGATCATGTGGTCGGCGAACTGCTGGGCGGTCATGCCCGTGCCGCGAATGTCGGGGAAGACGTAGAACGAGCCGTCCGGGGTCGGGCACTCGATGCCGGGCATCTTGTTGAGCGCCTCGACGGTCTTGTCCCGCTTGGCCTGCAGGCGGCGGGTCGTCTCCTCGACGTGGTCCTGCGGGCCGGTGATGGCGGCGAGCGCCGCCAGCTGCACGAACGCCGGCACGTTGGTGACCGAGTTCTGCTGGAAGATGTCCATCGTCGTGATCAGGTCCTTGTTTGCCACGCACCAGCCGATCCGGAACCCGGTCATGATGTAGGTCTTCGAGAAGGTGTCGACGAGGATCGAGCGGTCGGCCATCCCCTCGGCGGCCGCGATCGTGCGGTGCTCGGCCGGCGGGTAGACCATGTGGCTGAAGATCTCGTCGGTCAGCACGATCACGTTGTGCTCGGCGCAGATCGCCGCGATCTCGTCCAGCTGGCTCACGGTCATGCCGTTGGGGCGCTGGGGTGAGTTGATGATGAGCATCTTGGTGCGCGGGGTGATGAGGCTGCGCAGCGAGTCGAGGTCGAAGTGGAAGTCGGGCTCGACCAGCGGCGCGTACACCACCTGGCCCCCGGCGTAGGTGATCCAGAACTCGTCGGGCGGGTAGCCCGGGTTCGGGAAGATCACCTCGTCGCCCTGGTCGACGATCGTGAGCAGGGACTGGGTGAGCGCGTGCTTGGCGCCCATCGTGACCAGCACCTCCTCGCGCACCGTCGGGCGGCCGCGCTTGGTGGCCTCCTCGGCGATGGCGTCGCGCAGCTCGGGGAGGCCGGGGCCGGGCACGTAGCGCACGTGGCCGTCGGCCACCGCCTTCGCGCACGCCTCCATGATGTGGGGCGCGGGTCGAAACTCATCCCCCTGGAAGTCGCCCTTCTCGAAGTGGATGACGCGCTTGCCGGTCTCGCGCTCGAGCGCCTCCGCCTTGCGCATCGACGCCCACTGCTTCGGAAGGACGAAGTGGGACGTGCGGCTCGAGAGGCGCAGTGGGGGATTGGTGGCGGTGGTCGCCATGTCCTGGACTCCTTGGGTTGTCGGGTCTCTGAAGTGCTGGTGCGGCGGACGCCGCGGGCGGAGGCGGGCGTGCGCTAGGCCTCCGCGGATCGCGCGACGGGGACGGCGGGGGCCTCCTCGGCGGAGGTCGTCCGGACCCGCAGGGTGGCCGGCGCGTAGGCGCCGGAGGCGTGCGCGCCCAGCCGGCGCGACAGGCCGCGCGCGGCGGCCATGACCAGCTCGGCGAGCTCGCCGACACGCTCGGGGGTGATCCGGGTGACCGGCCCGCCGATGCCGAGCGCGGCGACGACGTGGCCGCTGTGATCGCGCACGGGGGCGCCGATGCACCGCAGGCCCTCGTCGTACTCCTCGTTGTCGATCGCGTACCCGCGCTCGCGGATGCGGGCCAGCTCGGCGTGGAGCTCGGCCTCGTCGGTGATCGTGTGCGGCGTGTAGGCGGCGAGGCCGCGCTCGGCGACGATCTCGGCCACCCGCTCGCGGGCCAGGTCGGCCAGCAGCACCTTGCCGAGGTTGGTGGCGTGGGCCGGGTAGCCGCGCCCCACGGCGGACGGGATGCGCAGGGCCCGGCGCGACTCGACGCGCTCGATGTAGATCGCCTCGCCCCCGTCCAGCACCGCCAGGTGGCCGGTCTCCCCCGTGTCGCGCACGAGGCCCTCCAGGAAGGGCAGCGCCTCGTCCCAGAGGTTCATCTGCTGCATGACGAGGCCGCCCAGCTCGAAGATGCGAAGGCCGAGACGGTAGCGCCCCGTGCGCGGGTTGCGCTCGACCAGGCCCGCGGCGTCGAGGTTGACCATGAAGCGGTGGACCGTCGACTTGTGGAGGCCGAGGCGCTCGGCCAGCTCGGTGACCCCGAGCTCGGGGTCCTCCGCCGAGAACGCGTTCAGGATCGCCACCGCGCGCTCGATCGCCTGGATCCGGTAGCGCGGGCTCACCGGCCGGGCGACCCCCGGCTCGGCCCCGTCCCCGTTCATCGGGCGGTATGCGTCTCGCATCGCGAACACCTGTCTTGTGATTGATGCGACGAGCCCTTCTTACCACCGGTCTCATCGCGGCCACAAGCGCCTGACCCGCTCGGCGAACCCTCGTCGCGCGATGCGAGACGCGCCCGCGGCAAGGCCCGCGGCGGGGCGGATAGGATCCGTCCCCTCGCACCGATCCGCACGAGGAAAGGGGCCCCCCGCTGGACGCGAACTACGAGGACATCCTCTACGAGGCCGGCGACGGCCGGGCCACGATCACGATCAACCGCCCGGACCGGCTGAACGCCTTCCGGGTCCAGACCATCGCCGAGCTGTGCGAGGCCTTCGAGGCCGCCGCCGACGACGAGTCGGTCGGGGTGATCGTGTTCACCGGCGCCGGCGAGCGCGCCTTCTGCGTCGGCGGGGACGTGCGCGAGCCCACCCGCACCGCCGCCGAGAAGCGCCACCTGCACCACCTGCACGACCGGCTGGCGGTGGCCATCCGCAACAACGGCAAGCCCATCATCGTGCGGGTGCGCGGCTACTGCATCGGGGGCGGCAACGAGCTGAACGTCCTCTGCGACCTCACGATCTCGGGCACCTCTGGCCGCTTCGGCCAGGCCGGGCCCAAGATCGGCTCGGCGCCGCTGTGGTGGGGCTGCCAGCTCCTGCCCCACGTGGTGGGCGAGAAGAAGGCGCGCGAGATCCTCTACCTGACGCGCCAGTACAGCGCCGAGGAGGCGCTGCAGATGGGCCTGTGCAACGCGGTCGTGCCCGACGAGGACCTCGACGCGGAGGTCGACCGCTGGTGCACCGAGATCCTGCGCCGCTCGCCCCAGGGGCTGCGCCTGGCGAAGATCGCGATGAACGCCTCCACCGACCAGCTCTACTCGGCGGTCCAGCACGGGGTCGAGCTCGTGGCGCTCAACCACGTCTACGGGCCCGAGCCGCAGGAGGGGATCGCGAGCTTCCAGGAGAAGCGCCCCGCCGACTGGCGCAAGTTCCGCCAGGGCCAGGGGCCCGAGCCCGCCTGATGGGCGCGCCGGCCCCCGCGCACCTCGCCGCGCTGCGCCCGCCCCTGCGGGCGGCGGTCGAGGCGGCGCTCGAGGGCCGGCGGCTGGACCGCGAGCAGGCCCTCGCCCTGGCGGGCGCGCGCGGGGCCGAGCACCCGGCGCTCTGGGCCGCGGCGGCGGCCCTGCGCGACCGCGGCCACCCCGCGCGGGTGACCTACTCGCGCAAGGTCTTCATCCCGCTCACCAACCTGTGCCGGGACGTCTGCTCGTACTGCACGTTCGCGCGCGCCGACACGGACCCGCGGGCGCACACGATGAGCCCCGACGAAATCCTCGCCGTGGCCGAGGCCGGCGCCCGACGCGGCTGCAAGGAGGCCCTCTTCACGCTGGGCGACCGCCCCGAGGTGCGCTTTGAGAGCCACCGCCGGGCGCTGCGCCGCTTCGGCCACGGCTCGACCCACTCCTACCTCGTGGCGATGTGCCGGCGGGTGCTGGAGGAGACGGGCCTGCTCCCCCACCCCAACGCCGGCATCCTCTCGCGCCGCGAGCTCGCCGAGCTGCGCGAGGTCTCGGCCAGCCAGGGGATGATGCTGGAGTCGGTGTCCGATCGCCTCTGCGGCCCCGGCGGCCCCCACGAGGGCGCGCCCGACAAGCGCCCGGCCACGCGCCTTGCCATGCTCCGCCGCGCGGGCGAGCTGCGCATCCCCTTCACCAGCGGGATCCTGATCGGCATCGGCGAGACCCCCGCCGAGCGCGTCGAGGCGCTCCTGGCGCTGCGCGACCTCCATGAGCGCTACGGGCACATCCAGGAGGTCATCGTCCAGAACTTCCGCGCCAAGCCCGACACCCCGATGGCGGCCGCGGGGGAGCCGGGCCTCGTCGAGCTGATGAGCGCGTGTGCGAGCGCGCGCCTGGTGATGGGGCCGCAGATGAGCGTCCAGGCGCCCCCGAACCTCTCGGCCGACTACGGGCCGCTGCTGCTCTCAGGCATCAACGACTGGGGCGGGATCTCCCCGCTGACCCCCGACTTCGTGAACCCCGAGGCGCCCTGGCCCGAGATCGGGCGCCTCGCGCGCCTGTGCGAGGACGCGGGCTACGCGCTGCGCGAGCGGCTCACGATCTATCCTCGCTACGTGGCCGACGACGAGTTCCTGGCCCCCGGCCTGCGCGCGCACGTGCGCGCGATGGCCGACGCCGAGGGCCTCGCCCGGCCGGGCGCGGCCGTCCCCGCGGCGGTGGCCGCGTGAGCGTCACCTTCTGCCGCCGGGTCGCCGCGGCCGACCCCGCGCCGGCCCGCGCGCTCGTGCTGGAGGCCGCCGGGCTCGACGAGGCCGGGGCCGCCGCGGCGCTCGCGGCCGGGTTGCTGCCGGTCGAGACCGCCGGCGCCGACGGGCCGGCGCTCGCCTGGATCGCCGACCCCGAGGGCGCGATGGCCCTGGGCGGGCGGGGCGTGGCCGGATGGCGCATCACGGTCCGCCACCGCGGCCCCCGCGCCGCGGTCCTGGACGCCCTCGCCCGCACCGGGGCCGCGTTCCTGCGCACCGACCCCGAGGGCCTGGAGGAGGCGATCGAGCTGGGGTGGCTGCCCGCCATCTCGACGCGCGTGTCGGTCGAGGTCGGCACGCTCGCCGAGGCGCTCGACGCGGTCGCCGCCGGCGCGGTCGACCTGGTGGCGGGCGACTGGGGGCCGGAGGAGGTGGCGGCGCTCCGGGAGGCCATCGCCCCGCGGCCGCTGGTCGAGCGCACGGCGCTCCCCCCCGAGACCGACATCGACGCCGCCCGCGCCGATCTGGCGCGCCCGCTCTTCACCGCCTGGCTGGCCCAGGTGGACGGCCGCGGCGCGGCCCGGCCGCGCACGGGCTGGGCGCCGGGGGTCGACGCGCCCCCGCCGGTGCCGCCGCGGCGGCTGTCGGCCGAGTGGGAGGACGCGGCCTGGCGCGAGGGTGCCCCCGACGAGGGCCTTCCCCGCCTCGACCCGGACCTCGCCGGCATCCTGGAGCGCTCCCTGGAGGGGCGCGCGCCGCGGGTGGAGGAGATCGAGCGGCTCTTCCGGGCGCGCGGCCCCGAGGTCGAGGCCGTCGCCCGGGTGGCCGACGCGCTGCGCGAGCGGGCCTGCGGCGAGGTGGTGACCTACGTCGTCAACCGCAACATCAACTACACCAACCAGTGCTACTTCCGCTGCGGCTTCTGCGGCTTCTCGCGCGGGCCGAAGAGCCTCAACCTGCGCGGCGACCCCTACATCCTGAACGTGCACGAGGTGGTGCACCGCTCGGTGGAGGCCTGGGAGCGCGGTGCCACCGAGGTCTGCCTGCAGGGCGGCATCCACCCCGACTTCACCGGCGACTTCTACGTGGGGGTGCTGTCCGCGATCAAGGCGCGCCTGCCCGAGATGCACGTCCACGGCTTCACGCCGCTGGAGGTGTGGCAGGGTGCCCACACGCTGGGGGTCAGCGTGCGCGAGTTCCTCACCCGCCTGCGCGACGCCGGCCTCGGCACCCTCCCCGGCACCGCGGCCGAGATCCTCGACGACCGCGTGCGCGCCCACCTGTGCCCGGACAAGGTGCGCACCGCAGAGTGGGCCGAGGTGATGATCACCGCCCACGAGCTCGGGCTGCGCGCCACCACCACGATGATGTTCGGCCACATCGACGACCCGCGCGCCTGGGCCAACCACCTGGAGGTCCTGCGCCGGATCCAGCGCCGCACCGGGGGCTTCACCGAGTTCGTCCCCCTGCCCTTCGTGCACATGGCCTCCCCCATCTTCCTGCAGGGCAGGGCCCGCCCGGGCCCCACCTGGGACGAGGTGGTGCTGGTGCACGCCGTCGGGCGCATCGCCCTCGACGGGCTGATCCCGAACATCCAGGCCTCGTGGGTGAAGCTCGGTCTCGCCGGCGGGGCGCGGCTGCTGGATGCCGGCTGCAACGACCTCGGCGGCACCCTGATGGACGAGAACATCTCGCGCGCGTCGGGCGCCGCGCACGGCCAGCTCGCCACCCCCGAGGAGCTCGAGGCCGCCATCCGCGGCGCCGGCCGGGTGCCGGTCCGGCGCAACACGGTCTACGAGCTGCTGAGCGCCCCCGCCTAGGCCGGGCCCCCGCGGGCCCGCTCGGCCGCCTCGGCCTCGCGCTTGCGCTCCTGGAGGGCGTGAAGCATCTCCTCGACGCGGCTGAACTTCACCCGCGGCCGGTCGCCGGACGCGCGCCCGCGCTCCTGCTCGAGCAGATCGATGAGCTGCCAGTCCTCGTAGGAGACGAAATCCTGGCGGCGCTCGGACAGCAGCCGCTCGAGCACGTGGCGGGCGGGCACCTCCTCCTTGTCCAGGCGCCCCGCCGCCAGGTCCTCCAGGAGCATCCGGACGGTCTCCTGCGAGTCGGGCTTGTTGGTCCCGATGATCCCCCGGGGCCCGCGCTTGATCCACCCGACCACGTACTCGCCGACGATCGGGCCGCCCGTACGCGGGTCGACGATCCGACCGGCCACGTTCGGGATCACCCCGGACATCGCGTCGAAGGGCACGCCCGGAAGCGGCACGCCCTGGTAGCCGATGGCCCGGAAGACCAGGCCCACGCGCAGGGTGGTGCGCCGCTCGGTGGGGCGGGGCCGCAGGCTCCCGTCCTCGCTCTCATAGAGCTCGTTGTGGACCACCGTGAGCCCCTCCACCCGGTCCCGGCCCAGGATCTCCACCGGCGAGACCAGGAAGTGGAGGATGATCCGGGCGCGTGCGCACCGCGCCGGGGCCGCGGCGTACCCGGCCAGGATCTCCAGGTTGCGCTCGCGGGTGCGGTCGGCGTGGGCGGCCACGTACGCCGCGCTCAGGGGGTCCAGGCGCAGGTCGGCCGGGTCGACGACCACCTCGACGTCCGGCAGCTCCCCCAGCTCCTTCAGCTCCTTGTTGGTGAAGGCGGCCTGGGCCGGGCCGCGCCGGCCCAGCACGTGGATCTCGCGGATGCGGCTGTGGGCGAGGGCGTCGAGCGCGTGCTCGGCGATGTCGGTGCCCGCCAGCAGCTCGGGCGGGCTCGCCAGGATGCGGGCCAGGTCCATGGCCACGTTGCCGTTGCCCACCACCGCGGCCGAGGTGGCCGACAGGTCGAAGCCGAGGCTGCGGTAGTCCGGGTGGGCGTTGTACCAGCCCACGAACTCCGTGGCCGAGTGGCTGCCGGGCAGGTGCTCGCGCGGGATCCCCATGCGCCGGTCGGTCCGCGCGCCCACCGCGTAGATGATCGCGTGGTAGTAGGCGACGAGGTCGTCGTGGGTGAGGTCGCGCCCCAGCTCGACGTTGCCGTAGAAGCGGAACTCGGGGTGGCCGGCGATGCGGTCGTAGACCTTGGTGACCGACTTGATCTTCTGGTGGTCGGGGGCGACCCCACCGCGCACGAGGCCGAAGGGGGTCGGCAGCCGGTCGTACATGTCGACCTGCACCACCAGGTCCTGCTGCTCCTGCAGGTGCTCGGCGGCGTAGAAGCCGGAGGGACCCGAGCCGACCACCGCCACGCGCAGCGGGCGCTCGGGGGTTCCAAGGGGGGCTCCCTGCATCGTCCTCCTGGGGGCGGCCGGCGGACCGGGGCCCGCAGCTTAGCCGCCGGCGCGCCCCGCGCACGCCGCGGGGCTCAAGTGCGAAAGAGGTCGTGCGCGCGCTCGCGCAGGAGCACGCGGACGCCGCCGGGCGAGGGCCGGGTGGGCACGCCCGAGGCGACCACGGCCGGGGTCCCGGAGTCCTTGCCCATGTAGATGCCGGCCGCCGCGGCCAGCTCGTCGGCGAGCGCCTGGTCGGTGGCCACGAGCGTGCGCCCGCCCCGGTCGCGGCCGCCACGGTGGTCGACGACGGGCGCGAAGCCGGCCACCCCGATCGCGACGTTGACGAGGCCGCGGCGGAAGGCCCGCCCGTGGGTGTCGGTGACGACGAGGCCCACCCGCCCTCCGACCGCGGCGGCGACCCGCGCCTGGATCCGGCGCGCCGAGGCGTCGGGGTCGACCGGCAGCAGCACCACCCGCCCCTCGGGGGCGTTCGAGGCGTCGATGCCGGCGTTGGCGCAGACGAAGCCGTGGCGGGTCTCGCAGATGAGGGTGCCCCCGCGCCGGCGCACGACCCGCCGGCTCTCGGAGAGGATCAGCTCGCAGAGCGCCGGGTCCTTGCCGGTCAGCGCCGCCAGGTTGCGCGCGGCGGGCCCCGGGCGCACGCCGGCCAGGGCCACCATCCGGCCCTCGGCCTTGCTCACCACCTTATGGGCCACGAGCAGGACGTCCCCGGGGCGCACCCCCTCCCCCGCCGACCGCCCGGCGAGCATCCCGGGAAGGTCGTCGCCGGGCCGGACCTCCGGCAGCGGCGACAGCGGCCAGAGCCTCAGAGGGCGCTCCCGGCCCCAAGCCGCTCGGCCACCCGCAGGCGCGCCGCGGCCGCACGGGTGGCGGCCGCGGCGGGCCCCTCCAGCGCCGCGGCGAGGTCGGCCGGCGTGTCGACGTCGACGGCCAGCCGCGGCAGGCCCAGGCGGCAGACGGCGACCGCGCGCGCCAGGGCCTGGGCGGTGTGGCGGGCGAGCGAGTCGGGCCCGAGCTGGGGGGTGAGCGCAGCGGGCGGGCGCAGCAGCATCGCGTTCGTGCCGGTCCCGTCGCGGGAGGGCACGAGCGTGGCGGACGGCGCGGGCGGGGCGGCGGCCACGACCGCGTCGAGGTCCTCGGGGCGCACCAGCGGCAGGTCGGCGGTGAGCACGAGGGCCGCCTCCGCGCCCCCCCCGGCGGCCGCCCCCAGGCCCAGCGCCACCGCCGCGTTCATGCCGCGCCGGGGAGCATGGTCGGGCACGACCCGTGCGCCCGCGGCGCGCGCGATGGCGGCCGCGTCGGCGTCGCCGGTCACCACCACGGTCTCGGCCAGCCGGCCCGCCCCGGCGCAGGCGGCCAGGACGTCGGCCAGCATCGCCGCCTGCAACTCCCGCCGTACCGGGGCATCCAGGGCCGCCGACAGGCGCACGAGCGCCTTGCCCAGCGGCTTCACCGGGATCACCGCGACCGCGGGCGCGGGCGGGCTCATCCCAGCGCCTCCAGCACCTGCGTCGCCAGGCGCGCGCGGGCGGGCCGGTCGGGCATGAGCGCGTCGGCGCTCACCGGCCGCACGCCGGCGGCGGCGATCGCCCCAGCCTCGACGGCGTCGCTGCGGTCGAGGACGAAGGTGCCGGCCACGTCGGCGTAGATCCGCGCCATCTGGGTCGCCGAGCACTCCGGGTAGCCCGCGCCGCGCAGGAAGCGGTCGGCCGGGCCCTCCACCGGGCGCCGCCCGATGATGGGGCTCACGGCCACGCAGTCCTCGCGCCGGGCGGCCAGGGCGTCGCGCACCCCGGGGACGGCCAGGATGGTGCCGATCGAGACCACCGGGCTGGAGGGGCAGATCACGATCCGCTCCGCGACGGCGATCGCCTCGAGCACCCCCGGCGCCGGCCGGGCGCGCTCGACCCCCACCACCGCGATCGCCTCGATCTCCTCCCCCGCCCCGTGCTTGACCAGGTACTCCTGAAAGGTGCGCACGCCGGAGGGCGTGGTGATGCGGGTGCGCACCGGATCGTCGGACATCGGCAGGATCGTGGCCTCGACACCCAGGCGCGCGGCGATCTCGGCGGTCACCGCGGTCAGCGTCGCCCCCTCGCCCAGGCGCACCGTGCGGTGGATGTGGGTGGCCAGGTCCCGGTCCCCCAGGCCGAACCAGGCCTCCTGGCCGTAGGTGGCGAGGCCCTCCAGGCAGCGGAAGGTGTCGTCGACGTAGCCCCAGCCGCGCTCGGCGATCACCCCGGCCAGCACGTAGGTGCAGATGTCGAGGTCGGGGCAGACGCGCAGGCCGTAGAAGTCGGCGTCGTCGCCGGTGTTCACCACCACCGAGAGCGCAGCCTGCCCGCCCACCTGGGCCAGCCCGTCCACCATCTTGGAGCCGCCGGTGCCCCCCGACAGGGCCAGTATCACGGGCGGCGGGGGTTCTGGTGGGCGCTCACGGAGGCGCGGCCGAGTCTACCAACCCCCCCTCCGGCCGGCCGCGCTCGCCCATCACCATCCAGAGCCCCGCCGCGACCGCCGCCATCCCCACAGCGAGGGCCGCGTCGGGCGCCTCGCCCAGGAGCGGCCAGGCGGTGCCGACCCCGATCACGGGCACGAGGAAGAACCAGGCCGAGACCTCGCCCGCCGGGGCCCGGGTCAGCGCGACGTAGAAGAGCCCGAGCGGCAGCGCCGAGCCCAGCACGGCCAGGGCGACCACGAGCGCCGCCTCCCGGGCGCCCGCGCCCGCCGGCGCGCCCTCGGCCACGAGGCCGCCCGCCACGAGCGCGAGCCCCCCCGCGGTCATCTGCCAGCCGGCCAGCGCCACCGGCGCGGCCCGCCCCCGCACCCCCCGGGCCGCGGCGACCGTGCCGAGGCTCCAGGCGACGGCGCCCCCCACCACCACGAGCGCGTCGACCGAGAGCGCCGGGGGCCAGGGCGGGCCGTCCCAGACCACCACGATCGCGCCCCCCAGGCCCACCACGAGGCCCGCCCACTGGCGCGGCGACAGGCGCTCTCCCAGCAGGAGCGCCGCCAGCGCCGCGACGAAGAGCGGGTCGGTGTTGGCCAGCACCGCCGCGAGGCCCGCGCCGGCGTTGGCGATGCCCCAGTAGGTCGCCCCGTAGAAGAGCACGGTCTGCGTGAGGGCGAGCCAGCCGACCGCGGCCACCCCGACCCCGGGGCCCAGCGGGCGCCCCAGCGCCGCCAGCGCCGCGAGCAGGACGAGCCCGGCGAGCGCCAGCCGGGCGCCCGCGGCCACCAGCGGCGGCCAGGTCTCCACCAGCCACGCCGAGGGCACGTAGGCGGCGCCCCAGCCCGCCATGGCCGCCAGCGCGAGGAGGTCCGTCCGCCTCAGCGGATCACTTGTCGATCAGGTTCGAGAGGGCGAGGACCGCCTCGCTGGGCAGGTAGGTCACCAGGAAGAGCACGAGCAGGCTCACGCCCAGCCAGGGCAGGATCATGATCGACAGGCGCTCCACCGACACCTTGGCGATGCTCGACACCAGGAACAGCACCAGCCCGATCGGCGGGTGGATGAGGGCGAGCACGAGGTTGAAGACCATGATCAGCCCGAAGTGCACCGGGTCGACCCCGAACTCGATCACCGCCACCGGCGCCAGGAACGGGGCGAGGATGTAGAGCGCCGGCAGCGGCTCCAGGAAGATCCCCACCACCAGGAGGATCAGGTTCACCACCAGCAGGAAGACGTACTTGTTGTCGGTGAGCCCGGTGAAGAGGGCCTCCAGCGACTCGCCGAAGCGGTCCAGGAAGAGCGCCTGGGCCAGGATGGCCGAGTCGCCGATCAGCAGCATCACGATGCCGGTCTCGATGCCGGCCAGCACCAGCACCCCCGGCAGCTGGCGCGGGCTGATCGACGCGTACCAGAAGAAGCCCATGAAGATCGCCACCACGGCGGCGATCGAGGCCGACTCGGTCGGGGTGAAGATGCCGCTGAAGATCCCGCCGAGGATGATGAACGGGATGACCAGCACCGGCAGCGCGACGAGGCCGGTGCGGGCCACCTGGCGCATCCCCGCGAAGCGCCGCTTCTCCAGGAACCCCATCCGGCGCACGACCACGTAGACCGTCGCCGACTGGAAGAGCAGCAGCAGCAGCTCGGCCATCACGCCCGAGAGCAGGAGCTTCTGGATCGAGGCGCCCGCGGGGCCGGTGACGATGGCCCCGTACACGATGAACATCACCGAGATCGGGCCGATCGGGCCCTTGATCGAGGCGCCGGCGACCACGGCGGCGGCGACGTCGCGGCGGTAGCCCTCGCGCTCCATCGCCGGCACCAGGATCGGGGTCATGATCGCCGCGTCGGCCTGGGCCGAGCCCGAGATCCCCGACACCAGCGCCGAGGTGAGCTGGCTGACGTAGGCCATGCCCCCGCGCAGGTGACCCACCACCGCGGCGGCGAAGCTGATCAGCCGCGCCGACATGCCGCTCGCGTTCAGCACCTCGGCGGTGACCAGGAACATCAGGATCACCAGCAGCTCGCCGCCGCCGGTCAGGCCCATCGCCCCCTGGGTGACCGTGAAGGGGAAGAGGTCGTTGGGGTTGGGGTAGAAGCTCAGCCCCAGGAACTCGGGCCGGGTCCCGATGATCCCGACGACCGAGAGCATGAAGATGATCGGGGTGCCGGCGAGCGTAAGGGTCACGAAGAAGACCATCAGCGCGATCAGCGGCGAGGCGCCGAGCTGGAGCAGCCCCCAGGAGGTGAGCCAGACCAGCCCCGCCACGGCCGCGCCGCCCAGGAGCCCGGTGCCCAGCACCCGAGCGGCGGTCTCGCGGCCCTCGGCCGCCAGGCGCGCGGCCCCCTCGGCCAGCGCATGGGCGTAGTGGAGGGTGATGAAGTAGTAGCCGACCGTCATCGAGACGATCGGGTAGAACCACGCGATCTCCAGCGCCGGCGTCTGGCCGACGTTGGCCAGCGGGCCGGTGGCGTACTCGGTCGAGCGCCAGCAGGCGTACACCAGCAGGGCGGCCAGGCTCCCCCCCGAGAAGGTGCGCACCGCCCGGCGCCAGAGCGGGCCGCCGGCGTCGGCGACGAAGGTGATGACGGTCACCGCCCCGCGCTTGACCGCCAGCGAGACGCCCATCCAGATCGCCCACAGGAAGGCGAAGCGCGCCGCCTCCTCGGCGCCGAAGAGCGAGTAGCCGAGGACGTTGCGGGTGAAGACGTTCCCCGCCAGCGCCATGATCGCGATCACCACCGCGGTGGCGCACAGCACTCGGGCGATGCGGACCGCGGCGTCGGAGTAGATCTCCAGCCAGCGGGCGAGGCGCGCCAGCGCGCGCGCCACGAGCCCCCCGGCGTGGGGGGCGGCGGCGGAGGGGTCGTGGGCGATCGTGGTCACGGGCGACGGGGACGAAACGCGCGTCGGCCCGGCCCTTCCGGGGCCGGGCCGACGACGAGGCCTACCGGATGACGCGACGCGTCGGCGATCCTAGCCGCCCAGCTCGCACGCCCCGGTCGGCTCGGTGGGCAGCGGCGGCGGCGCCGCGCCCGCCGGCAGGTTGTCCTTGACCTCCTGGATCTGCCGCACGAGCTCCTGGGTCTCGGCCGGAAGCTGCGGGATCGCGCGCTGGCCGGCCTGCGCCAGGGCCTGCCGGTCCGCCTCGCTCGCGGTCGCGATCCGCAGGCCGCAGTTGACCAGCTGCTGCGGCAGGTCGCTGGGCGATGAGACGAAGTCGAGCGAGGTGTCGTCGATGTTGGCGGCGGCGGTCGTGAGCGCCTCCTGCTGCTCGGCCGACAGGCTGTCCCAGACGTCCTTGTTCATCGCGAGCACCGTCGGGAACGGCCAGAAGTTCACGTTGCCGGTCACGAAGCGGGCCACCTCGTAGTACTGCTGGCCGGCGATGAGGCCGAAGTTCGCCTCCATGCCGTCGACGGTCCCGTTCTCGAGCGCCTGGTACACCTCGGGCAGCGGGAGCGGGTCGGGGTTCGCCCCGAGCGCCCGCAGGCCGGTGGCCAGCACCTGCGACTGCACCGAGCGGATCGTGGCGCCCCGGAAGTCGGCCGGCTTGGTGAAGGCCTTGTCCCGGCCGAGCGGCTTGCGCAGGCCGCCCTCGTGGATGGCCAGCACCTGGATGTTGCGGGCCTGCTGGTTGGCCTGCTCGATCATCGCCGCGCCGATCTCGCCGTTCAGCACCTCGCGCTCGAGCGCGTAGTTGTCGACGAGGAAGGGCGCCTGCAGCGCCTGGAAGGCGGTGACGTCCTTCGTGTCCCAGACCGCCGAGGAGATGGTCGCCATCTCGACCGAGCCGCCGCTCAGCTGGTCGATCAGGTCGGGCTCGGGCGTCGGGTTGGAGGGCTGCCCGGCCAGGGTCAGGCCCACGTCGGCGGCGTTGACCTCCTCCACGAAGGCGTTCACCGCCCGTCCGTAGGGGTGGTTCTCGTCGGTCACATACTGGACGGTGATCGCGCGGCTCTCCCCTCCGCCGCCGCCCCCGTCATCGCCGCACGCAGCGAGGCCCATCACCAGCGCCAGTCCGGCGACCAGCGCCGCCACCCGCCAGCCCCACGAGCGTCGTCTCAACTTGTGTGCCCCCTTGTCGTTCTCCCGCCGGGAGCGGCCCGCGCGCGGTCTCTCGGACCGCCCCTGGAGCCGCGCGGGCGCCCGAAAACGTCGCCCGATGCGGCCGACCCTACCGCAGCCCGAGCGGCGGTTGTCAACATCGGCACGAAGTCCGTCCTGACATGCGCAACCCCGCATGGCGACGGGGATCTGGGGGGGCGCGCGGGGCCGTCCGGAGGGCCCGGGCGGCGTTGACGCCCCCGGGTACGTGACATATGCTGCTTGCCATCGCTCGCCTGGATGGCACGCCCGTCCGGACCTCGCACGACCGTCCGGCTGGTCGCCATGCGAGCGCCCTTGCGATTCGTGTGCAGCTGCCCTTCACCGATTAAGGGGGAAGCCCGTCTATGGCCGAGCAGTTCGCCGTGACGCAGATCCCGGGCGCGGAGACCGGGGAGATCCCGCCCTCGCCCGTCGACCGTGACGAGAAGACCGCGTTTATCTACTCGCTGGTCGACCCGATCTGGGACATCGACACTCTGCCGCTGACCTACACCAACTCGCGTTGGTCAGCCTTCTTCTACCGGGCCGACGAGAAGCAGCTTCGTCGCGTCCTTCCCGACTGCCTTGAGCTCGAGGACGACGTCGTCGAGTTCTGGTACGTCGACCACAACCACACCATGCTGGGCCCGTACGGCGAGATGGGCGTCACCGTGGCCGCGAGCCACAAGGCCGGTGACGGCCGGACCCTCTACGCCGGCTACTACCCCTACATGTACCTGACCCAGGACGCCGCGATCGACGCCGGTCGCGTGCTCGGCTTCCCCAAGAAGGAGGCCTTCATCCGCGTGCTCGAGCACGGCGGGGCGCCCGACGACGGGTACGGGGTGTACGACACCAAGGTCTACCAGTTCGACTACTTCTCGTTCCTCATGATCCGGAACGGGTACGTGCTCCACTCGGCCACCGGCAAGTACGACGACGCCGACCTCCCCGCGAAGCCGAAGTTCTACGGCAACACGGACTACGGCCGGATGAACATGAAGGTCGTCACCGCGCCGGACCTCTCCGAGTCGCGGTGGGAGCTGGTCTACCTGCCGTCGCTGGTCACCAAGGACCTCGCGACCGCGATGGGCCGTCCGGACGCCGAGGGCTCGCACCGCTTCCAGGTGAAGCCCGAGTCGATCCGCACCGCCAGCGCCGGCAACATCAACTGGTTCATGCAGGCCACGCCGTACGACAACCTCGGGCACGAGCTGCCGCCCAAGGAGCTGATCGGCCTCATGACCTTCAGCTTCGACCTGATCATCCCGGCCGGCGAGGTCCCGTGGACCGAGACCTACACCCGGGACGCGACCTGGGCGGGCGCGGCGAAGCCGTACCGCTTCGGCCTGCGCCACCGCTTCCCGAAGCCCATCGGCCTCGGCGCGTAACCAGGCCCTGATCGTGATCACGCGAGACGGGGACAGCTGCGGTTCGGGCCGTCCCCGTCCGCTGACGTCATTCCAAGGAGGAACAGCGCAATGGCGCAGCTGAACGTCACGAGCGTTCCGTGGATCGACTCCGGCGACGCGCCGCCCCTTGCCCTCGACCGGGACAAGCGCGACATCATCTCCCAGGGCATCGCGGACCCGCTCGTCGACTACGACATCGTCCCGCTGACCTACACCAACTCGCGGTGGTCGGCGTTCTTCTACCGCGTGGACGAGTCCGCCCTTCGGCGCATCCTGCCGAAGTGCCTGGAGCTCGAGGACGACGTGGTCGAGTTCTGGTACGTCGACCACCTTCACACCGGTCTCGGCCCGTACGGCGAGATGGGCGTGACGGTGTCGGCGTCCTGCAAGGGGCAGGACGGCAACACGTACTACGCCGGCTACTACCCCTACATGTACCTGACCCAGGACGCGGCCGTCTTCGCCGGCCGTGAGCCGTTCGGCTTCCCGAAGAAGATCGCCTACATCGTCACCCAGGAGCACGGTGGCAAGGAGGACGACGGGTACGGCGGCTTCGGGAACGACTACTTCAACTTCACGCTGGAGCGGCGTGGGTACCTCATCCACACCGCGACGGGCCGCTACGACGACGCCGAGCTTCCGGCGAAGCCGAAGTTCTACGGCGACCCGCGGTACGGCCGCATGAACCTGCGGCTGATCACCGACCCCAGCCTGCGGACGACCAAGTGGGACCTCACCTACCTGCCGTCCGAGGTGACCAAGGCCACGGCGGCGGCGATGGGCCGTCCCGAGACCGAGGGTCAGCACCGCTTCCAGCTGAAGCCCGAGTCGATCCGCACCGCCTCGGCCAACGCCATCCGGACGTGGGCCCTCCAGGCGACGCCGTTCGACAACCTGGGCGCGATGATGCCGGTCAAGGAGCTCATCGGCCTGATGAGCTTCAACTTCGACCTCATCATCCCCGGCGCCGACACGATCTGGACGCAGACGATCGAGCGCACCGCCGAGGACATCGGCGACCTGCTCTTCGCGACGCCGTACCAGTACACGATGCGGCACCGCTTCCCGAAGCCCCCGGGCGTCTAGCCCCAAGCTTCAGGGCACGCACCGCGCCGGCCGGGCCCTCAGGGCCCGGCCGGTCGCGTGTGTCAGGCCGACTCCCCGCGGCCGAGCGGCGCCGACGCCCCCCGCGGCGCCCACTCGCGAAAGCGCCCCAGCCGCCGCACCAGGCCAGGCAGGTCGTCCTCCGGCAGCTCCCACAGGAGCATCTCGACCAGCTCGACCTTGCTCGTGCGCACCCCGTCCGCGCGCAGCGCGTGGATCAGGTCCGCCAGGCGGTCGTCGAGGGGCCGGCGCACCCGGATCGCGAGGTTCACCGCCGGAAGGTCGGGCCCGAGGCGGGCCGGGGGCGGCGCCCGGCGGGCC
>ERZ1066125.260-NODE-260-length-17679-cov-7.901895_pt1 | contig 17679 bp, 18 predicted proteins | sample MGYA00382772_ERZ1066125 | MGnify/ENA primary metagenome ERZ1066125 (study PRJEB33369, sample SAMEA5778355) | biofilm metagenome | biome: Industrial cooling water; feature: Water cooling tower basin; material: Biofilm | place: United Arab Emirates | collected...
ACGGCTTCCTGATCACGCACGGCGAGTCGATCTCGCTGTCCGACTACTACACCGCCGCCTATCACCGCGCGGTCGTCGACAAGACGCTGCGCCAGCACATCGTCTTCTCGGACCACAGCCTGGCCACCGACAGCGTCTTCGCCGAGGTCCAGTTCGTGTCGTGCCGCAACGTGCTGATCTACTTCAAGCGCGAGCTGCAGGACCGGGCCTTCGGCCTGTTCCGCGACGCCATCTGCCGGCGCGGCTTCCTCGGGCTCGGCGCCAAGGAGTCGCTGCGCTTCTCGACCCACGCCCAGGCGTTCACCGAGCTGGTGCGCGCCGACCGGCTGTTTCAGCGGACCGACGCCCCATGACCTCCCCCTCGCTCTCCGGCCGGGTCGATGCCGTCGTCATCGGGACGTCGGCCGGCGGCGTCGAGGCGCTCTCGCAGGTGCTGCCGGTCCTGCCCGCCGACTGCCGGGTGCCGGTGATGGTGGTGATCCACCTGCCGCGGGAGCGGCCGAGCCTGCTGGCCGACATCTTCCGCCAGAAGTGCGCCCTTCGCGTGATCGAGGCCCAGGACAAGGAGGCGATCGCCCCCGGCACGGTGTACTTCGCGCCGCCGGACTATCATCTTCTGGTCGATGACGGGCCGTCGCTGGCGCTCTCCGACGATGAGCTCGTGAACTTTTCCAGACCGGCGATCGACGTGCTCTTCGAGTCGGCCGCCGAGTGCTACCGGCACCGGCTGTGCGGTGTCCTGCTGACGGGTGCCAGCCACGACGGTGCCGCCGGCCTGGCGGCGATTCGTCGCGCCGGCGGCGTCACCATCGTGCAGCAGCCCGAAACCGCGCACGCGGCCACCATGGTGGAGGCGGCGCTCAAGAAGGGACCTGTGGACCACGTGTTGACGCTGGCGGACCTCGCCAGCCTGCTGCTGACGCTCGATCGGGGGCCCGCGTCGTGACGCAGTTCGACGTGCCTGCGATCACGCCTGAGCCGGTGAAGTGTCTCCTCGTCGACGACCTCGAGGAGAACCTGCTGGCGCTGTCGGCGCTGCTGAAGGATGAACAGGTCCATCTGCTGAAGGCGCGCTCGGGCGCCGAGGCGCTCGACCTGCTCCTGCAGCACGACGTGGCGCTGGCGCTGGTCGACGTGCAGATGCCGGACATGGACGGCTTCGAGCTCGCCGAGCTGATGCGCGGCAGCGAGCGCACCCGCCACGTGCCGCTGATCTTCGTCACCGCCGGCGCCCGCGATCAGCACCGCATCTTCAAGGGCTACGACTCCGGCGCCGTCGACTTCCTCTACAAGCCGATCGAGCCGCACGTGCTCAAGAACAAGGCGGCGGTGTTCTTCCAGCTCTATCGCCAGAAGCGGCAGATCGAGCGTGAGCTCGAGGCGCGGACCAACACGCTGCGGCTCAACGAGACCTTCGCCGCCGTCCTCGGCCACGATCTGCGGACCCCGCTGAGCGCCATCCTCACCTCGGCGCAGCTGCTGCAGCTGACCACCGACGACACCCGGCTGCGCGATCTCGCCGACCGCATCACCGCCAGCGGCCACCGCATGAGCCGCATGATCCAGGACATGCTCGACCTGGCGCGGGCGCGTCTGGCCGGCGGCATTCCGATCGCCGCGGCGCGCACCGACCTCGGCGCGATCGTGCAGCGCGCCGTGCAGGAGCATCAGAGCGCGGCGCCGGAGCGGGAGATCGACGTGTCGTGCGCCGGCGACCTGTCCGGCGAGTGGGATGCCGACCGGCTCGCCCAGGTCGCCGCCAACCTCATTGGCAACGCGCTCGAACACGGCCACGACGCGCCGGTGCGGATTCATCTCGACGGCACCGCCCCGGAGTCGGCGGCCTTCACCGTCGCCAACACCGGGGCGATCGATCCGGCAATGCTGTCGCAGCTGTTCGAGCCGTTCGGCGGCGGCCGTCGCCAGGCACGTCGCGAAGGGCTCGGCCTCGGCCTCTACATCGCGCAGCAGATCGTCCACGCCCATGGCGGCACCATCGAGGCGCAGTGCTGCGACGATCGCGAGACGGTGTTCGTGGTGTCGGTGCCGCGGCGGGTGCCGGCCGGGCGCTAGCGTTCGGCCAGCCGGCCGCGGTGATCCATGCCGGACAGGTTGGTGAGGATGCGCGACAGGTAGTTGAGCGTCTCGTCGTGGCGCCAGCGCGGCACGGTCGGCGCCACCCGCTCGATGCTCGGCCACTGCCGCGGATCGAGGGATCGGTCCGACGCCACCTTCTGCGCCCGCAGCAGCGTCAGCCGGCCGGCGTTGTAGCTGCCCAGCATGAACTCCCGCACGTGATCGACCACCGCGTCGTTGGTCCACAGCGTCCACAGCTGACGCGAATAGGCGATGCCGGCGGCAATGTTCCACTCCGGGTGATCCCAGCGGCCGGTGATCTCCGGGTTCTTCGACCGGATCTCGCGGAACGTCGTCGGCATCAGCTGCATGATGCCGCGCGCGCCCGATCCGCTGCGGGCCGTCACCTGCAGGTTGCTCTCGGCGATCGCCTGCGCCTTGAACAGGCGCCAGTCGAACGCCGGTCCGAAGTAGTGCTTGGAATACTTGCGGAAGGTGTCGTCGTAGCGATCGGTCGGCGAGGTCTGCGCCTGGGCCATCACCGCCGTGGCGAACACGATCACCGCGGCCAGTCCGCACCGAGCCGGCCCGACCGCGCCGGTCATCAGTTGAGCGCCCCGCCGACGATGATGGCGATGGCGATGAAGATGGCGGCGATGACGATGCCCACCGCAACGTTCCCCTTGCGGAGCTCGGCGGGGAAGTCGACCTGCGGCGTGAGCTTGTCGATGGCCCGGTACGAGAGGAACATGAGGGCCACGCCCAGCGCCGCATAGGCAAAATTCAGCGCGATGATGTTCCATTCCATCGGTGGGAGATTCTACTGTGGGAAACGGCCGGACCGCCGGTCCTGAACAGGCCTTCGACCCCGGCTCGAAGAACCGGCTGACACCGCACGACCGCGGTCGCTTTGCCGGCGATTCGCTGTTCGATCGTGTCGGTCGCGTCGTCTGCGAGGCCGGATGTCTGCCGCGCAAGGAACTATACGAGGCCTGGGAGGTGGCGCGGCGCACGCGCCGGTGGCTTCGGGGCCGGCGGGTGGTCGACGTCGCCGGCGGCCACGGCCTGCTGGCGCACCTGATGCTGCTGCTCGACGACCAGTCGCCCGCTGCGGTCGTCGTCGATCCCGTCATCCCGCCGTCGAGCGCGACACTCGCCGCGGCGCTGGTGGCCGCCTGGCCCAGGCTGGCGCATCGGGTCACCGCGCTGCCGATCTCCATCGACGACGTGCGCCTGACCGCCGACGACGTGGTGGTGTCGAGTCACGCGTGTGGCGCGCTGACCGATCGCGTGATCGCGGCCGCCACCGCCGCAGGCGCGGCCGTGGCGGTGCTGCCCTGTTGCCATGACGCGGCGACGTGCGATCCCGGACCGCTGCGCGGATGGATGGACAGCGCGCTGGCGATCGACGCGACGCGGGCGATGGTGCTGCGGGCCGCGGGCTATCGCGTCTGGACGCAGACCATTCCCGCGGCGATCACGCCGAAGAACCGGCTGCTCATCGGACTTCGCGCCGCCGGGGTCAGCGGCTCAGCAGCTCACGGAAGTTGACGTCGGCCGCGACGACACCGCGCAGCGCGCCATCGGCGGCGCGCAGGGCGGCGGCGATGGTGAAGCAGAAGTCGCCGGTCGCGGCCGATCGGTAGACATCGGTCGATTGGGCGTCGCGATGGGCCACCGCCTCGCGGTACCACGGCCGGCTCGACCAGTCGCGGTGCAGGCCGCTGCTCTCGTGACTCGCCCGTCCGTTGGCGCAGCGGATGTTGTCGACGATCTGCCGGCCGCCGGGCCCGGTGACGTAGGCCAGTTCGAAGTGCGGATGGCGCTCGATCCAGCGCTCGAGCAGGTGCTCGACGCGTGGACGGTCGAGTGTCGCAGGGCCGAGATCGCGCATCAGCTCGCCGAGCTCGCGTTCGGCGCGCTGGTGCGCGGCGAAGCGGAAGGTCCCCACCGCCATCACCAGCGTGTCGGTCACCGACTTCACGTTCCCGCTCATGTCGCGCAGGCTGCCAATGGCGGTCAGCTGCCGCGCAGCGGCGTCGGCGACGTGCTGGATCCGCGCGTTGGCGCGAGCGACCGACGAGCCATGATCGGCCGGCTCGTCATGGCGCTCGGTGTCGGTGGTGATCGCGGTGACGCGGGCGATGCTGGTCTGCAGGTCGCGGACGCGCGATTCGATCTCCGCGGTCGTCGCGCTGGTGCGCTCCGCCAGCCGCTGCACTTCTTCGACGACGACCCCGAAGGCGACGCCGTGCGCCCCGGCACGCGCGGCTTCGATGGTCGCGTTGATGGCGATGATCTTCGTGTGCTGCGCGATCCGCGACACCGTCGTCAGCGCCGACTCGACTTCAACCGAGGCGCCGCGCATCTGCTGGGTTGCGGTCTCGAGGTGCTCGGTCAGGGCGCGCATGTTGTCGGCGACCGCCTTGGCCAGGCGCGCCTGATCGGTCGACTCGGCGGCCATGTCGTGGGCGAGCCGCGACAGGTGCGGTCCGAGCGCACCGAGGTGTATGGCGGCGGTGGCGATCTGCAGCAGCGCGGTGTCGCGGCCGGCGCCGGCGTCGATGGGGGATCGGGTCTGCATCCGAAGACGGTCGATGGTGTCCTTTTCGGCCGATGCGGCGTCGCCCAACACTGACGAAAGTGTCGGCTGAGACGAGCGACAACGCTGTCGATTTTGACGTCGTGCGGCCTCACGCCGGCGCGGTATGCTGGCGCACCGACCTTTCGAGAGGATGCCCGTGGCCCGACGTTACTGGCTGATGAAGTGCGAACCGTCTGCCTACACGATTGACGACCTTGCCCGCGACGGATCGACCAGCTGGGAAGGGGTGCGGAACTTCCAGGCGCGCAACTTCATGCGCGACGACATGCAGGTGGGCGACGGCGTGTTGTTCTACGCCTCGAATGCCGACCCCTCTGGCGTGACCGGCTTGGCGACCATCGCCAGGGCCGGCTATCCCGATCCGACGGCGTTCAAGAAAGGGCACACCTACTACGACGCGGCCAGCAAGAAGGATGCGCCGACCTGGTATCTGGTCGACATCGCCTTCGCCGAGCGCTTCGCCGCCGTCGTTTCGCTCGAGACCCTGAAGGGCACGGCCGGCCTCGACCAGATGGTGGTGACGCAGAAGGGCAGCCGGCTGTCAGTGCAGCCGGTGACCCGCGCCGAGTTCGACATCGTCGTCCGGCTCGGCCGATCGACGGCGCGCTAGTCCGTCGGCGTCGACAGGATCAGGCAGGCGTTGGTGCCGCCGAATCCGAACGAGTTGGTCATCGCGTAGCGCATTGCGACCGGGGCGGCGGCGTTCGGCACGAGGTTGAGCCCCTGGCCGTCGTCGGGCGTCTCGAGGTTGATGGTCGCCGGGGCCATCTGGTCGCGCAGCGCCAGGACGGTGATGCCGGCCTCGAGGGCGCCGGCCCCGCCGAGCAGATGCCCAGTCATGCCCTTCGTCGAACTGACCAGCAGCCGGCGCGCGTGATCGCCGAACACCCGGGCGATTGCCGACGCCTCCGCCCGGTCGCCGAGCGGCGTCGAGGTGGCGTGCGCGTTGAGGTAGCCGATCTGATCGGGCGCGAGATCGGCATCGGCGAGCGCCGCCAGCATCACGCGGCGGACACCGTCGCCGTCGTCCGGCGGTGCGGTCGGGTGATGCGCATCGGCGCTCATGCCATAGCCGACGATCTCGGCCAGGATGGCGGCGCCCCTGGCCACGGCGCGGTCACGCGCTTCGAGCACCAGGACGCCCGCGCCTTCGCCGACGACGAAGCCGTCGCGTCCGGCGTCCCAGGGCCGGCTGGCGTGCGCCGGATCGTCGTTGCGCGTTGACAGCGCCCGCATCGCCGCGAAGCCGGCGATGCCGAGCGGGGTGACGCTGGCCTCGCTGCCGCCGCAGATCATGGCGTCGGCATAGCCGTGCTGAATCATCCGGAAGCCGTCGCCGACGGCGTGCGCACCGGTCGTGCAGGCGGTGGCGACGGCCGAGTTCGGCCCCTTGGCGCCGTAGCGCACCGACACCTGGCCGGCGGCGAGGTTGACGATGGTCGAGAGGATGAAGAATGGCGACACGCGATCGGGCCCGCGTTCGAGCAGCGTCTGGTGCTCGCGCTCGATCACTTCGAAGCCGCCGATGCCGCTGCCGATCGCGACGCCGACCCGCTCCGCGTCAGCGCCGGCGATGGTCAGGCCGCTCTGCGTCACCGCCATGTCGGTCGCGGCGAGCGCGAACTGAATGAAGCGCGCGCACTTCTTGACGTCCTTCTTGTCGAGCCACTGCAGCGGGTCGAACCCCTTCACCTCGCCGGCGAAGCGGGTGGAGTAGCGGCTGGCGTCGAACAGCGTAATCGGCGCGATGCCCGAGGCGCCGGCGCGCAGCGCCGTCCACGTCGCCTCAGTCCCCACACCCAGCGGACTGACCAGTCCTACGCCCGTCACCACGACCCGTCGTGGCCCCTGTCCCTGCTTCGTCACGATGCGATCCCCCTGATTGGACGCGGACACCATCGGCCGCGTCCCCGTTCGCCGCCGCGCCGGTCAATCGCATATGCTTCGGCCCCATGCGACTCCTGGTCCTGGGCGCCGGTGCGATCGGTGGCTATTTTGGCGGCCGGCTGGCCGAAGGCGGCGCCGACGTGACGTTCCTCGTCCGGCCGCGTCGCCTGCAGCAACTGCAGGCCGACGGCCTGGTCGTCCAGAGTGACGTCGGCTCGATCCGGCAGCCCGTGCGCACCGTCGTGGCCGGCGACGTGCGCGCCGACTACGACCTCGTGCTCCTGACCTGCAAGGCCTACGACCTGGCATCGTCGCTCGACGCCATCGCGCCCGCCGTCGGACCGCAGACCGCGATCGTACCGCTTCTCAATGGTCTGGCGCACTTCGAATCGCTCGACGCGCGGTTCGGCGCGGAGCGCGTGATGGGCGGCACCTGCATGATCGACTCGACGCTGCAGCCTGACGGCATCATCAGGCACGGTGGCACGCTGCAGCGGCTGGTGTTCGGCGAACGCGATCGTCAGCCGACGGCGCGGGCGGCGGGGCTCGCCGCCGCGCTGGGATCGTCGCGGATCGACTGGCTCCAGTCGGACGACATCGAGCAGACCTTGTGGGACAAGCTGATCTTCCTTGCGGCGCTCGCCAGCACCACCTGCCTGTTTCGCGGCACCGTGCGCGAGATCATGACCGCGCCGGACGGGCGTGCCGCCATGCAACGGGCGCTCGCCGCCAACGTCGAGATCGCGACGCGCGAAGGGCATGCGCCGGGAGCCGAGGCGATCACGTTCGCCGAGGGGCGGTTGACGAACCCCGAGGGCGACTGGAGCGCGTCGATGCTGCGCGATCTCGAGGCCGGCGGCCAGGTCGAAGCCGACCACATCGTCGGCTGGATGCTCGCGCGCGCACGCCGGCATGGGGTCGACGACACCATGCTGTCGCTCGCTTACACCCACCTCAAGACCTTCGAGGCGCGTCGCGATCGCCACCGGCTGCCGGACCCATGACCGCGAGACCGTTTGCTATGCTACGGGGTCTTCCGCGGCCGACCGCCGCGGCCCCGGAGCGTTCATGAGCACGTCGTCTCACCCCGCGCGGACCGTCAACAGCCCGGCGCAGGTGCTGTTTGCCAGCCTGATCGGCACCACCATCGAGTTCTTCGACTTCTACATCTACGCCACCGCCGCGGTGCTGGTGTTCCCGCGGCTGTTCTTCCCGGCCAGCGATCCGACCGCGTCGACGCTGCTCTCGCTGGCGACCTTTGCCATCGCCTTCCTCGCGCGCCCGATCGGGTCGGCCTTCTTCGGCCACTTCGGCGACCGCGTCGGCCGCAAGACCACGCTGGTGGCGGCGCTGCTGACGATGGGCCTGTCGACGGTGACGATTGGCGCGCTGCCCACCTACGACCGCATCGGCGTGCTCGCGCCGCTGCTGCTGGCCCTGTGCCGGTTCGGACAGGGGCTCGGCCTGGGCGGGGAGTGGGGCGGCGCGGTGCTGCTGGCGATCGAGAACGCGCCGCCAGGGCAGCGGGCCTGGTACGGCATGTTCCCGCAGCTCGGTGCGCCGGTCGGCTTCTTCTTCTCGGGCGGTGTCTTCCTCGCCCTCTCACGCTGGCTCACCGAAGAGCAGTTCTTCGCGTTCGGCTGGCGGCTGCCGTTCCTTGCCAGCGCGGCGCTCGTCATCGTCGGGCTCTACGTCCGCCTGACGATCACCGAGACGCCGGTGTTTCAGCAGGCGGTCGGCCGCAGCGAGCGCGTGAAGGTGCCGATGTTCACGGTGTTCCAGAGCCACGGCCTGACGCTGCTGCTCGGCACGCTGACGTCGCTGGCCACGTTCGTGCTGTTCTATCTGATGACCGTGTTCGCACTGTCGTGGGGCACCACGGCGCTCGGCTTCAAGCGCGACACCTTCCTGTTGATGCAGCTGTTCGGCGTGCTCTGCTTCGCGATCACCATTCCGATCTCCGCGGTGCTGGCCGAGCGCGGCCGCCGGCGCACGCTGATGGTGGTCACGTGTGGCATCGTCCTGTTCGGCCTGGTGATGGGGCCGATGCTCGAGGCCGGGTGGTGGGGCGCGCTCGCCACGATGGGCGTCGGGCTGTCGCTGATGGGCATGACCTACGGCCCGCTCGGCACGGTCCTGTCGGAGCTGTTTCCCACCGCGGTGCGCTACACCGGCAGTTCGCTCACCTTCAATCTCGCCGGCATCTTCGGTGCGTCGCTGGCGCCGTACATCGCCACGCGCCTGGCGAATGACTACGGCCTCAACTGGGTCGGCTACTACCTGTCGGCCTCGGCGCTGCTGACGCTGGTCGGCCTCTACGGCACGCGCGAGACGCGTGACGACGACTTGAAGTAACGTCGAGGCGGCTCGCCCGACGCTCGTCCCGTCGAGCTTCGATCGCCCCATCCCGCGGTTACCATCGGGACATGCGTCGTATCGTGCTGCTCGGGTTGCTGCTCGTCGTGTCCGCCTGCCGGGACATCACCGGTCCTACCGTGTTCTACGATCAGGAGTTCACACTGTCGCCCGGCGAGCAGGCGCACGTGGTGAACACCCGCACCTTCGTGGCCTTCGATCGGGTCGAGAACGATTCGCGCTGCCCGGCCGATGCCATCTGCATCCAGGGCGGCGACGCGCTGGTCAAGATCCGGGTCATCGAAGAGGGCCGCAGCGCCCCGTACGATCTGCATACCGGCGACATGGCGCCGATCAGCCACGCCGAAGTGACGGTGGCCCTGATCCAGCTCGCGCCCTACCCGTTCAGTTCGTCGCCGATTCAGCCCGACGAGTACCGCGCCACGCTCAAGGTGACGAAGCGCCAATAGCGGCGCGCGCCACCGGCGAGTCGGGGTCGAGGCTCAGCGCCTCGGCGAAGTAGCCGCGCGCGCGGGCAGGATGGCCGGCCGCCTGTTCGATCACACCCAGGTTCGCGTAGGCCGAGCTGTCGTGCGCGTCGAGCGCGAGCGACTGCTGGAAGGCGGTACGCGCCTCGTCCAGCTGTCCCAGCCGCGCATGCGCTGAGCCGAGCAGGTCGTACAGCGGCGCGAAGGCCGGATCCGCGGCGCGTGCCCGCGTCGCCGATGCCACCGCGCCCTTGGTGTCGCCGTGCAGGTAGAGCGCCACCGCGGTGTAGTAGTGGGCGGCGGCGCCGTCCGGCGCCACGGCCCGGAGTGTCTCGACCGCCTGGTCCAGCGCCGTCAGATCGCCCGCTTCGGCGTGCAGCGAGGCCAGCTGCTGCGCGCCTCGGGCGTCGGCTGGCGCGAGCTGCCGGGCCCGCGTTGCCGTGGCGATCGCTTCGGCATGCGCGCCGGTCGCCTCCAGCAGCTGCGACAGCGCGACCAGCGTCGGCACGTGTGGCGCGTCGTTGATGGTCAGCCCGCGAACCCACGACAGCGCGTCCGCCGCCCGGCCGGTCAGTACGGCTTCCCGGACGATCTGTGACAGCGACGGCTCGTCGTGATGATCGATCGACAGCGCCCGCACGAAGTCGTCGTAGGCCGCGTCGTGCATGTCCGAATGCGCCAGCATCTCGGCCCGGTGCCGCCACGACTCGGCGGTGGCGCCGGTGCGCGCGGCCTTGATCGCGGCGGGCTCGGCCTCCGGCTTCGCCAGCGCGGCGAGCTGCGCATTGTTGTCGGTGGCGTTCGAGCGATGCAGTTCGCGCGGCCCCGAGAACTCGAGCGTCATCCGATCGTCGGTCAGGAGATCGGCGCCGGCGGCGTAGGCCTGCAGCTCGGCGGCGCCGCCGCCGTACAGCGACAGGATCGAGAACGGGTCGCTCACCTTGACCGTCGCCAGGTCGGCGGCCACGCCGGCGCGGTTCCAGCTCCGCGCGAGGTTGCCAAGGCGCGGCGCCAGCGGTGCATTCGACGCCACCATCAGCAGGTCGTCGCTGCCCACCAGCCAGAGCGTGGCATCGGGAAAGACCGACGTGAAGGTGGCGACGATCGACCGCAGGTCACCATCGCTGATGTTGTAGGTGTGCGCCCACTGGCAGATGATGCCGCCGGGCGCCAGCCGGGCGCGTGCCGCGGCGAAGAACTCGCGCGTGAACAGCGCCGCCACTCCGGCGATCCACGGGTTCGAGGGCTCCGACACGATGACGTCGTACTGGCGATCCGCCAGCAGCACGTGCGACCGCCCGTCGCCGACCAGCAGGCGCGTCCGTGGATCGCGCAGCGCCTCGCCGTTGTCGTCGGCGAAGAAGGCCGACGCCTCGACGACCTCGGCAGACAACTCCACGACGTCGGCATGGGCGATCGGATGGCGCAGGGCCGCGCCGAGCGTGACGCCGCTGCCGAGGCCGACGATGGCCACGTCCTTCGGCGCGTCGTGCAGGAGCAGCGGCAGGTGCGCGATCAGCTTCTGCGTCAGCATGTCGCTGCGGTTGGACGCGTCGACCTTGCCGTCCACCGCCAACGTCGTCGTGCCGGTGAGCTGCTTGACCGACACGGTCGCCGAGGCCCCTTCGCGGTAGTACAGCAGCGAGCCGGCCTTGAGCATCATCTCGAGGTCCAGGTCCTTCGGCATGTACGGCGCGTAGAGGTACGAACCACTGGCGAGGAGCGCCCGGTCCCAGGGCGGGCTGAAGATCGCCACCGCCAGCACGACGATGCCGCCGGCGGCCGCCGTCATCGTCGAGCTCCGCGTCAGGTGGCTCGCGGCGACCGCCAGCGTGGCGATGGCGACGACCGTGACGCTGACGAGCGTCAGGGTGCCCTGCAGCCCGATGAGCGGCACGAGCACGAACCCGGCGAGCAGCGAACCGGTCACCGCGCCAATGGTGTTGATCGCGTAGACGATGCCGAAGCGTGCGGCACTGCTCCCGGCCGGTTCCCCCTCCGATCCGCGCACCGGCAGCGCCAGTGCCAGGGGAAATGCTGCCCCGAAGCAGATCGCGGTCGGGATGACCAGCAGCGCCGTCAGCAGCGACCCCTCGCGAAAGAGCTGATCGAGCACCCACGCCGACGTCGCCATCTGGTGGGCGACGTAGCGCGGCACCCATCCACCCGCGAGCGCGCTCGTCCAGGCCGAGGTGATTGCGGCCCCGGCGAGGGCTCCGGCCAGCCAGCGAGCGGGATGCGGGGTGCGCCCGACGACGGCGCTGCCGATCGCCGATCCCAGCGCCACGCCGGTGATCACCGCGGCCAGGGCTGCGGCAAAGGCGTAGGTGGTCGGTCCGAGCAGCAGCGCCAGGATGCGGGTCCACACGATCTCGTGCATCAGCGAGGCGCAGCCCGACACGCCGAGCACGAGCGCCGGCAGCCACAGCGGCACGCTGGCCGTCGCCGGGCTCGCAGTCGGCGCCGCTCGACGGCCCTTCCGCTCGGCGCCGCGCGCGGCCGGCGCTGGCGCGGCTGCCTCGGCACCTGCCGGCGCCCACTGCGCCACGAGGAAGGCGCACGCGGCCGCGAACAGGCTGGCGCCGACACCCACGCGCGTCGTCCAGGCGAGGCCGATCGCCGGAATGAGCGTGAAGCCGGCGAGCAGCGCCCCGGCGGCGGCGCCGACGGTGTTGAGCGCGTAGAGGAGTCCGGCCTGGCGCGCCGGCCGCGCCGACCGCTCGGCCATCCAGCGGACCGCCATCGGGAACGTGGCGCCCAGCGCGGTCGCCGGGACGAACACCATCACCACGCATGACGTCAGCCGTACGAGCGAGAAGAGCCAGCCGGCGTCGCCGTCGGCATAGGCCCACCGCAGGAGCGGCGTGAAGGCCTGCAGCTCGAGCGGCAGCAGCAGGGCGGCAACCGCGACGACGACTTCGAGGAGGGCATAGACCCGCACGCAGTCGCGTGGCGCGAGACGGGACGCCACACGTCCGCCGATCGCCGCGCCGATCGCAAGTCCGCCCAGGAAGGCGGCCACGACCGCGCTGGCCGCCGCGGTGGTGTGGCCGACGTAGAGCGTCAACAGGCGCGTCCACGTCACTTCGTAGATGAGTCCGGCCATGCCGGAGCACGTGTAGGCGAGCAGGAAGAGCCAGCGCAAGGCAGAAAATTCTACTAGAGCTCGGCGACGCACGAATCTGACGCGGCGCTGTCACCGAGGCGGGGCAGAATGCGTGGAGGAGCGCCCATGACCTTCATCAGCCGGCTCGTCGACGAACTCGAGCGCGAAAGTGCCCGCACGATCCGTGTTCTCGAACAGGTGCCGCCGCAGCAGGCGGCGTGGAAACCGCACGACCGCTCGATGGAGTTCGGTCCGCTGGTGCAGATGGTGGCGACGATGCCATCGTGGGTGGCGATGATCGTCACGATGGACGAACTCGACATCGCGCCGAAGCACGGTCCGCAGCACGCGCCACCGCCGGCCGACACCGCGGCACAACTGATCGAGGCGCATGCGAAGGCGATGGAGGGGGCGCGTGGCGCGCTGGCTTCGACCGACGAGGCGTTCCTGCAGACACCGTGGCGACTGCTGAGGGGCGGCGAGGTGGCGCTCGAACTGCCGCGGCACGAGATGATCCGCGACACCATCAATCACTGGGCCCATCACCGCGGACAACTGACGGTGTATCTGCGCCTGCTCGGCGCCAGGGTGCCGTCGGTCTACGGGCCGTCGGCCGACGACAGCCGCGTGCTCTGAGCGGCTCCGCTCAGCGCCGCGCGGTCGTCAGCGACACCGGGCAGTCGAGGAAGCGCGCCATCGTCGTCGTGGCGCGGGTGAGGCGCTTGACGATGGCGGGCGTCGGTGCGCCGTCGTACATCGCCACGTCGACGACGACGCGCGTCGTCGAGACGGTGCGTGACCATGAGCCGACCACGCGACCGTCGAGCACGACCTGGTGCGCGAAGATCGGATTGCCGCGACCGGCGGTGCCCGGGCTCGGCACCACCGACAGACCGCGGTCCTTGTAGGCGATCAGCGCCTCGTCATAGTTGGGCAGCAGCCAGGTGCCCGACGCGCGTGCCGGGCCCGGGGCCTGGCCGGCGGCGAACCAGTAGGTCAGGCCGTTCACGGTGGCCTGCGCCAGGGCCGGGCCGGCGAGCGCCACGCCCGCCTTCACGTCGCGGAGTGGCAGGCCCGACCACCAGGCCAGGTCGTGCAGCGTCGCCGGGCCGTGGCTGGCGGCGTAGCGCGTCGTCAACTCGGCCAGCGCCTCGTCGCGGGTTCGTGCCGGCGCCGGCGCCACCCGCTCCTCGAGCAGCGCGTAGGTGAACTGCTTGCCGCGCCGGGGGCCGCTGCAGATGACCTGTTCGAGCTCGGCGTGCATGGCGATCAGGCTCAGGCGGCCCGGGGGCGCGGCGATGCCGGCGCGCTGCAGCACGGCGCCGAGTTCGGCGCGGGTGAGGAAGGCGCCTCCGGTCAGGGCGCGCTCGACGAGCCGCAGGCAGCGGTTCAGTACCGGCGGCGTCAGTTCGGCCTTGCGCAGGTACGGCGCGCCGACCGCGTGGACCCGGGGCGCCGTCAGGGTCAGCAGCCAGCGGATGTCGGCCGGCGACACGAAGTGCCAGGTCGGTCGAAGCACGTGCGTGCGCAGGATGCGCCCGTCGTCGAACGCCTGGTGCACGTCGGCGGCGACGAGATCCGGCGCGCGCACGCCGATGGCCCAGACCGCTCCGGTGTAGTCCTGCGACTGCACCGCCATCAGCCAGTGCACGAGGGCGGCCGGGTCGGCCGTGTGTGGCGCCAGCAACCGCTGGTTGACGAAGCGCGCGCTCAGCAGCGCGGTGGGCGTTTCGAGAGGCACGCGTCAATCGTGCAGGCCGGGCACCTCCGGTGTCCAGTGCCCGGCCGCCCGCCGGGCCTCGTGGCGCCGGATCAGTTCGCGCGCCAGCGGGTCGTCGATCCGGCCGGTCGCGAAGAACGACGACCATGCGTCGTGCGGCAAGGCGTGGCGATGCGCCTGGCTCCGGGCGTAGGCGAGTTGCCGCGCCGCCGTGAAGCGCGTCGCCGGCAGCGCGGCCGGTGCCGCCGCGGTCGTCTCGATCCAGTGGCCCGGGTTGGCGCCGACCTCCGTGGCCAGCAGCGCGAGGAGCGCGTGCTCGCGCGAGGCCGGGTCGGTGCGCGGGAACTCGAGCCGCGCGACGGCGACGCGATCGGATTCGTCCCAGGCGCGGGTCAGATCGGTCGTCGACGTGCGGTGTTCGTCGCTGAACCGGATCCAGTCGACGCGGAAGTCCAGCCTGCCACGCGCCTGTCGCATCGTCCAGTCGTCGCGCAGGTGATGGTGGCCGCGGCGGGGATCGTGCGCCGGCGCCGGCGGATCGAGCGGCACGAACACGAACTTGCCCAGGGTGTCGCCGGCGCGCACCACGCCCGTCCAGTAGGTCTGGTAGGCGCTCGACGAGCGGACGGTGCGCAGGGTCTGGCCGCTGACGTGCAGCGCAATCGCCGGCGCGCGCGGGCCGGCGTGGCGTGCCAGGCCGAAGAGCAGGCGGGCCTGCGACGAGAACGGTCCGCCGCCCGTGGCCGCGTCGGCGGTCGCCTTCAGCAGCGCGACGAACTCTTCAGGCGTGTCGGTTGGCGAGGTCGGGTCGTTGATCGCGATGAAGTCGGTCCGCTGTCCCGACGGCAGCTGGAACGCCGCCATCAGGCCGAGGAAATCGGCATCGGTCTCGGCGTGCGGACATCCGAGCCCGGTCGACAGGCGAGCCAGGCCGGTGTGGGCCCGCCCGGGGACGAAGAGCCCGAGACCGAGCAGTTCGGGCGGCAGCGCGTTCTCCACATGGAGGGTGACGCGCGAGGCGGCAATCTGCTGCTGATGAGCGCCGCGGTCGGCGCCCGTCAGCTGCGGATGGTTGGCCACCAGCGTGTCCTGCACGCGTGGCACCTCGGCGGCGAGCGTCTCGAGGGCCTCATGGTCGACGGTGGTCGGCACGAAGAATGGCGGCGGCATGTTGTCGTCAACGGCCGGCCGCCACCGGACGAACAGCCCGCCTTCGCCCAGGCGCGAAGGCCGGTTCCGTGCGCTGGATCAGCGGATGCCGCGGGCGAGCCGGACGCCCCGATAGGCCAGCCAGCCCACAGGACCGAACAGGAGCGTCAGCGCCAGGCAGGGTACGACCAGCAGGTGCGGCACGCCGTGCTCCTGGGCATCGCGGACTTCCCAGCTGCCGATCAGCAGATCGAACGCCAGGTAGTGCACCCAGCCGGCCAGCAGCATCCACGGATTCTGGAACAGCTGCTGCACGCCCGCCAGCGAACCCATCGTCCCTTCGGTGCTCCAGAAGGTCGTGGCGACGATGGCGAGGTAGATGACGGCGAAGAGTGCCGGAATCCATACCGCGGCGAGGGCCCGCGCCACCCAGCGGGCGCGTGGCAGCGCCACGAGCGCCACCCAGCAGACCACGGCGAGATTGTTGAGGATGGTGAAGAGCTGATCGGGATTCATTGGTGACCTTTCGCGGTGGCCAGCACGGCCGCGTGGCTGACTCCGGTGAGCGTGCGAACGGCGACGGCCGCAGCGGCGGTGGCGACGCCCAGGGTGATCAGGGTGGCGATGGTGGTCGGCGACGGCTGCGTGAGCGCTTCGCCGGCGAGCGCCTGCCGTGTCAGGACTGCGAAGAGACCAGCATACGCGGCGGCGCTCACGACGATCAGGCGGGTGCGCACCGTCGTCGGCCAGCGGCGGGGCAGCAGGACGACGAGGAGGGGCAGCACCTGCACCGCGTGCAGGCCGACGAAGTGCGGCACCCGGAGGTCGCCGTGGCTGAGACTCCAGCCGGTGCCCGGGAGGCCCGGTCCGCCGTCGTCGGCGCCGACCGTGTGCCCACCCACCACTGGCATGACCCGTTCCTGCTGGAACCGCGCGAGTTGAGCCGTGGTCGGCGGGGTCATCAGCCCGCCGGCCGAGGCGCCGATGACCGACAGGGTCATGCCTAGACGGAGCGCCGCGCCCCACGCGGCGTCGGTGAAGTGCTGCCGCCACAGCGCCACCGCGACGGCGAGGGCCGACAGCGTCTGCAGGCCGATGGCCGCGCCCATCACCGTGAACAGCGCTCCGTCGAAGACCGTGCCGGCGTTGAAGTGGCTGGTCGTGCCGCGCCAGGCCTGCAGGTCGATGATGCCGACCTCGAGCACGAAGACGACCGCCGTCGTCCAGCCAGCGACCCGCCGCGTGCGCGGCCAGTCAGGCAGCCACTGGAACAGCCACAGCAGGGTGGCGCCGTAGAGGGCCGTGGAGATCCCGAACTTGGCCGGCTTCAGCCAGGCCGGCGCACCGGTGATCGTGCGCGGGTCGATCCACAGGCCGACCAGGGCCACCACGAACGCGGCCGTCATCAGCAGCGTCGTCGCGGCGAGCGGGCGATGGACCGCCCAGGCGGCATTCAGGCGAGTGCGGATGGAGGGATCAGGGACCATGTGTCGAACTCCTTCGAACCGGTGCATATGTTGTCGATGTCAACATCAGGCTAGTCGACACATGTTGACCATGTCAACATCTAATCGGCATACTGGACCGCATGCCGTCGTCCGTCCGGTCCCGCCGTCCCGCCGCGCCCTCCGCCCGTCGTCCGCGCAAGCGCGCCTATCATCACGGTGATCTCCGCCGCGCGCTGCTCGAGGAAGCCGTGCGCACGATTCAGGCCGAGGGGGTGGAGGGGGTGACGCTCCGGCAGGTCGGCGAGCGGCTCGGCGTGTCACGCACCGCCCTCTATCGTCACTTTGCCGACAAGGGCGCGCTGCTCGCGGCGGTGGCCCGCGAGGGGTTCCGGACGTTCCGTGACGCGCTGGCGCAGGGCGTGGCTGGCGCCGCGACCGCCGAGGCGGGCTTCGCCGCGATGGGCCACGCCTACGTCCGATTCGCCGTGACCCATTCCTCGCACTACCGTGTGATGTTCGGCGGCTTCGTCGACGCCTGTGACCGCGACCCCGAACTCGAGGCCGAAGCGTCGGCCGGGTTCATGGTCCTGGTCGACGCCATCGTGCGCCAGCAGGCGACTGGACACCTGCGCGCCGACGACCCGCAGCAGATGGCCCGCTACGTCTGGTCGGTGATGCACGGCGTGGCGATGCTGATCATCGACGGCCAGCTCCGCGGCGCCGACCCCGAGGCTGAGGTCGCCTACGCCATCGACCGGCTGAACCGGGGCATCGTCGCCGTCCGATGACATGATGGCGTGAACCGGACGTGCGGGTCGCGACGTCCGAAGGGACCAACGGAGGAG
>ERZ1066125.265-NODE-265-length-16855-cov-41.677262_pt1 | contig 16855 bp, 11 predicted proteins | sample MGYA00382772_ERZ1066125 | MGnify/ENA primary metagenome ERZ1066125 (study PRJEB33369, sample SAMEA5778355) | biofilm metagenome | biome: Industrial cooling water; feature: Water cooling tower basin; material: Biofilm | place: United Arab Emirates | collected...
GTGACCAGAAAAAGCTCGCTCTGCGGCTGCGTCGCGCCAGTTTTCGCGCCGAGAAGACCCTTGAGCGCTTCGAGTTCGAGCGCCTGCCCAAACTCAACCGCGCACTCGTCCAGGACCTCGCCACCGGACGCTACCTGCAGGAGAAAGTCGCCGTGCTCATTGTCGGTCCCTGTGGCACCGGCAAAAGCCACCTCGCGCAAGCGCTCGGACACTGCGCAGCACGCCAAGGCTTCGACGTGCTGTTCAACACACAAACGCAGCTGCTCGGCAGCCTCAACGCCGCACGAGCCATCGGCAACTACGAGCGCAAACTGCAGCAACTGGCGCGCGTCGATCTGCTCATCATCGACGATTTCGGGCTCAAACCGATCCGCCCGCCACATGACGAGGACCTGCATGAACTGATCGCCGAACGCTACGAGCGTGCTGCCACCATCATCACCAGCAACCTCGACTTCGACGAGTGGGGCGATGCCTTCCCAGCGAACAAAATGCTCGGCGCCGCCACTCTTGATCGCCTCCGTCACGGCGCCTACCGCGTCGTCCTCGATGGCAACAGTTACCGCGCTCCCAGAGCATCCGGAGAAACCCCAAAAACACCAGTTGCAAAGACCCCCAAAAACCCATCAATCTAAGGCCCCGCTCAAGACCCGTTTCAGACCATCGAAGATGGCGCCATTACGGCGATCATCGGTGGCGCCTTTAGGGCGGTCAGTGACAAGGAGCTGTTGGTGCGTTGTTACGCTGCGTGGAATGGTGCGATGGGCGGTATTGAAGCGCTGGACGACGAGCAATCCTTGATCGAGGAGTTTCATAGCTTTCTTGTTCCGAGTTCATACCTTCCAGGTCCCACAGAAGGGTCTCTAGAAGGTAGCGATCTCGACGAGGGGTTTGCCAAAGAAGCTTTAAGTGAGTTGACGCGTAAGTCGTTGGACACGAGCCAATGGATCAGTGTGTCGATTTTGGGCTTGGCCTTCCGGCTTCCGCCCGAGCTACTCGACCAATTGCGGACGGGGCTTGACCAATCAATGCGTCATGATTTGATTCATGTGCAAGTCGAAGAGGTCGAAAGTTCCTTGATCTTGGTCGCATCTATGGCGGCAAGCCAAAGGGACGAATCGCTTGCAGCGTCGGTTGCGCATCTTGCGCGAAGGCTGTGGATTGATGACAAATCAATCAGAGCGCAAGTCTGCCTTACCGTTGGTTCAATTGCCGCAGCGGCATGTGAGAAACGCGCTGATTGGCAGACACGGATTGTCGAGGCGGCTAACTTCATCGGGTTCGCGTGCAACGAGAAATCCGAAGCCGACGATTGCTTGGTTGCGCTCGAAACAATGGCTTGGTCGGATTGGCGGCTCCGAATCCCGCTGGCGCGGGCGCGCGTAGCACTTCGTTCCCTGGCAAGCATGAGCTGATTTCAACAATTTGACCTCAGCAATGTTCTCCAGACCGCTCACGGAACACAGGTTTCCTCGCGCAGTGTTCATGGCGGCACGACTTTGGGGTTCCGGGTCAGCGGCAGAGGACGGATGCGGACGGTGCGCTCGTCGATGGTGATCAAGGCGCCGGAGGTAGCCGACCTCTCGAACTGCGGTGCCAACCGAAGATGCAGGTCAGCGAATTCTCTGGCCTTCATGCTCTAGATTCGCAATCGAATGACCGACGGACGATCAACGCCGCTGATCGCCAGGAGTCCATGAAAGTCTGCATCCATCGTCACGACGCAAGCGCCGCCGCGCGTTGCAGCGTCGAGGATCTCTGCGTCTTTCGCAGTCGCCATTCCAAGCTCGCCTACATGCGCAACGTCCCAGCCGGCTGCACGAAGATGCGCTGCGGCGGCGCGCTGCATGCCTTGATCAAGCAAGAGTTTCAATCAAGCGGCTCGGTGCACCATTACGTGATCGTCAAGCGATTGCGCGGCGAAACGGAGCGACTCCGCGATGTCCTCCGGTTCCAGCTCAGGATAATCGGCGATAAGTGCAGCCCAGTCCGGATAGTTCGGAAGCATTTCCAGCACGCGCCGTACGGTCACGCGCATTCCGCGAATGCACGGCTGGCCATTCATCATCTCCGGATCGATAGTGACCCGCGCGAAACCGTTGACCGAGTGCTTCATTTGCGTCGTGGTGCAAGATGGGTGGTCGACCGCGATCTTACGCCTACATGCGGTCGGCGGCCACGAACAGGAAGTGCGCTCGTGCCAAAACGCCCTCACGGCATCGTCAACGCCTGCATGCACGAGCGGGTGTTGGCGGGTTCGTAGGGTGGGAGGACGGGATAGAAGCGGATGCGCTGGCAGTTGTCGCCGGTGTCGAAGGGCAGCCAGCGCACGGCGCTGGAGAATTCGAGGCGCAAATCGCTGCTGGGGAGTTTCTGGAATAGCGCGTTCCAGACTTTGAGTGCGCCGGTGGCGCCGGAGAGTTTGGTCGGCTCATTGTCGTCGCGACCGAGCCAGACGACGCCCAGATGCTCGCCGGTGTAGCCCGCGTACCAACTATCGCGCTGGCCATCGCTGGTGCCGGTTTTGCCGGCCGAATCGATGCGCATGCCGGGGCCCTGACTCAAGGTTTTGGCGGTGCCGGACAGGGTGGTTTCGTTGAGCGCCACCGTGACCAGTTTGACCGCATCTTCGCCGCTGGCTTCGCCGCTCGGGCGCGGTACGCGGCTCAGCACATTGCTGCGCTCGTCGAGCACCGAATGCACTGCCGACAGCGGTACCACGTTGCCGCCACTGGCGAGGCCTTGGTAGAGCTGGGCGACTTCATACGGGCTGAGATCGATGGAGCCCAGAATCAGCGACGGCAGCGGCTGCGCTGGGGGCGCGACGCCCAAGGTGCCGATCAGGCGCGCCAGATTGACCACGCCGACATCGAGCCCGACCCGCGCCGTGGCCAGGTTGTAGCTGCGCGCCAGCGCATCGACTAACGGCACGATGCCGTGGCTCTTGCGATCGAAGTTCTGCGGCTGCCACGGCTTGCCGGTCGGCAAGCGCAAGGTCAGCGGCTCGTCTGACACCATGCTGGCCAGGCTGTAGCGGTCCGGCTGCGATAACGCGAGCAAGTACACGAAGGGTTTGAGCAGCGAACCCACCGGACGCTTGGCATCGAGCGCGCGATTGAATCCGGCGGTTCGGCCATCGCGACCACCGACCAGCGCAATGACTTCGCCGGAATGCGCCTTGGTCAGCACCAGCGCGGCTTGTACCTTGCCTTCGCTATCGACGGTCTTGAGCGCCGCCGCAATCGCCTGTTCGGCGAGGCGCTGCGCCACGGGATCGAGCGTGGTCAGGATCGTCAGGCCCTGGCTTTGCAGCGCGGCTTGATCGTATTCGGCAGCAAGCTGCGCGCGCACCAGTTGCATGAAAGCCGGATAGCGCACGCGCGAGGGCGGGCGCGGCACCACGGCGAGCGGCGCTTTAAGCGCGGCGGCGTGCTCGTCGGCATCGATCAGCCCGGTCTCCAGGAACTGCCCGAGCACGATGCGTCGGCGTGCGATTGCGCGCTCCGGTTGGCGGCGCGGATCGTAGAACGATGGGCCTTTGACCAGACCCGCCAGCAGCGCGATGTCGGCGGCATCGAGCGTGTCCAGCGCGCGGCCGAAGTAGAACTCGGCGCCGGCGCCAAACCCGTGCACGGCGAGCGCACCGTTCTGCCCGATGTAGGCGCGATTCAAGTACGCCTCGAGTATCGTGCGCTTGTCGAAACGCGCGTCGATGACGACGGCAAGCCCCATTTCCAGCAGCTTGCGGCGCAGTGATCGGTCATTGCTGAGCAGTGTGTTTTTGACCAACTGCTGGGTGATCGTCGAGCCGCCTTGCACCAGTTTTCCGGCGCGCACATTGGCCCACATCGCACGCGCGATGCCCCAGGGATCGATACCTTCGTGGTCCTTGAAATTGCGATCTTCGACCGCCTGGATGCCGGCAACCAATAGCGCCGGCATCGCCTCGATCGGCAGGGGCAGGCGCTCGGTGTCGTCGCTCGGGAGAATGGTCGCGATGCGCGCCGGATCGATGCGCACCTGCTTGATCTCGCTGCCACCGATACGCTTCAAGCTGGCGATGCGCCCGCTCTGCAGCGTCAGTCGTATGCGTTCGGGCGCCGCAGCGCCATCGCCGAAATCGAAGCCGCGGGTGTGGATGTCGAAGCTGGCGCCATCGCGGCGGAAACTTCCTGGCGTGGCTGCGGTCGGATCGTTGCGATAGCGGCTTTCGGCCAATTCAATTTCGAGATGTTCGGCGCTGATGCGCTTACCGGGCGTCAGCAGCAAGGGGCGCGCGTACACCTTGGAGGCCACTGGCTGCACGCCAAGATCGAAGCGCGCGTCGATGATGCGATTGAAATACACCAGCGCCGGCAGCAACACGCCGAGGCACGCGCCTAGACCAAACCAACAGGCATTCTTCAGGATGCGCCACATAGGAGGCGAGCATATCCGGTAGTGTTCGCAGCCGTGTTGGGCAAATTTGTGGCGACATAGGGCGAGTGCGACATGGTTCATGGTCTTAACAGCAATCGCTGCACCCGATGATCGTCATCGACAGCACACCAGACGCCGATTGGCGCGCCGAGTACCGCGCTTTGCGCGCCGCTCACCCGGACACGACGCTGGTGCGCTATCGGCACCGGCCACGCTGGCTCGCGGGCGACGCACTTGGGCGATTGGCGAAAGCGAGCGCAGCCTGCGACGGCTTGGCCATGCCGATCCCGGCGGCGTGGCTCGGCGACGATGCGGCCGCGCTGGACGATGCCGCATTCGCGCGTGCGGCATCGACGGTGTTGCCTATCGATCTTGATCCGCCGATGTGGGTTGCCGCGCCGGGCGCAGGCGATGCCTTACACCTGTGCGACCATGTCGTCGCCGATATCGCAGCCGCTCCGATGCCCAACGAGATCGCGCCGCGATTGACGCTGTTCGCCATCGCGCCGCTCCCGTCGATACGCCCGGCGCGCGACGACAAACCGGTGATCTTGCACCTGTTGCACGGCTGGGGCGGCGGCGCGGCGCGCTTTGTGCGCGACCTGGCGAGCGCCGATGCGGACCGCGCGCACCTTTTGTTGCAGGCCGTCAGTTGCGACGGACGGTACGGCACTGCGTTGCGGTTGATCGATGCGGCGAACGGCGCTGCGTTGCGGCAGTGGCCGTTGCAGCCGACGATCGCCGATATCGACGTCGAGCATGCTGGTTATCGCGCGTTGTTGAACGAGATCTGCGAGGCGTACAACGTCGAGCAGCTGTGGGTGTCCTCGCTGATTGGTCACGCCCTGGATGCGCTCGATAGCGATCTGCCAGTGCGTTGGATTGCGCACGATGCGCTGCCGTTCTGGCCGGGGCTCGATATCGACTTTCTAAATCCCGCGCAGCGCTTCGACGACGACGCGCTCGTGGCGGCGCTGGCCGCGCGCGGCCCATTTCGCGGCGGCGCCGTCGCGCACTGGAGCCGATTGCGCGCGGAGGCCACCGCGCGCTTGTTAAAGCGATCGGCCACGCTGATCGCGCCGAGCGAATCGGCCCGACGGCAGTTGCTGCGCGTGGCGCCCGAACTGCAATCGCTGCCGACGCGGGTCATCGCGCACGGCCTGGCGCCGCTGCCTCGAATCGATTTCCATCCGGCCGCGCGCGGCAAGCTCAAGCTGGTTGTGATTGGTCGACTGCAGAGCGGCAAAGGCGCGGATTTCCTGCGCGCGCTATTGCCGCAGCTACTGGTACATGCCGATGTTTATCTGCTCGGCGCGGGCAAGGCAGCGCACGCATTTTTCGGGCAGCGCGGCGTGCATATCGTGCTCGATTACCGGCGTGAGCGACTGCCCGAATTGATCGCGCAGATTGCGCCGCATGCGGCGCTGTTTCCAGGCACGGTTTCGGAAACCTTCTCCTACGCGCTCAGCGAGGCACTGCATCTTGGCGTTCCGCCGATTGCGCAAGCTGTTGGCGCGTTCGCCGAACGCATCGATATTGGGCTGTTACTGGCGCCAGACCCACGCGCGTGGATCGATGCGATCGCGGCGCTCGACAAAGATCGCTCGACGCTCGCGAGCTGGCGCGAAACGCTGCTGGCGCGCACGCCGCGGACGTTGCGCGAAATGTACGCGGCCTACGTGCCGCTGCTGCCGCCCGGCAGGCGCGCGCCGTTGCGTTACCGCATTCGCCCGTGGACGCCGGCCGATGCCACGCTGCTGATGGCGGAGTTCGAAACTGCCAGGGCGCAGGCCGCAGAGCGCGCTGCGCAGCAGACCATCGCCGCACAGCAGCGCGAACTCGACACGCGCGGCGCCTGGGGTTTTTCGTTGCAGCGCCAGCTTGATGAGCGCACGCGCTGGGCGCAGAGCCTGCGCCAGGAACTCGACGCGCAAACGGCGCTGCGCGAGCATGCCGAGCGCGACCGGCGCTTGTCCGAGCACGAGCATCGCGCGCGCCAGATGCTGATCGAGGCGCGCCTGTACGAAGCGCAAAGCGAACTCAGGCGCGCCCAGGACCACTTTAACGAACAGGCCAAAGTGCTAAACGAAGACCTTCGCCAATTGCGCCACGATCACGAAGCCCTGCGCGCCGAAAACCGCCGCCTCGCCACGCTCGAGATGCAGCTGAGCGCCGAGCGCGATCGCTTGCTCGGCATCAAGCAAACCCTGGAACACGATCGCAGCGTGCTGCTCACGCAGCGCGAAGAGTTGCTGTCGAGTACCAGTTGGCGACTGACGTCGCCGATCCGCGCCATCAGCCGCTGGGTTCGGGATCTGCGCACAACGCTCAAGTTCCGTCTCGCACGCGCCGGGAGCGCCTGGCAGCGCTTTCGCGGCAGTCTGGCGCGGCGCGGCTTGCGCCCCACGCTGCAACGCGCGGCGCGCGAGCTTAAAGATATGCAGCGCCAGGCGCCCAGCGCACCGGCCTTCGCGCCGCCAGCGGTCGACCCCGATTACACGCCATTCGCGCTGCCGACCGGCTCGCCGCGCGTGTCGATCATCGTGCCGGTCTACAACCAGCTGCACTTCACCTGGAACGCGCTCAAGGCCATCGCCGATGTTGGCGCTGACGCACCCTTCGAAGTGATCGTCGTCGACGACGGTTCAAGCGACGACACGCGAGCGCGCGTCCCAACCATCATCGGCGTGCGTTATCACCGCAACGAACAGAATCTGGGTTTCATCGGCGCCTGCAACGCTGGCGCGGCGCTGGCGAGCGGCGAGTATCTGGTGTTCTTGAACAACGACACAGCCGTGCAACGAGGCTGGCTGGACGCCTTGTTATCGCGTGCCATGCAACCGGGCGTGGGGCTTGTGGGCGCCAAACTGATCTATCCGGATGGGCGCCTGCAGGAAGCCGGCGGCATCGTGTTCGACGATGGTTCGGGCTGGAATTACGGGCGTTTCGAACACCCCGACGACCCGCGCTACGATTTCCCGCGCCAGGTCGACTACTGCTCGGGCGCCGCCATTCTGATCGGCAAAGCCTTGTTCGATAAGCTGGGCGGTTTCGATGCGCATTACGCACCGGCGTATTACGAAGACACCGATCTCGCATTCAAGATTCGCGCGCATGGGCTCCAGGTCTGGTTCGAACCGGCGGCGCGCGTGGTGCATTACGAGGGCATCAGCAGCGGCACCGATGTCACCCAGGGCACCAAGCGTTTTCAGCTCGTCAATCAACAAAAGTTCGCGCAACGTTGGCGCGACGCGCTGGCGAACCAGCCGGCGCCCGTCGAGCGCGACGCAATCGTGAGCGCAGCGCTGCACCGCGCCGCTGGGCGAGTACTGCTGATCGACGCCAACACGCCTGAGCCCGATCAGGATTCAGGCTCAGTGCGCTACATCAACCTGATTCGCGTGTTCCAGAGTCTGGGCTGGCAAGTCACGTTTTTTGCAGACAATCGCGCTTACCTGCCCGGCTACACCGAGCGTCTGCGGGCACTCGGCGTTGAGGTGCTTTTCCATCCATGGCTGACCGATCCGGTGGCGTTCTTCAAACAACGCGGCGCGGAGTTCGATGTGGTGATGGTCTCGCGGCACTATGTGGCGCGGCATTACCTGGCGCTGGTTCGCGAACACGCGCCGCGCGCGAAGCTGATTTTCGATACTGTGGATCTGCATTTCCTGCGCGAACAGCGCGCCGCGCAGATCGCCGCCAGCGAAGCGCTGGAGCGGTCCAGCGACGCGACCAAAGCGGCCGAGCTTGAACTGGTGCGCAAGTGCGATGTGACCCTGGTGGTGAGTCCCTTCGAGCAGCAATTGCTGGCCGGACTGGCGCCGGCTGCGCGCGTCGATGTGCTCTCGAACATCCACGACGTGGCCGGGCGCCGCAGCGAATTCTCGGCACGTAAAGACTTCTGGTTCATCGGCGGTTTTCAACACCAGCCGAATGTCGATGCCATGCTGTGGTTCGTCAGCGAAGTGTGGCCCGCCATTCGCGAGCGCCTGCCCGATGCGCTGTTCCATATCGTCGGCAGCAAAATGCCCGACAGTGTCGCCGCGCTCGCCGGCAACGGCGTCATCGCGCATGGTTTCGTCGACAATGTCGAGCGCTTTCTCGATGGCTGCCGGGTGGCGGTGGCGCCGCTGCGCTTTGGCGCGGGCGTCAAGGGCAAAGTTAATCAGAGCATGGCCTATGGCCAGCCTGTGGTCGCTACCACGCTTGCCGTGGAAGGCATGGCGATCGCCCACGAAGCGCAAGCGCTGGTGGCCGACGATGCGCATGTGTTCGCCATCGAGTGTGTGCGTCTATACAGCAACGAGGCGCTGTGGCTGAAGTTGTCGGATGCCGCCCTCGCGAATATCGAGCAGCACTTCTCCTTCGCCGCTGCGCGCGAGGCGTTGCGTGGCGTGCTGGGTTGATTGGGTTGTTGGTTGCTGGTTCTTGGTTGTTGGAGGTTGATGCCGCGAGATCGATGTCGAGGCGCGATTCAGCGCGCACGCCACGGGCTGATGCCGGCGCCGACGGGCGCGATGAATCGCGCCCCTGCAAACCCGCAGCTTCGGCCAGCATCCAACAACCAAGAGCCAAGAACCACCATCCAACAACCAAGAACCAAGAACCAACAACCAACAACCAACCTCACCCATCCACCCAACGCACCACCTGCTGCGCCGCTTCGTACTGCGCGCGCGGCAACGTGCGGAACAGCGCGGTGGGCAGATCGCTGCCTTTCGGGCAACCGAACTGCGCGCAGGTGTACAGCGTCCACAACCCATCGGCATCGCAGCTCTTGGTGCGCAGGCAAGCTAGCCAGTCGGCGGCCGGCAATAGCGCTGCGTCGAGATCCGGTTCGGCCGGAATCGGCACGCCCTGAAAGATGCGATCCAGCGGCAAAGCCTCGTTTTCGATCAAGTAGCGCAACGATTCGACGAGCAAGCGGGCGTCAACACTGAGGCGCACCGTCGCGTTTGCAACGGCGATGGCTGCCTCACGCGACTCGATGACTTCGATGATGCTCGGCAATTGCGCATTGCGTGCCGCCAACTCCTCGCGGGTCATATCGCGCGGTTCGAGATCGGCCTCGGTCAAACCGACACAGCGTGCCAGCAGCGCCTCGATCCACGGACGCCGATTGGGATCGTCTTCGACGCGATCGGCCGATGCGTCGGGCCGGCGCACGATCGCGCACGCCACGCGTACCTCTTCTTCCAGCGCCGCGCGCTGCGCCGGGTTCATCGTCACGTCGCTGCGCAGCGCGATGAGCGAGCTGCGGTAGTCGAGCGACCGGCGCACATCGCTGGCCCTCGGATCGTACATGCGGCTGCGCGCGCGCTCGGGCTGAATCGTTTCCGGCAATGCCGATGGTGGACTATCGCCCACGTACTCGGTGGCGGTCTTGCCGCGCACCAGAAGTGCGTCGCTCAGGGTGCCGTAGAAGGCGATAAAGGCGACGGCACCGACCGTTGCGCCCAACATCCACAGCGTGTTCTTCTTCATGCTTTCCTGATTCGTTTCAGCCAACGATGGATCTCGATCAGCGCTTCGAAATCGCGCGGCGCGAGCGCCTCGTGATAGGCCATCCGCAAGTCGCTGCCGGGTGTGCAGCCGTGCAGCGCGCACACGCGCAGCGTGATCAGGCTGCCCGGACCACAGGCCGCCAGGCGCTCGCACTCGCGCACGTCGAGCGCGGCGCGCATCAGCATCTCGGCTTCCGACGGCAGCAAGCGCCGACCATCGGGGAAAATCTCGTGCTGCGGCAAAGCGCGACTCGCATAGGCATCCAGCCACGCCGACAGCAGCTCCTCGGCGGTCTGCGCGCTGCGGATCGCCGCCAGCGCATCGATCGGGCTGGCGTTGCGTTCGTTGAGCGGCGCGCGCATCTCTTCCATCGGAACGTACATCGAGGGCACCGGCACCAGCGCGCAGCGGCGTTTCAACTCGGCGAGTGCCGGGTCGCGGCGCGGATCAGGCCGTCGCCTGCCATCCAGCACCAACAGCACCGGCACGCGACAGGCGCTATCGATTTCCGCACGCAGCGGCTGCGCCTGCGGCGATTCGATCAGCGCCTGGAGCGCGTCTAAAGGCTCTGCCGCCAACAGCACCTGCGCGCCCGCAGGCGGCGCGGGCGCGATCTCTGCTATCGCCGCCGGTGCTGGCGAGAGCGTCGGCAACGGCACCGGGCGCATCAGCAGCAGCACCGTCAAGATCGACGCAATGCCCAACAGGCTGAGAGTGACCGGACACCAAGTTCGATTCACCATGGTCTGCGCCCCATCGTCACGCGCTCGCGCCGCTCCAGATCGAGCAGCGTTTGCACATCAGCATAACCGCGCAGAATCTCGCGCGCTGCCCCGCCCTGCGCAAATCCGTGCTCCAGCATCAGCCAGCCGCCGGGCTTCAGTGCTACAAGCGCAGCGCGGGCAATCGCGCGCAGATCGTGCAGCCCGTCGCTCCCAGCCACCAGCGCAGAGCGCGGTTCGTGCTGCAACGACGGCAAGTGCGGATCGTCCGGCGCCAGATAAGGCGGATTGGCGACAATGCCATCGACACTCGACGGCGCTACCGCCGCCAGCCAATCGCCGCACCAGAACCTCACTGGCGCCGACAGGCGCCGCGCGTTTTTCTGTGCGACACGCAGCGCCAGCGCACTGCGATCGCAAGCGCATACCTGCCAATCGCTGCGCTCCAGTGCAAGGGTGACCGCAATCGCGCCGCTGCCGGTACCAAGATCCAGCCACACGCCGCCGTTGCCGCGCGCCAAAGCCGCGTCGACCAGGCATTCGGTGTCGGGCCGCGGAATCAGCACCGCCGGCGTGACCTCGAATACGCGCCCGTAAAAGTCTTGCTCGCCAAGCACATATGCCAAGGGCTCGCCGCTCGCGCGACGCGCGGCCAGCGCGTCGATCTGCGCCGCTTGCGGCGCCGACAAGGTGGCATCGTCATGCGCAAACAGCCACGCGCGATTGACGCCCAGCACCTGCATGAGCAAGCGATCCGCCTCATCGCTGTCCAGCCGCTCGCGAAGGCGCACACGTTGACGCTTCACCGTCTCTGTCACGGTCTATCCTGTCCGGGTCTGATCAAATGGTAACGCCGATGCGCTGGAAGCTGTGTTTGGTATTGCTGGTTGTCGCCACCGACACCATGGCCTGGGGCCGAACCGGCCACCGCATCACCGGCGAGTTGGCAGCGCGCCAACTGGAGCCGGAGGTGCGCGCGGAGGTGGACAGACTGCTCGCCGTTGGCGCGCAAACCTCGCTCGCAGAAGCAACGATCTGGGCCGACGCTGTGCGCGAAACCAATCCGGCCTATCGCTGGACGACGCCGTTGCACTGGGTCAATTTTCCGCAAGGCCAATGCCGGTACGATGTCGCCTCGTGCCCGGACGGCAACTGTGTGGTCGCAGCCATCGAGCGCTACTCGGCGGCGCTCGGCGATCGCCAGCTGGCCGACGCGGAACGCGCCATCGCGCTCAAGTTCCTGATCCATTTCGTCGGCGATGTGCATCAGCCGCTGCACGCCGGCTACGCCGCCGACCGCGGCGGCAACGATTTCCAGATCAACTATCTGCGCGCCGGCTGGAATCTGCACTCGGTTTGGGACACGCTGATCCTGGAGAGCCTCGAGTTGCACTGGACCGCCTACAGCGACCGCATCGCCGCGTTACCGCGCGCGGCGGAGGCCAGCGAGTTGAACCCGAGGCGCTGGGCCGAAGAATCCTGCGAAATCGTCCAACGCGCCGATTTTTATCCGCCCAGGAACAAGATCACCGCTCGCTACCTGGACGCCATGCGCCCCATCGCCGACGCCCGACTGAAGCTCGCCACCGATCGACTCGCGGCCGTGCTCAATCGCGAGCTATCGGGTCGCCAGAAGTAGTCCTGCGTTTGCGACGTCGCGATATCGATTGGGAGGGCACGATTTATTCGTCAACTGAAGCGGGGGCGGGGGCGGGGGTCACGGGCCGAGCATGAACCCCTTTGTAAGCACTTCCCTGCGTGTGCCAGGACTAAAGCGGTCATCGGCATAGACGAAGAGTTTGGCCTGCCCCCCGTCCCCCGCCCCGTCGCTGAACTTAAATCGCAGGATAGTTATGGCCGGATCAAGAGTCGCTTTGTGCCAAGCCGTCGAACCTGATCGGGATCGTACGCAAGTCGCATAATGCAGACGCAGCGCAGTGAACACGCCTAGCGGTCCGCTGGAATCGGTGGAAAGCATCGGGCACGCCAGGATGATCAATCCGCGCAGAAACAAGCCCCGCAGGGGCGCAATGCAATAGCCCAGGGCGCAAGCCCTGGGTAAGATCGGCTATCCGAGAGAGCCCTGAAAGGGCGAAATCAATGGCCCAGTCGCTGGCGGAAATCCTCGTCCACGTCGTGTTCTCGACAAAGAACCGAGAACCGGTGCTATCCGATGACGTTCGCGATGAGCTGCATGCCTATATCGGCGGCATCGTCGACAATCACGGTGGCACGCTGCTGAAGGCAGGTTCGGTTTCGGACCACATACACCTGTTGATCTCGCATCCGCGCACGTGCTCGCCGTCGGCGTTGGTCGGTCATATCAAAGTGGGCACGACGCTCTGGCTCAAGTCCAAAACGCCGACATTGGCCGACTTCCATTGGCAGGCCGGCTACGGCATGTTTTCGATCAGTCCATCCCATCGAAAAGCGCTGGAGCGATACATCGGCGCTCAAGCCGAACACCACCGCACCGTAACATTCCAAGACGAGTTCCGGCGCCTCATCGAGCGCTACGGTGTCAAAGCGGACGAGCGCTATCTCTGGGACTAGATTTCATTTCGCCCTTTCAGGGCTCGTTGATGAGAACGGGCGCTGACCCAGGGCTTGCGCCCTGGGCTATTGCATTGCGCCCCTGCGGGGCTTGGTTTGGCTAACGCTTTCGAAAACACAACGGGACCTGCGAGGCTATTCAAGAGATGGTCAGTGCGATTGAATCGGCCACACACAAATAGATTCCGAGGACCAACGCCGGTGTACTCGCGACTTGTATCCACAGACTGTGGCGCGCCATCGGGAACTTGTTGAATTGATTCAACAACTAAAGCAACATCGAGCCCGAGCTTCTTGCGGTCGTTAGGCACCATCTGACGACCTGCCGATCACCGTAAAAGCTCAAGAGACGCAGTGCGCTTTGCGCGCGGTCGTTGCGCGCCACATTTCACAGAGAAGGCGATATGCGAGCACTCGAACTAAGAGTTCCACCGCTTGTCGTGGTCGCCGCGTTTGCCGCCATGATGGTTGGCCTGTCGTGGGCGGCGCCGGCGCTCTCATTTGTCGTCCGCGGGCGTGAAGCGATTGCGCTCTTGCTGTTGCTGGCTGGCGCGTTGGTAGCGCTCGCGGGCGTAATCGCCTTTCGGCAAAACCGGACAACGGTCAATCCGATGACACCCGGCAACGCGACCACGGTCGTGTCTGGCGGCGTCTACCAGTACTCGCGCAACCCGATGTACCTCGGTTTTCTGATGGCCCTCGCCGCTTTGGCCCTGTACCTGTCGAACCTGGGCGCGGCGCTGCTGCTGCCCGGCTTCGTGATGTACATGAATCGCTTTCAAGTCGAGCCCGAAGAGCGCGCACTGCTCGGCAAGTTCGGCGCACCGTACGCCGCGTACATGGCGTCGGTGCGGCGCTGGCTCTGAGTGTGTTCCTGGCCGTGAACATCCGAACTCAACTCAGCCTCTTTGTGCCGCGAGCCATCAGCGCCGAGCTTGAGGCGGCGCGTGCGTTGCTGGACCCGATCCAGGCCAGTCTGATTCCTGCCCATGTCACTTTGTGTCGCGAGGATGAGCTTGAGGGGCTGGCGCTATCGCTGCTGCGCTCAAGACTCGCAGCGCCTGAAACCGCGATCACGTTGCGCTTCGGCCATCCTCAGCCATTTCAAGAACACGGCGTGCTACTGCCGTGCGTCGCTGGCGAGCCGGACTTTGCGGCGCTGCGCCAGCGTGTACTCGGCACAAAAAACATCCGTCGCCAGGCGCCGCACATCACACTTGCCCACCCGCGCAACCCCAAATCGCCGCACAACCATCCGGCGAATCTTGCAGGTCTTCCAGGCAACCTCGTTATCACTTTTTCCATCGTCAGCCGAATTCAACAGGAGGGCGCAGCGCCCTGGCAGTTGCTTGAGGAATTCCCGCTGGCACACGACCCACCAGTGCAAGCTGCGCCAGACGCACACGCGCTCGCCAAGACGCCAGTGTCCGGCGGAGAAACTCTGCCCGTAACGCATCAGTTCTCGCGGAGATAACACCCGTGCAACCCGATCAGAAAACGTATCAGCCCTCTCGGCGCGCTGCGGGGCGCCTTTATCGGCCTGCTGCTCGATAGTTCGCCGTTGGCTCGATCTGTAGATCGGACACTGTCGCGATCGGTCTACGATCAACCCGGGATGCTCGGTTTTCTGTCTTGCCGACATTTACTGCGCGCGTTTCAACTGCAGGCGACACAAACAGTATGTCTGGCGTTCTGGCGGAGTTGTGACCCCGAGGAGAATCGATCTTCACTTCGCAATCTCAGCCATTAATTCGGCTCCAGAGCCGACCAAACAAGTCCGATTTCGCTGTCGGCAGTAGAGCAACCGAAAAGCACTCTCGATTTGTTTTCCGATGATATCAAAGCGATTACATCCTGCTCAGCGTTGATAAGGCCGTTAGTCACGGACCGGAAAAACGTTTCATCGATAATTTCGGGTGGCACATCTGTCCTGGCGATGTTTACATGCTCGAAGTTTCCCAACGACAAGCTTCTGCCAATGTTTGCTTGCCAGAGGTTTGCGGACTCCATATCGCCCTGCGCTATAGCGCGATGAAAATGCGTCGTGTTATATGAATTGATTCTGGCCACTGTCGCTTTGGACGATTTTTCTGAATCTACGCATACACTTAGTGCGCAGGCCTCATGATCGAAATAAAGCGCAAAGGTAAAGATATCCGCACCCATACCAGTCAACTCAGTTATCGCCGTTCTGAGCACGTTCTCTACGATTACATCAGCACCATTTGGAGACATGATAGTTGTCATTTATGGCCTATTTTTTTTGTGATGAATTGCTTGGCAGCGCAAATCCATTCGAATAACTTGGCGGGCGTAACATTTGATACTCGCCATTGCCCTCAGCGATGCGGACCAGCAAGCGCTGATCTTCCTGCTCGACAGCCTCGTCAAACGTCCGAAGCGTCATGGGCGAGGTGGGCAGGGCAAGCCGGCGACCGGTAAGGGGCGGGCCTCATCGTTTTGATCGGTGAGCTTCGCGATCTTCACTCGTAGGAATCTCAAAGCGTGCATTTCCAGCAATAGGTTTCAATGTCATGCCCAGCTTCGCCTCCGCCGTAGCGCCAACTGAAACATAGCTATCTCTGTAGTACGTCCGCCTGCCATCGCGACCCACTGCAACAAGCCCAGAGAGCAAGTTTCTCTTGGCGCTGCGCAAGAGCCGCCGCCAGTACTTGAGTACGCCAGGATCGCGCGCCATTGACCACGCCCAGGACTCGCCCAGCACACCGGCTTCGTGCTTTCCAATCTCGATGACAAAGGCATCAGCACAAAGCGACGAGATGTCCGATAACTTTACTTGCCCTTCAGGCAATCCGAGGCGCGTGTACACGAAGCATGTCGCGGATTCGTCGTCGCCAGAATCTGCTTTTTTGCATTTGCCATTCCGATCAATGGAAAAAGTCCGGACACCCTCAGCTTTTCTAAAGGCGTCAAAAAGATTCGAGATTTCACTCGGAAGAGCGTGAAACTGCATTGATATACCGTTCATTTGTCTTTGTCATATGGAACAAAATCTGTTGGCACGCCAGCCCCGTTTAGATCTTCCATGGCCTTGACTTCGCGCGCAACAGGGGAGCCGTCCGCCATGGTCTTTCCAACATTAACAGCTTTAACCTCGCCACCTGGAGTTTGGTACAAGATGTCTGGACGCCGAGAGTCCTTGTGACCACCGTCCGTGCGTATCACGACCTCTTTTTTCTTTCCCCCGCCGGCCATGATTGTATTCCCTGCATCTGCAAGACGTTGGCCTTCCTCGCGTATTGTCTTGTTGTGAGGCGCGTCCGGGTCGGTCTTGGGACCGCGCTTCATGCCGGCGACAGCTTTAATCGAAGCTGCCAGAAGCGCGCCCGTTGACACGTCACCAGTCTTGATGAACTCGCGAACGACTTGGCCTGATTGGGCGCCGCTCTCGGCGCCACTACCCTCCGTGATTGCCGCCGCCTCGCCGGCTAGCCAGTGATCCATAAACACCGGATCGTCTCCGAATCCGAGCCCGACTGCAAACCCATATGCCATTTCCGGATCACGCCCATCCGGATCCCGATACTTATACGGATTCCCCGCCGCATAGTTGTACCGGTTGAAGTTCCACGCGGTCCCTGGATCAACGGCCATCGGATCGGGGCTCAAGAACCTTGCGCCGATGGGATCGTAGT
>ERZ1066125.266-NODE-266-length-16815-cov-30.080310_pt1 | contig 16815 bp, 11 predicted proteins | sample MGYA00382772_ERZ1066125 | MGnify/ENA primary metagenome ERZ1066125 (study PRJEB33369, sample SAMEA5778355) | biofilm metagenome | biome: Industrial cooling water; feature: Water cooling tower basin; material: Biofilm | place: United Arab Emirates | collected...
GAAGCCAAGGTTAGTGTGAGCGGGTTGTGATGAAGCCCTTCACCGGGAATTCCTGGAAAACCGGCCTGCTTAATCACTTGATGAAATTGGCTGGACTGACCGAGGACGACTTTTGAAATTGTGCCATACGGCCATGTAAGCTAAAGCCAATTTCTAAAATTGCCTCCTTTTACAACCAGCAAGTCAGCTTGGGATGAGAGAGCGATGAGCCGCTAGAATGCCTATGACCGTGACGAGCCTGTCACACCTGTGAAAAACAATAAAAGCCATTTTTATATTCAGCCGCCCGTGATCTGTTTTGCGGGTTGGCGATCGCGCCGGGCATAGTGCAATATCAGGCATCGCCAATAAACAGTTCGGATTGATGATTGAATCAAAAGATAACTTCAAAACCATCGCCGAACGTGTTATGAATAAATTGCTATTAAGCGTTTGGCTTGGATGGGGATGTTCACTGGGCAGGAATTTCCTGAACGCTTTTGCGTTAAAAATACGCGACACGCAAACCTTTCTCCTCTGGCTAAGATTTCAACGTTGGTGTTCCGCCCGACACCTCGCCAAATTGGCGACCATTCACCTTGAAACCAAAATTGGTTTCCGTGCGGACATCACGTGTGATCCGGCATAAACTACCAAGCTCGTATCATCCCCGAAGAACTCTGTGTGTCAGAAAAGAAATGTTGCGCATCGCGCTCAAGTCAATCCGGCTTGGAAAAGGATTTTTCCGCGCCGGTAAGTAAGGTATTAGACCTCACTCAGTACCGAGCACATTTTGCGAATTTCGCGCAGCCAAGTCCTTAAAGGCGCGGGAAAATTCGCTTTAATTTGTTGCTAGGGAGTTGCTAAGACGAGTTATGTCCATTGCAATCAAGCAAATATATCGGTTTGAAAACTTTCGGTTGGATGTCAGCAACAGATTGCTTTTGCGAGGAATAGAAACGGTTCCGATCCCGCCAAAGGTGTATGACCTCTTGCTGATTCTGGTCGAACGTTCCGGGACGGTGTTGGAAAAAGAAGAATTGATGGATCTGCTCTGGCCAGACACCATCGTTGAAGAAAACAATCTGACGGTTTCCATGTCTGTGTTGCGAAAAGCGCTCGGTGACGGAAAAAATGGCCTCAAATTCATCGAAACGATTCCCCGTCGCGGTTATAGATTTATCGCCACAGTGGAACCAGCCTCCACATCGTCAACTGCCCAATCAACTGAACAATCGTTTTTCATACAGACAAACGATCCTTCTTCGCCCGAAGCGATGGCTTTGGCTCACCGATCCACCAAACAGTTGCCTTTGCCGACTCATACACACTCCAACAATGTCCAGGACGGGCGCACCGGAACTCTCGCACAGTCGCAGAAATTTTTGTGGATTCTTGTCGCGGTCATGACAATTGTCATCGTCACTGGATGGGCGTTGTGGCGTGGCGATCCGTTGAGGTTGAAGAAAGAAGAAATTCGCTCGCTGGCGGTGCTTCCATTCAAACCATTGACGATGGATGCGGTGGATGAATCTCTTGGTTTGGGCCTGGCTGACGCTTTGATTACCAGATTGAGCAACACTGGCAAAATCGTTGTTCGCCCAACCAGCGCAATTATCAAGTATTCCAAACCGGATCAGGATTTGATGAAGGTGACGAGGGAATTGAAAGTGGATGCTCTGCTCGACGGCAGAGTCCAGCGTGTCGGCGACCGCATCCGCATCACCGTTCAGTTTCTGCGAGCTTCCAACGGCGAAGCGATCTGGGGAGAGAGTTTCGACGAACAATTCACGAACATTCTGGCTGTTCAAAACATCATTTCGGAAAAGTTGGCGCGCGAGTTGACGCTGAAATTGACCGAGCCTGAACGACAACTGCTCAACAAAAAGTACACAGACAACACGCAGGCTTTCGAGCTTTATTTGAAGGGACGGTATTTCCTGAACAAGCGGACGCCGGAAGGAGCGAACAAGGCAGTGGATTTTTTTCGGCAGTCAATTGTGCTCGACCCGAATTTTGCGCTGGCTTATGCCGGGGTCTCCGAATCGCATGTGGTGATGGGCACGCCTCAGATAATGCTGGGCGGCCAGCGAACCGAGCAATTCTGGGAAGAGGCGAAGGTCGCCGCGCGTAAAGCTTTGGAACTGGACCCTATGCTGGCCGAAGCTTACGCTTCGCTGGGAGCCGCAACGGCGGCCAGTTTCAATGCCAACCGCGCCGAAGCTCATAGATATTTCGACAGAGCCATACAACTCAATCCGAATTATCCATTCGTGTATGTGTCTTATGCCACCGATCTGGTGGGCGCGGCTCGCCTGGAAGATGCGTTGCAATATGCAATAAAAGCGCGCGAGCTTGATCCGGTTTCCGTTCCCGCCAACGTCACGCTGGGAATGATCTTGTGTCGTCTGCGACGAACTCAGGAAGCCATTGACCAACTAAAAAAGACTCTGGAATTCGATCCAGACAACATTCGCGGGCACTGGGGACTGGGGTTGGTCTATGAGCAACTTGGCCGATACGATGATGCAATTGCGGAATATCAACTGGCTCTGCAAGCTTCCAACGGTGGAGTTCTGGCGCTGGCCTCGCTTGGCAGGACGTATGCGCTGGCCGGTCGTCGTCAGGAAGCGCAAAAGGTGTTGCAGCAATTGCTGTTCAAAGAGCGCAATGGCGAACACCATCCATACTATCTGGCGGCGTTATACATCGCGCTCGGTCATCGAGATAAGGCGTTTGACGTGCTGGAAAGCAATCCCGGCAGATACTCAAAGGGCTTGATGCAGGTAGATCAGTTTTTTGACGCCGTCCGCAACGAACCGCGCTATCTGGCGCTGATCAAATGACCCCACGTTGCCGATACTGTTCAATCTCTTCCGCGCTGAATCCCAATTCCGACAACACGTCGTTTGTATGTTCACCCAGCATCGGCGCTCGATGGCGAACAGATCCTGGAGTTTCCGACAATTGCACGGGCGTATTCGGGATTGGAATCGGTTTCGGGCTGCCGGGATAATCCATCGAGCGGAACAGACCGCGCGCCTGTACCTGAGGATCATCAAACACTTCACCAAGCTGAAACACTTTACCGCACGGCACGCGCGCCGCTTCCAGTTGTTGGATCGCCTCTTCAGTCGTCAGTTTGGAAATCCAAGCGTCCATCGCAGCGTTGATCAATTCGGAGTTGTTGCCGCGCGCCAGATCGTCCACGCAGCGCGGTTCGTCAATCAAATCGGTTCGGCCAACCAATCGCGCCCACCGTTTGAACATCGGCTGTCCGATGACGGCGACCATCACCCAACCGTCTTTGGTTTTGTAACAATCCGACGGCGCAGCCGTGTATCCAGTATTTCCCTGTTGCTGGCGAACGATGTCCAGCACGTATCGTTCGGCCAGCAGCGATTGCATGAACATCATGCCGGTCGCCAACAATGATCCGTCCACAATCTGGCCGCGCCCGGTTTTCTGGCGATTGAACAAAGCAACCATCACGCCGAACGCTGTGTGCAACGCCGTGCCGAAATCTTCAAATGGAACCACGCTGCGAATCGGAACGCCGGGAGTTCCGGTCAAGGTCATGGCGCCGGACATCGCTTGAATCACAGGATCGAAGCCGACGCGATTGGCATACGGCCCTTCGTGGCCATAAGTCGAAACGCGACCGAAAATCACGTCGGGTTTGATGGCTTTCAGCGATTCGTAATCGAGTTCCAGTTTGGCCAGCACGTCGAGCGGCAGGTTGGCAATGACGACATCCGCCGAGGCAATCAAGCGTCGTTTGATTTCGCGCGATTCAGGATGTGCCGGATCGAGCGTGATGCCTTTTTTGTTGCGGTTGAAGCCGATGAACATCGGCCCTTCGCCGCTCTCGGTGATTGGCGACACGTTACGATCTTCCCCGCCTTCGCGACGTTCGATGCGAATGACTTCTGCGCCCATATCGGCCAGCAGCATCGCGCAATACGGCCCGGCGATGTATCGGCCAAAATCTAAAACTCGTATTCCTTCCAGTGGCAAATTCATATTGACATCAAAAGGCAAAAGGCAAAGAGCAAAAGGCAAAAATGATGGTTCGTCACTTTTGTCTTGTCACTTTTGCCTTTTGCCTTGGGTGATTTACGCAGCGCGTTTGCGCGCAATGTTGAACAGGAAGTAAGCCAGACAGCCGAAAATCAACAACCCGATGATGTTCGACCACGGGCCGCTGGTGATCGCCCAATGCCCGCCGATGCCGAGTTGTTCTTCGGCGATGGAAGTCGGGACATTGTTCATCCAGCCGTAAATCGCGCGCGAACCGGCAATCAACAAACCGCCGATGGCTCCGCCCGCGATCAAACCGGAACTGAGCAAAACGCCTTTGCCGGTCTCTTCTTCGGCCAGCGATTCCTGGTGATTGTCTTTCTTCAGTTTTTGCACCAGCGCGCGAATCAATCCTCCGGCGAAGATCGTCGCCGAAGTCGAAATCGGCAGGTAAATGCCAACGGCGACCGGCAAGGCATGCACGCCGATGATTTCCAGCATCAACGAAATCACCGCGCCGATCAGAATCAACGACCACGGAAGTTTTTGAGTCAACACGCCATCCACCAGCACGCCCATCAACGCCGCTTTCGGAGCATCGAGTTTGCCGGTGAATTCTTCGACGGAGTATTTCGGCGCGCCGCTTTCGTCCACCAGCAAGGTGTATTCGTTGCCGCCTTCTTTGACGTTGATGCGTTGATAGAGATTGTCGTCAAGACCGCGCGCCGAAGTTCCGCCGCTCACACTGTCGGCGTAGTTTTTGCCTTGAACCGCAGGCGGCAATGTGGCGGTCACTCCTTGTCGAATGCCGCCGACGCCGGGATTGACCAGATAATGAATCTGGTTGTCGTCGCCGACCAGATATTTGCCAGCCGCGATGCGCGTTCTGCCGCCATCTGCTTCGACCTCGACAGCGAATTGCGCGTAACGATACGTTTTGCCATCGGGAGCGGCGGGGCTTTCTGTGTACGCGCCTTTGATCGCGTCGGCGGGAACCGTGAAGCCAGGGTAATTCACCGGCAGAATGTTGATCGCCGAACGATTCAGGAAATCCAGCGTCCAGCCAATGACCAGCGCCGAAGTCAGCGCGCCCACCAGCAATGCCACTTGTTGATGTTTGGGGGTGGCTCCGACCAGAAAACCAGTTTTCAAATCCTGCGAAGTGTTGCCTGCATTGGCGGCGGCGACGCAAACGATTGCGCCGACGGTCAGGGCGATCACGCGGTCATGCGGCTGCATTCTGCCCATCAGCAAAAAGATCAGCGACGTGAAAAGCAACGTGGCAATCGTCATCCCCGAAATCGGGTTTGAGGTCGAACCAATCTGGCCGCAAATGCGCGACGAAACGGTGACGAAGAAAAAGCCGAAGACCAGAATCAACAACGACGAAATCCAGTTGATCTCGAATTGCGGAATGACCGTGATGGCAATCAGCAACAACACGACTCCGCCCATTGCGTATCCAATCGGAATGTCGCGTTCGGTGCGTTCGGTTCCGCCGGTTCCGCCCGTGAAATCCTTCAAGCCGGATTTGAACGCCTGAACAATCGTCGGCAGCGACCGAACCAAACTGATGATGCCGCCCATTGCCACTGCTCCCGCAGCGATGTAACGCACATATCGGTCAAAAACGACGCTGGCGCTCATGTTGCGAATCAACTCACCGGGAGGGGCCGGAAAGATGTTGGATTCCAATCCGGCGCCGAAAAATTTGACGAGCGGAATCAGCACCAACGCAGCAATGACGCCTCCGCCGAGCATGTACGAAGCCACGCGCGGCCCGATGATGTAGCCGACGCCCAACAGCTCTGGCGAAATTTCCGCCGCCACTCGCGCGCCCTGAAACCACGACAAGACTTTGGCAGGCATTTCTTTCCAGAACTTCAACCCGCCCATCAAAAACTTGTAGACCAATCCGACGCCGAAGCCCAGAAACACGGTTTTCGCGTCTGAACCGCCTTTTTCGCCAACCACCAGCACTTCGGCGCAAGCTGTGCCTTCGGGATACGGCAGCGTGCCGTGTTCCTTGACGATCAAACTGCGCCGCAGCGGAATCATCAGCAACACGCCGAGCAGTCCACCGGCAGCCGCAATCAGCGACGTGCGGGTGATGTCCAAATCCAGACCCAGAATCAGCAGCGCCGGAATCGTGAAGACGATGCCCGCCGCAATGGATTCCGCCGCTGAACCGGTAGTTTGCACGATGTTGTTTTCCAGAATCGTCGAACGTCCCAGCAATCGCAGCACTGTGATCGAAAGCACGGCAATCGGAATCGAAGCGCTGACGGTCAATCCGACTTTCAAACCCAGATAAACCGTTGCGGCTCCGAAAATCAGACCGAACAACGCTCCGACAATGACGGCGCGCGGAGTGAATTCGGGGATGATACTGCTGGCGGAAATGTACGGCTTGTGTACTTCTGCGCTGTTGGTGGTTGCGGCTTCAGCAGCCATAGATGCCTCCTCTGGAATAAAATGCTTGAAGCCCAGCTTTCAGGCCGCTGCATTGCAGGCAGATTAAAACCTGAACTTCATGCTTTAAAGTTTGTGCTACTGGTCTTGCGCGAAAGGGATGGCGCAAAAGAGATGAGTCGAACTGCCGTTTTCGTCATTCGCCGTCGGCGATCATAGTGTCCACTTGTGCCTGTGCCTGCTCAACGGCTTCGAGCAGCGCCAGCATATTGCAATCCGTCTGGCCGGAATCTGTCTGGTTCATGGCAAACAACTCCGGGTAATCCAGCACGCACACCGTGCAGCCTGTGCCACAGCATTGAGGCGCATCTCGATCAAAGGGCGACTCGACTTGCTGTTGGCCTGATGCGGTGCCTGAAGCGCCGGAAAGCGTGAAAACCTGTTCCTGTTGCATGTTTATTGCTGTCATTACGGTCAGTGCAAGGCTCGTAACCGAACCGCGCGGCACTATAAGAAAAACCTCTCTGAGCGTCAACGCGCCGAAGCGCGGACTTTCAGTCCGCCCGTCACTCCGAAATAAAGAACGGGCAAATTGAGTTGCCGCGTTCGCTTTAGTATCCTTCCCGCCATCAAAGTTCAGATCGAAGACGGTTTCACCCCTTTCACAACCGGCAACTTGAATGACGGGCGGACTGGAAGTCCGCGAACCAGACGGACTCAAAGTCCGCGCTCCAGGAGAAGTTATGCGTTATTGCCGAGCTTGTCATCGTTGTTTTGGCGACGGGGTGGAATTTTGTCTGTTCGATCAAACGGCGACGCGCGAAGTTGAATCGCTGCCGTTGATCGTCGAAGGCAAATATCGTCTGGAACAATTGATCGCGCACGGAGGCATGGGCAGCGTTTATCGCGCCACGCATCTGCCGCTGGAACGCGCCGTGGCCATCAAAATCCTGCGCTCCGAATTTCTGACCGACGCCACCGCTCGCGAACGCTTCAACCGCGAAGCGCGCGCCGCCGCCCGATTGAAACATCCCAACATAGTTTCGGTTTACGATTCCGGCCATTTGCCGAATGGCTCCGCGTATTTGGTGATGGAACTGATCGAAGGCCGCAGTTTGCGCGAAGAAATGCGTGCGCACGCTTCACGGCTTGGCCAGATGCGTCCTGAACGCGCCGCCATGATCCTGGCGCAGGTTTGTGCAGGCATCGAAGCCGCTCACCGTTTGGGCATCATTCACCGCGATCTGAAACCCGACAACGTCATGATCGAAACGACCGCCGACGGCACAGAGCGCGTTCTGGCGCTGGATTTTGGCATAGCCAAACTGGCTGCGCCGGAAAACGGCGAACAAGCCTGGAGAGGTTTGACCGACGAAAACACCATTATCGGCACTCCGAAATATATCTCGCCGGAACAATGCGTCGGCCAACCGGTTGATGCGCGTTCTGATGTGTACTCACTGGGCGTCATGCTGTACGAAATGCTGACCGGCCAGGCGCCCTTTGTCGGCGAAAACACTTCGGTCGTCTTGTTGAAACACTTGCAAGGAGTTCCTGCGCCTTTGCGCAGGTTCAACCAATCCATCTCCCCGCAACTGGAACAAGTGGTCTTGCGCGCTCTGGCCAAACAACCCCAACAACGGTTTTCGTCCGCCGCCGCGTTTGCCGAAGCCTTGCTGGAAGCCGTCAACGAAGCCAAAACCCGCAGACCGGATTTCGTTCAAGCGGATTCGGACGATGAGTCCCGAACGATGACTTCGCCGCGACCAGTTGACTCGCCTGTTCAACTGATGCCATTGGCCTTCACAGAACAACCAACCGCCGAAACCCAGGCTCCGACTTTGCTGATCGAACGCCGCCCGCGTCGCAAGCTGGCTGCCAGCGTGGCCGCGTTGGCTTTCGTCGCAGTTTCCGCTTTGGGTTATGTGCTGTACAACGATCCACAGGCCGAAGCCGACGAAACTTCGCTATTTGTCGCGTCGCCCAAATCCGCAAGTTCGCCTGCTCCCGGCGTTCAGCCGAAGCAATCGCAAAACGTTGCGATTGAAAATCCGGCAAGCAAAACCGTCCCGGCGGCTTATGTCAGTCCTGATCCGGCGGCTGAAGAAAAGGTTCAGCGCGAACTGCGCTCGGTTTATACTGACTGGGCAATGGCAGCGATCAAAGGCGAATGGAAAAAACACGCGAGCTTTTACGCCGACCGCGTCGAGTATTTCCGCGACGGTTCCATGTCCAGAGCAGCCATCGAATCGCGCAAGCGTTCGATCTTCGGCAAACTGGATTCATATTGGCTGAAGTTTTCCGATTCGCCGCAAATCGTTTTGAAATACTCGGAACTTGGACAGGTTCAGGAAGCACATCTGACATTCGACCGAAGTTGGACGTTGCGACGCGGTCGAAAACCGACTTCGGGAAGCGCTCGGGGAATGATTACGCTGCGACCAGAAACCAACGGCTGGCGAATCGTCAGCGAAAAACAGATTAAGAAATGAAACGCGGTACCCTTTTCGCATTTTTGTGTGCCTTTACGGTCGGAACGCTGGCGGTTGTGCTGGTGGTGGCAGCATTCACTCGCCCGCAGAGCTTTCGCCAGTTGTTCTTTTCGTCCTCGTTCAATCTTTCCAGCGAAAACAGGCCGAATGCGGAAATCGTCAGCGAAGCCAATCATGCCGTCGTCACCGTCATAGCCATGCGCGCCGTCGCCAGCGAAGCCAGCCGCAGCAATGAAACCATTCCTGACAGCAGCATCCAGCGCGGAACCGGAACCGGGTTCATCATTGACGAAGCTGGACTGGTCGTCACCAACGAACACGTCATTCGCAACGCTGACCGCATTCGCGTCCGACTGGCCGACGGACGCGAACGGAAGGCGACGGTTCTGGGAACAGACACGGCTACGGACATTGCGCTGCTGAAAATCGAAGCCGACGACTTGAGCGTGCTGGCCTTCGGCGATTCAGACCGCGTGCGTGTGGGCGATTCGGTCATCGCCATTGGCAACCCGCTGGAATACGAACATTCCGTCACTGCCGGAATCGTCAGCGCCAAAGGCCGCAAAGTATATGGCGACCAGCCGTTTGAAGATTTCATCCAAACTGATGCCGCCATCAATCGCGGAAATTCCGGTGGCCCGTTGCTGAACAAATCCGGTCAGGTGATTGGCGTCAACACGGTCATTCGTGTGGACAGTCGCGGCATCAGCTTCGCCGTGCCGAGCAATGTCGTGCGTCGCGTGGTCGAACAATTGCGCGAAACCGGTTCGGTCGCGCGAGGTTATCTGGGATTGATTCCCGAAACATTGACGCAGGAATTTCGCGAAGGTTTGGGTGTGGGCAATGTAGACGGTGTATTGGTGGCGTTTGTCTCGCCGGACAATCCGGCATCGCGAGCAGGCATTCAACCGTATGATGTGCTGACTCATTTCGACCAGATCCCGCTGCACGACGCCGATGATTTTTATGCCGCCGTCGCCAATGCTCAGCCATATCAGGATGTCCCGATCCAGTTGCTACGCGCCGGACAAAAGCTGACCGTTTACGCCAAACTCGATCGCCGCCCGCTGGATGAACGCCAACTAGAAACTCGCTCTGTCAATCAAGCCATTCAAAAAACCAATTTGCCGCTGGGATTTGCCGTCAAAGAACTTTCGCCGGAATCGTTGCATTCCGCCAACCGCACCGGCAAGGACGAAGAAATTCATGTCAAAACCGGCGTCATGATTTCCGACATTGACCCGCTTGGCCCGGCAGCAGAAATGCGCTGGTTGCCCGGTCACGTCATCATCGAAGTCAACCGCCAGCCGGTTCGCAACATGCAGGACTTTCAACAACTCACGGCCAATTTGCGCGACGGAACCGCGCTGGTGCTTCGCGTCATCCAGCCCAATCAAAAGGAAAGCCGCCTGGTTGCGCTAAGAGTTGGCGAGGGGCGCTGACGCCCTTTAACACTATCCCAGTCTTGAAATTATTCTTTGTAGCCTGGATGTTACATTTTCGAGGTTCTTTATTCGTCCCAAAATTTAAAGCTGTGTTATTGGTTTTAATGGAAAATTGCATTTTAGTGATTGACAATACCGGAATTGAGGCATAGCTTCGTAACTGTATAAGGTGTCTGGCTTAGCGAGACGAAACTTAGCGCAATTCCCACACAACGATTGATAAAAAGCGTAAGCCCTGCGCTATTTTCCCTCTTGGCAATTTAGTTATTCCTCTTGGTGTCGCCTGACCTCTGTGCGTGGCAGTAAATTGACTGTTACACGAAAATCTATCTTCAAGACACTTAACAGGTGCCTTCTTGAGCCGTTAGGAGGTCGAAATGTACCTATCTGCTACCGGCTCATAACTAACTTAGGAGTTTTGAGTATGAAGATCATTCCATATATCGTAGCCGTATTGCTTCTTTCCGGCAGTGGTGTACTGCTGTTGAAATATCAAAATCCGCTTCGGCAGCCCACCGAAAAAGAAAAGGAGCGGCAGAAAGCGGAAAGCATCATCAGAGAAAACTTCAAAGAAACTATTGCGTCTGCCAAATCAGAGGGCAAATCTGTCGCCTTACTCCCTGCGGTCAGAGAGTTTCCGATCGTAATCAATTCACTGGAAGAATTGATTAGCAATTCCAGCTTATTACTCGTCAAGGTTATTGATAAGGAGACGATGGTTTCTGAACCACACGCTGAGATAAACACATGGTACAAACTCCAGGTGGTTGAGACGCTGCAACAACGGGAGCCAGTTAATGACGACTCCCTCATCAAAGGCGCTCCGAGCGATTTCCTTCCTTTGCAAGATTCCGAATGCCTCATGGTTAGACCCGGCGGATCAATAACCGTTGATGGAATACGTGTTGTGAGGTCTACCACTGAGTATCAGTTTGAACTTGATCTAAAAAATGTGTACCTCATCGCCGCAAATTTGGAGCGTGGTGGCAAATTTATTAGACCGTCTGCACAGTCGGCAGGTGTATTTCTTGTGGAAGGCACAAATCTCAAGCCATTAGATGTGAGGAACAGATTATCTGTAATCGAAATGAAGCGCCTGTACGACAATGATTTAACACGCTTTCGCTCCAGCATCCAGCTACGAAAACCCAGAGAGAAGTAGCAGAACCAAAATTCAACCTACATCAAAAAAGGAGTTCAATATGTCTATGTTAAAAGGCAGTATGTGTTCGTGCGCTCTTTTGCTGGCGGTAGTGCTACTTACTCTATCGAACCAGTGGTTATCAGTGCTTGTTCATGCCTGTAGTTCGTTTTCTTGTCCCCCATGCACCAAAAATACTGCCCCGCTTGCGGGGCATGGTGCCGCTTCCGACGGGTCAGGTCGCCGCACAATCAATGTGTTCATTAGCAACACCTGGGACACAACGCCGGGAAATACCAATACGGTAATTTACAACGCGACCAATAACGCAATCAGTGCTTGGAATTCTGCCGTAGATTCGACCTGCACTCCGCCAACTCAGAAAACAGGATACTACTTGGTGCTTAATCAAAGTGGTGGGACTAGTGCGGCAGATATTGTTATTACGAAAAGCGAAGATGTTACATGTGCGGCCACTCTTATAAAGGATGCTGCGCATACACGGCCAGATACTATTAAATTACAGGATAAGGTAAAAAATCGCTCCACAAGTGAGGTGACACTGATTATAGAACATGAGATAGGTCATTCGTTAATGCTTGAGAACGGCAGTGACGGCGGATGTACTCTAGGCAATGATATTATGAGTACATTTATCTACTCATCAGATGTAGCCACTTGTACGTTGTCTAGCACCAATTTTTCTATTACACCTGCTAATGTATCTCAGTCTAACCGGAATATGTCGAATAGAACCACCTGCACTGTTGACGGCACATTTTCGGGATCAATTCCCCAGTCGCCAGAGGAGTGCGCTTCTGCTGGTATGTACTGGAATTTCAGTAATAATACTTGTTCTTCAACTCCTCCTCCCGGCGACCCATCCAATTATTGCGGTGTGGGTAACTGGTGTAATCCGACAAACGGTGAGATTTCGAATTGCAATGGAAGTTGGGATTGTTCGAGTTGTGAATGTCTGTGGGGATCACCCATCTTGCTGGACATCGCGGGGAATGGTTTTGCTCTGACTGACGCCGCAAATGGGGTGGACTTCAACCTCAGTGGAAGAGGCGCGGAAAGATGGGCATGGACTGCATCGGGATCGGACGAGGCGTTCCTCTTCCTTGACCGTAATAGTAATGGTGTCGTTGACAACGGCACAGAGCTATTCGGCAACTTTACACCACAGCCTGCTCCACCGCCGGGAGAATTCAAAAACGGCTTTCTTGCGCTTGCGGTCTTCGACCAGCCGGCGAACGGAGGCAATGGAAATGGCAAGATAGATAACAGAGATCAGGTCTTCTCTTTGCTCCGTCTGTGGCAAGACGCCAACCACAATGGAATTTCGGAACCCGGTGAACTTCATTCACTTCCCCAGTTGGGGATTGCGATACTGGACTTGGACTACAAAGAATCAAAACGGACAGACCAATATGGAAACAAGTTCAAGTATCGAGCCAAGGTGAAAGACGTTCATGGCTCACAGGCTGGGCGTTGGGCTTGGGATGTATTTTTCGTTAAGCAGTGACCAAAGCGTCCGTAACTATCAATACCCGGTCAACATCTGAATGGGTTGACCGGGTATTGATGTATTGGTATTCCTTCTCTCAGCAAAAACGATTTGCTTGTTTCGCCGCAAGTCGAACAACTACTTCTAAAAAATCTGCCCTAAAATCATTGAACTCAAACCTGCCATCCGTTCACGTCTTGATTCTGAATTACCGCATGCGCGATCAGGTGCGCGAATGCCTGCTGTCGCTTGCCGCAGTGCCTTATCCCAACCTGACCACCGTCGTCATTGACAACGATTCGTCGGACGGCATCGAACAACTGCTGGCCGAAGAATTTCCGCGCGTCGTCTTTCTGCAAACCGGCGCGAATCTTGGCTACACGGGCGGCAACAACGTCGGCATTCGACACGCGATCAAAGCCGGAGCCGATTACGTGTTGATCCTCAATCCCGACACTGTGGTCGTAAATCCGAACTTCATCGGCGACATGGTTGCGCAGCTTGAAACTCATCCCGTCATTGGTATTGCCGGGCCAAAAGTGTTTTTTCGTGAAGTCGGGCAGGTGCAGAACACCGTGCTGTTCGCTCCGGGATTGTGGCGCAATCTGGCGAACTGGTTCGCCTATCGTTGGAATCCCGGATCGTTTCAGCTTTCGGGTGACAAGGAAGTTGAAGCGGAAGTGCTCAATGGAGTGTGTCTGCTGATTCGCGCCGAATGTTTGAAGCAAATCGGTTTGTTCGACGAACTGATCTTCATGTACATCGAAGATGCCGATCTGGATTACCGCGCGCGGCAAGCGGACTGGGAGGTTCGTTACCTGCCGATTGAAAGCATCGTTCATCGGCAGAAAAGCGAAGGTTACGATATGACCAGCCTGGTCAGCTTTCTGCTGCGCCGCAATTCGGTTTATTACCTGTGCAAAATCGGCAAACGAACCGAAGCCTTTGGTTATGCCGCGCTTTCCCTGCTGTTGCTGAGCGTCAGAGGCTTGGCCACTTTCAATTACGCGGGTGTAATTCGCTACTTGAAATTTTGCCGAAGACTGGCCGCCAGCTACCGGCAAATTTTGCTGAAACGCCCGCTGGATGAATCCTTCGGGCCGCCATTTTGAAATCGGAGCGCTGCGACATGAAATTCCGCAGCGCTCCAAAAGGATCTTATGGACAGGTCACAGCCGCAACCGGAATTCGGATTTTGTATTCGGCGCTGAACGTCAACGGACGAGCATTGTTGCCGCCATTGAATTCGCCGGTGTTGAATTGCGATCCCATCAACGGCAACAAATCAACTGCAGTAGCGGCGAACCAGGCGGTCGAACCCGGAGGAATGAACTGGTTGATGACTGTCGGTTGCAAACGAAAAGTGGACATGTTCACGTCGTTGTAACAAACGGCATTCTGATTCCCGGCGGAAGCAACCACGTCCCCGTTGTTGTTCTTGCTCCAACCAGTGATCTGCACCGCCGCGCTGGGAACCGAACTGAAATCCGTCAACGGACGGTAGACGGAAACCACCGTCAGATTGGCTGCGCCGATCTGGCTGGGCACGCTGTCAAACGCAATTTGCCCCGGCAAACGGTCGTAATTGACATCATCAAAAATCATCTCGGCCAAACCGTTGACGTTGGGAATCACGCCGTCTTTGCGTTTGGCCAGCGCCACCGCGCCCAGCAGCGAAGAATACGGGCCACCGGAATTGCTGGCCGTTTGTTTGACGACGACGTTGCCGGTCAACCAGTTGAATTGAATCGGCTGGCCTTGCGAATCAGTGGCGACGGCCATCGCATACCCTCTGACGCCCGGATCGAAATCGCTCATCAACAAACTGACGGTTTCCTGCGCGGCCAGACAAAGCTGAAGCTCAGTCGTTTGGCAGGTCGTACCGCTGACCAGAAACAGCCGCACAAACGCCTGCGTGGTCGGGCTGGTGTTGGTGATGTTGATCGTGGAATTTTCTCGTGTCGGGTTGCTGGCGTTGGACGTGTAGCGGTTGAAAAACAACACTGAACCCGGTTTTTGATCGCCGATGATGGACGCCGCCGACACCGCGCTGAGTTTCAAATCCACAAAACTGACAGGTACGCCAGTGACAATCACCCGCCCCGGAGTCCCCATCACGCCATCGGAAAGCGCCCATAACAATTTGTATTGGCCAGGTTCCATGGCAACGCTGGCCAGATTAGCCTGCCCGGCATTCAAGGTGGCGTTTTCCAGCGGTTGACCGCCTCCGGTCGAGGTTCCCGTCGGCACAAATGACGCCACGGGCACTGAAGGAACCAGCGTCGGTTTGAAGGTCGCTTGTTGAAATGTAAGAGTGCTGGTAGCGATGATCGTTTCGCCGCGCATCAGATGAACAGTCAACACCGCTCCCGCAGGAACATCAATGTAACTGGGAGATTGCACCAGCAAACTGGACGGCGACTCTGGCAGAGTAGAAGTCGGTATCAACGTAAAAAAAATGGCATCGCCGAAAGAGGCTCGCGATGCCTGAACCTGAACGTTTGAACAAAACACCACCACGATCAACAGCAACGCACACAGCAACCGGTTACTATTGAACAGCAAATCGAACCTGGCCATAAAACCTCCTGAGTGGAAAAACAGATCGGGGCAACAACGATTTCCTGCGAGGAATGCTTCCGATTTAGAAGACTGCCAAATGCATGCTTTGCAATCGAAAGCTTACACCACAGGGCTTCACAACAACTTTTACTTTTGCGAATCTTGTCCGGCGAAAACAAGATTCGCTGCCTGTGCTCTGAGACAAACGGCAATCAGGAATGGCCGAGAAATAATCTCACCACCTGATTGCCAGACTGAATGAAACAATTGAGATGAACAGATTTGTCAATGATGGAAATTCAAGCGGGCAGAGTCTAGCACGAGAGATGGATGGGCAATAGCAAAAGAGCGGCAGAAGCTCTTCTGCCACTCGGACTTGCAACCTTATTCGCCAAAATCCACCAAGCCGTGCTGCACGGCGTAACGCACAAGCTCAGCGTTGGTCTTCATCTTCATTTTTAAGAGCAAACGGGTTCGATAAGTACTGACGGTTTTGACGCTCAATCCCATCTCTTCGGCAATCTGGCTGATGGTTTTGCCTTGGGCGATCATGCGCAACACTTGGAATTCCCGTTCGGACAACCGCTCCGGCGAAGGACGCGGCGAATCCGAACCGATTTCCGCCACCAGTTGTTCGGCCAGCGTGGAGCTGATGTATTTGCCGCCGCTGACGACTTTTCTTAATGCGCCGACCAATTCTTCGGGCGCGCTTTCTTTGGTCAGGTATCCAGACGCGCCGAGTTTCAGCGCGCGCAAGGCGAACTGGTCTTCAGGATGCATGCTGAGAATCAAAATCGGCAATCGCGGGCGCGTCGCTTTGACTTCCTGCAAAACGGCCAGACCGTTTTTGTCCGGCATGGTGATGTCCAACACCACCACGTTGCAGTCAATGTTTTCCAGCTTGTCCAAAACTTCCTGGCCGTTTTGGGCTTCAGCCACCACTTCAAAATCAGGTTCGTCGTTGATAATTTGCCTCAACCCGCGTCGCACGACGGCGTGATCATCCGCAATCAATATCTTTATCATTGAAGTTATTGTAGGAAGGTTGATATTCATTGTCCGTGATCTATGCTCACTGAACAAATACGCTTGTAAATCAGCCATCAAAGCTCCTAAGTGTGGATGGCTAATGATTATCGAATTTAATTTCTTTCGAGGCGTTCGCGTTGATCGTCAGTACAGCATAAACTCGGCGCGAACAACTTACGTTTCGCTCACTTTTGAGCGGGTTTTTCAAAATGCCATCTGAGTGGA
>ERZ1066125.269-NODE-269-length-16452-cov-7.027932_pt1 | contig 16452 bp, 30 predicted proteins | sample MGYA00382772_ERZ1066125 | MGnify/ENA primary metagenome ERZ1066125 (study PRJEB33369, sample SAMEA5778355) | biofilm metagenome | biome: Industrial cooling water; feature: Water cooling tower basin; material: Biofilm | place: United Arab Emirates | collected...
GTCCTGATGGTAGAATCAAACTGATCGACCATGGCAAAGCCTTCAGTAAGCTCCCGTTCGCTCCGGGGCAAGTCCCACACTACCTCGAAGCCGGTTCTCCCGGCTACAAGAAGGACCCTGTTCATCCGGAGGCGGCGAAGTGGGTCATGGGGCTCGCCCCGGAAGAGCTGGAACTTCAGATGCGACGCCACGGGGTTCCCGAGGGCTACATCCACGAAGCACGGCGGCGCCTGAAGGCGATCCAGCAGCACGTGAAGGCCCCGGGTGCCACGCTCATGGGTGCTCGCTCGGCGCCATTTAGGATGGGATAACATGGACGGACTGCACAATCTCTATCTGGTCTACCGGGTTCACCCGCACGGCGACAACGACCTCCACCACTACCTCGTTGGCAAGTTCTTTCTGAACAAGAATCACTTCGAGGTGCTGGAAGACAACGCGAACATGTTCAAGAAGCTGGAGGGCAAGAGCCCCGCGCAGCAAGCAGCGTACATCCACCAGCTCGCAAATAGCATGTACTTCAAAGTCGTCAACATGCAGGATCTCGTTGACGGGCACTATCCCGAGCTGCTTCAGACCTACGAGCCGCCACCGGACATGGGCCCCGAGTCAGTCTTCGAGTACCACCGCGTCGGAATGCCCGAAGCACAGGTACTTGAATTCCACTCCGGGAAGGCGTACCTTGACGGCCACCTCCTGGCGGATCAGGACCTACAGCTCCTCCTTGACAACGCACAGCAGGGCCATGCGACCATCCGGTACAAGCAGACTGAGGAGTCTGTTGAGAAGGCCGAGGAGTTTTTCATGTCGCTGGCGAAGGTGGAACCGCATCTCGATCAAGCACTGTCGGGGCTGCGTGAGGCGGTCAAGGCGGGACACGTAGATCCCAAAGTTCTCAAGACGCTGACCGGAGAGATCTTCACTGACTCGATGGTGCGGTCGATGGGCAACAAGAAGGCCTTTGCCGACTTCCTGTCACGCCCCAAGCAGGGCGTTCACATCCGCATGGATGGCAACGACTTCGGGTCGATCAACAAGGTCCATGGATTCGAGACCGGCAACCAGGCCATCACCGCCATGGGCAATGCGATCCGTGAAGCGATGGACGAGTCGGTCGGCCGTAAGCACGGCAAGCTCTTCCGCATCGGTGGAGACGAGTTCCATGCCTTCGTGCCCACCCATGAACACGCCGCCCAGTTCGCGCGGTCGGTCCGAGCCAAGCTGGAGGCGATCCCCGCAGTTGGTGGTACGCACTCCCTGAGCCTCTCGTTGGGTTTCGGTCACACTCCGGATCACGCTGAGCTGGCGCTGATCAACGCGAAGGGTGAGAAGAAGAAGGCTGGATACAAGATCGGCACGGCGAAGACTCACGCTGCGTCGCAGGTTCCAGGGTTCGAGGGAATCATCCCGACGGGCACGGACCAACTCAACCTCAAGCCCATCCCCCAGATGCACCCGCAGACGGCAACCGATGCGATTGCCCACTTGCCGGAGAAGGCTCCGACGGTGGCTTCACCTGGTCCGTTTGCGCCGAAGCCCCCGGCTCCCGCGAAGACCTAAGCAGTTCCGGCACGTCCTCTTGTGCCCGTAGAACTCCAGGCTGATCGCCAGTAGGTTCCCGCACTTGCGACACTGTCGCAGGCCCTGGATCTCGTTGCATTCGCGGCACACGCCGTTGCTGTTCAGCGCTCTGTGGTCCCCGCATGTCGCACAGGGGATCGGGTAGCGCTTCTTGAAGTATGCCTTCGATCGACACTCCTGGCAGTGGCTCATCAAGCCCCCGGGTCGATCGGGTCTTTCGTGGAAATCTCCGTCGGGTTTGGGGAGCCCGCACCGGCTGCATACCTTCATGCTTTGAAGATTGGGGCGCTTTCCCAATTTTTTGATCCCACCCTCCAGCAATCTACCAGTTGTACACGACTTCCCCCACCCTTCCTGTTTGAGGAGAAAAAACAATGTCCGCTACTTCTGCCAAGGCCAACGTTCTCGCCGCTGAATTGAGGGATCGCCTCCTTCGCCGGTTCTCGCTCGTCAGTGATGTCAAGTTTGACACCGACGGCGCCCCCTATGTGGAGTGCTCGCAGGGCACCATGGCCGCTGGCCAGCAGGCCGCTGTGGTCAAGGTGATCGCGGAGCAGCCGCTCGGCGTTGATGGCCTCGGGCTCACCCCGCGCGCCTTCACCCCGCACCGCATGCAGGTGGTCCTTGAGACCAGCTCGATCGCCAACGTCGCGCTGATGACCGAGGCCAACAAGCTCCTGCTCCTGGGCGAGGTCACGCACTTCGGCACCAAGACCGAGCTGTACCTGTCGGCCAACGCGAATGCTGTGGATCCTTCGGACATCTCTTCGGGCAACCTGAAGGCGAGCTGGGATCCGGACCTCAAGTGGCGGTCGCTGTCGAGCATCTAACCTTCGGAATTCTAAAAGACTTCCGAGGAGGAGGCCGACTACCATGTCACTGAAAATCAAAGAATCTGAGCTGAAGGATATCCTGTCCGAGGTCGCTGAAGACCTTGCCAAGGCCTTCAAGTCCACTGAGGACAAGCTCGTCAAGGCTGAGCCGATCGCCAAGGATGATGGTCCTCCGCAAGAGGACGAGTCCGGTAGCGACGAGGCTTCAAGCGCTCCCGCCGAGGGCAGCGAGGGCTCCGAGCCTTCTGCGCCTCCGGCCGACGCTTCCGCCCCTCCGGCGGATGCAAGCGCGCCCCCGGCGAGCCCCGATGCTTCCCCTGCTCCCGAGGGTATGGATCCCGCTGCCGACCAGGCTGCGGCTCTGACCCCCGAGGCCCTCCAGGCTGAGTACAGCAAGTTGGCCCCGGAAGAGCTGGACATGCACATCAAGGCGGCTCTGGCTGCCAAGGCTGCCGTTGCTGGCGCCCCGGATGCTGGTGGGCTTCCCCCGCCGGACGCTTCTGCGGCTCCTGCCCCGGACGCCTCGGCTCCCCCGGCTGCTCCCCCGGCCCCTCCCGCCCTCAAGGCGGAGCTGAAGGCCAGCCCCGAGCGCGGTGGCAAGGACAGCATCGACTCCCTCGGCAAGAGTGAGTTCGAGGCGATGAGCAAGAAGCAGAATGATGAGATCGAGGCCCTCAAGGCCCTGGTCAAGTCCCAGGCTGAGGACATCGAGACTCTGGCGAAGGTTGCCCAGAAGATCATGGAACAGCCCCTTCGCAAGGCGGTGACCTCGGTCGCCCACCTCCCGAAGGTCGAAGAGAAGAAGGAATTGACCCGCGAGACGATTCACGCGCGGCTCAAGACCCTGTCGGCCAAGCCGGACCTGAAGAAGTCCGACCGGCAGTTGATCAACGACTTCTTCGATGGACGGGTCAAGGCTGACAAGCTCGCCCCCCTCTTCGAGGACTACAAGTAACACCCCACCCCCTTTTCAGGATTCCGTAAGGAGAAAACACAATGGCTACTGAAGTGACCCAAGCACTGTTGAAGGCTCTCGAAGCCGGCAACTACAACGCCGCCCCGAGCACGCTCGTGCAGGGTTCGGCCCTCCAGATCGAGGATCTGTCCCCGGTGATGCACAACGTCACCTTCGACGACTCTCACATCAAGCTCCAGAAGATGGTCAAGGTTGACTCGTGCAAGAGCACCCTCGCCCAGTTCAACCGGCAGCTCAGCTACGGCCAGTTCGGCGGGTCCGCCCAGCTCGAAGGTGCCGTTGGCCAGGAAGAGACGAGCGACTTCGTTCGTATCGTGGTTCCGATGGCCTACTACTCGCACATCCGCCGGGTGACTGTGGTCGCCAACATGGTGGATACCAGCGATGGTACCAAGGCTGAAGAGCGCGCCGCGAGCGACGCTGCGATCAAGCTCGCTGCGGACATCGAGTTCGACCTCTTCCGTGGCAAGGCTGACTTCAGCAACGCCGGTCTCTTCGACGGCAACATGGGCGCCATCCCGGGCCTCCCCAACATGCTGGGCCTCGATGCCCAGATCCGTCAGTCCGATGCTGAGCGCAACGCGACCGACCTCATGTTCGGCGAGTACGGCTCGGACGACACCGTGGTCATCGCGGGTGGCGGCACCCTGTCCCAGGACATGATCGAGGACGCCTCCGTGCGCTCGGCCATGAACATGGGCAGCGCCGACAAGCTCCTGATCGACCCCAAGGTCCTCAGCGCGTACAACAAGATCAGCTTCGGCAAGGAGCGCATTGTCCTCGCGGGCAGCGCGCAAGATGCGACTGGCGCTGAGCTGCGCAAGCAGTGGGTGTCCAACGGCACCGTCGGCCTGGAGGCTTCGCGCTTCCTCTCCGGCAAGACCCGTCCGGCTTCCGCTCGCAGCAACGGCCCTGCGGCTCCGTCGATCTCGCTCGGCACCGCTGCCGGCTCGACCAGCCTCCCGGCTGGCACCTACACCTACTACGTCACCTCGGTGAACGAGCTGGGTGAGAGCCCCAAGAGCGCTGCGGCTTCGCAGGTTGCTTCGGCCGGTGACCAGATCACCGTGACCATCACTCCCCCGGGTTCGGGCACTGTTCGGTACTTCAACGTGTACCGCTCGGCTGCTGGCGGCTCGGCTGCCTCGGCCCGCTTCATCGGCCGCGTGGCTCTGGGCGCTGGTGCGACCACGGCCTTCCTGGACCTGAACAACAAGCGCCCTGGCTTCGTCACGGGCTTCCTGGTTCAGGGCGACACGATGGCGATGAAGGAGCTGTCTCCGTACAGCCGCCTCAAGCTCGCTGTCAGCGATCTGTCGATCCCCGAGGCCCACTTCCGGTTCTGCACCCTCGCGGTCATGCAGCCCCGCAAGAACGTCCTCATCGACAACCTGGTCGGCAGCTTCTAAGCTGATCAGTAGCACCTAAGATTCAAGGGCCTGGCGGAAACGTCAGGCCCTTTTTCTTTTCCTCAAGCGCGATCCCGAAGCTCAAGACCAGGCGCAGGCGATTGCTGGTCTTGACCTCGTGCTTGGTCGTGTCTGACCGGAAGAGCACGAACGGCCCCCAGTTGATGATGGTGGGGCCATGCGCCCGGAAGGTCTGCTCACCCCACAACAGGATGTTCAGCCGGTAGTGGCGCTTGCCGGGGATGAAGTCGTTGTGTGGGACGATGTACGATCCGACCGGATACTTGATGAACAGCAGGTCCCAGTTCTTGCCTGTGGCCATGTAGTACAGCCAGTACCCGGTTCCCTGCCTGCCCGATTTCCACTTGTTGGCCATGATCCAGATCTACCTCAGGGGCTCTCTTGCGTCAAGGTAAGGGCGTGATACAATCCATCCTGCATCCCTCCTCTGGAGACTCCAAACCTATGAAGAAGATCTTGTTTGCAGCGCTCGCCACCATCGCCCTCGCGACGGCAGCGGCCTGTGGCCCCAACTGGGGCTTCGTGTGCGTCGGGGACAACTGCCCCGGCAGCGGGGGCGTTGACCAGCCTTCGGATCCTGACAGCGGCTGTCCCATCGATGACCCCACCGACCCTGGTGATGGTGGTGGTCCCACTGATCCGGGCGACGGCGGTGGACCGACTGACCCGGGAGATGGCGGAAGCGATCCTGGCGACGGGGGTTCAGACCCCGGTGATGGTGGATCCGACCCGGGAGACGGTGGTAGCGACCCCGGCGATGGCGGCACGACCCCTGGTGATGGTGGGTCTGATCCAGGTGACGGTGGGACCGACAAGACCTGCATCTGCCATGTGCCCCGTGGCAAGCCCTCCAACGCCCACACCATCTGCATTGGTGAGCCTGCCCTCAGCGCCCACCTGGCCCACGGCGACTCCCCCTACCCCTGCAACTGGTGATGACCATGAAGAACCTTGCAATCGCGCTGTCCCTTCTCCTCGCCGCCCCCGCTTTCGCTGGGGGTCCCGGCCCTGAGGAGCCCAAGAACGCCTGCTACCAGAAGACGATCACCGTCTGCCCGCTCAAGAAGCCGAAGCCCAAGCCGGTCGTCAAGAAGGAAGAGGTCAAGCCGGCCCCCGAGGTCAAGGTGGTCGAGAAGATCGTGGAGGTCGAGAAGATCGTCTACGTGGAGAAGGTCGTGGAGGCCCCTGCCCCCGCGCCCAAGCCCGCCGATGCTCCTGTCTCCCCCAAGGGCCCGACGTTTGGTGTTGGCGGCCGTGCCGCTGTGGCCACCATGTACGAAGCCGCACCGCACGTGTTCGGTCTCGTGGGTGTCCGTGGTCGTTGGTTCCCTGCCCGCCTGGGCGTGGAGGTCAACACCCAGTTCTACTGGGGGCACCAGGTCCAGCTCATGGTCTACCCGGTTCAGGGCAAGTTCTCCTGGCACCTGGATGCCGGAGCGCTCTGGTTCTACCACAACTCCCTCGCCACCCAGGACGTTCCTCGCAAGTGGGACCTCACCGTCGGTACCGGCATCGAGTGGAACTTCCTGAAGCACGTCTCCCTCACCGCCGATCTGCGCACCGCTATTCCCAACCCTTGGGTCATGGCCAAGTACGCCCCGGTGGACGCCAATGGTCGATACCTCAACGTGGGGAACACCATCGGCAACTCGTTCCTCGGCACCCAGCTCCAAGTCGGGCTGATGTTCCACACCTGGTAGGCACCATGGATCAGCTCTCTGAAGCCGACCTGATGAAGCTCTCGAAGGCCAAGGACGGCGATGTCATCGTGGTCAGCTCTGATGCGGTGGACTCGCGAGACATCCAGAAGCTGGCCGACATGATTCGCAAGCACACCGGCAAGAAGATCGGTGTCATCGGCCTCCCCGCCGGTGACACCATCACCCTCCTCGAAGCCCACGAGGCCAGGGCCATCCTGGAGTACCTCGCAAAGAACGGACCGACGCCATGAGCACCTTCCCCGATGAGACCCCGCTTGAGGCGGAGATCCAAGAGCAGCTCTACCCCTTCCCTCCACCCCCTCCGGCCATGGAGACGCTGGTGGAGCGCCCGGACGGGAAGACCGAGCTGGTGATTCATGGAGTGGCTGACCCGGTCGCAGCCATCGCCTTCATGCACCCGGAGATCGCCGAGGCTGCCGCCAAGCACGGTATCGATTTGAAGGCCAGGCCGGGCCGAGAGCTGGAGGAGATGCGCAAGTATTTCGGCCAGGGATCCGGGCTCTACCTGGTGACCGTGGACTTCCAGACCGCGCGCACCGAGGCCTTCAAGTTGGACGAGCGCGCCCAGCGGAAGATCTACAAGGCCCTCAAGCCCAAGCGCAAGCGGAAGGTCGTCAAGAAGGTCCCCGCTCGTAAGAAGCCGACCAAGCGCAAGACCCGCCGGTGAAGTGCTCCTGCGGTAAGTGTATCTGGTGTAAGCCCCGAAGGTCTTTGACTTTCGGGGCTTTTGCCTGTATAGGGGTGGAATGCCCAAGCTCACCATCTCCGAGGTCGATCTACTGGAGGTCTTGACCCAGCGGTCCCACTTGGAAGACCTCCGCCGACAGGTTCGAGAGGCCGAGGCCATCCTGGAGCAGAAGGAGACCTGCGTCATGCAGCTCATTCGCGCTGGGGCGTTCGTGGAGGGGCACCGGTCAGCGACGATCGAGAAGCAGCTCGGACCCTGCCGACCCAAGTACCAGGAACTGTGGGCCGAGCACATGATGCAGTACCACGGCATCACCGAGGCCATGGCGATGGAAGTGGCTCGTAACAAGTACCCGGCGAAGTGGGTGGAGGCCCTGGTCATCGGCGAGGCCTTCCCGGGCATCTTGAACAAGCAGCAGGGGCGAGCGTAGGGTAGAATAGCTGGATGGCTCTTCTACACCTCAAGTACCTCGGCCTCAGCACCGAGGAGATCAAGGCCCTCCGTGAGGCTTGTTACGTTCAGCACCCCAAAGGGGGCATGCAGACTGCCATGGGCTGCGTTTGTGGCTCTGGTGGCGGTGGGCCTGCGGGCTCGATGGCTTGCCGAGCGCTTCAGGCGCTCATGGACGCCGGCCAACAGGCAGCCCTAGAGCGTCCTCCCCGTCGCAACCCGGAGGTCTGCAACCACCACTACAAGGACACCTTGCGGATCTGGGAATATGATGGCAAGATCCTCTGCGAACTGTGCGGTTCGGAGGTCAAATGAGCGCCATCTGGAAGTTCGACTTGGTTCCCAACCCGGAAGACGGCATCGCTGTTGTCTCGATGCCTGCCGGGTCCAACGTGCTCACGGTCCAGGCCCAAGATAACGTGCCTCGGGTCTGGGTAGTGGTGGACCCTGCCGCTCCGACCGTGCAGCGGCGTTTTCAGTTGATCGCCACCGGCCAAACCTTCGACTCCAAGCCTTCCCACAAGTACGTGGGCACGTTCCAGTTGTACGAGGGCACCTACGTCTTTCACCTGTTCGAGGTGATCTAGTGGAAGAGCAGAAGCCCCCGAAGCAGGTCATCGTGGTCCGGGCGGACCTCAAGATGCAGCGCGGCAAGGAGATTGCCCAGGGCAGCCATGCCAGCATGCAGTTCATCGTCACCCGGTTCCGCGTCCCATTGGGCGGTGAGGACTGCGAGGACGGGGTCATCCATGAAGCTCCGTTGAAGCCGGTGGAGATCGAGTGGCTCAACAACGGACGGTTCGCCAAGATCTGCCTGAGCGTGGACTCTGAACAGGCCCTCATCGACCTGTACAACCGGGCGAAGGCCGCCGGCCTGGAGGTCCACATGATCACCGACTCGGGACTGACCGTGTTCCACGGGGTTCCAACCAAGACCTGCCTGGCCATTGGTCCAGACCGACCCGAGCGGATCGACCCCTTGACCAAAGACCTCAAGCTGCGGTAGAACCCCTCCATGCTCGATTTCTACGAAGAGAAGCAGGGGTTCGGTGACTGGCAGCAGGTGTGGCCAGGTGAGGACACCAAGGTCTACCGATTCGCAGACCTCCACAAGCCTGAGGTCGAGGCCGTCCTGAAGAAGGCCCAGGAGATGTACACCAAGGCCTGCACCGCCTACTTCAAGGCCCACGGCGACTACGGCTCGTGCGTCCTGGGCAACGGCATCTACTTGGCGGTGAAGCCGCCCAAGGCCCGCCGGGTCTTTCGGATGCAGATTTGCCGCCCGATCGGTGGCGGCCAGTCCGAAGGCGCCTCCTACGCCTGCAAGGACCCCGTCCTGGCGTTCCTCAAGGAGAACGGCATCGACGCCTGGTACGAGTGCGGGCGGATGGACTGATGGCGGCATTCCTCGTCAACTCCGGGCTCTCGATTGTCCTCCTTGCCTTGATCATCTGGGCAGATCGAAAGCCCTAATCTTCCGGCGACGCCCTGAGATCGACTCAGGTCGTCACACAGGAGCCAACCATGGCTACTTACTTCACTTCAGATACCCACTTCGGCCACGCCAACATCATCAAGTACAGCTCCCGTCCGTTCAAGGACGTGTCTCACATGAACGAGGAGATGATCCGTATCTGGAACGAGATCGTTCAGCCGGAGGACACGGTCTACCACCTGGGCGACTTCGCTATGGGCCCGAAGGACCAGCACGAGGGCTTCTTCAAGCGCCTGAACGGCCGGAAGATTCTCATCCGGGGCAACCACGACCAGTCCCATGAGAAGATGCTGGCGATGGGCTGGGACGAGGTCCACATCAGCAAGGTTGAGGTGATCGACGGGAAGCGGGTCTACATGGCCCACGTGCCCCCGCGAAAGCATGACCCCTACGCCGATCGGTTCTACAAGACCGAGTTCACTCCGGAGCCGCCCGAGTACGACATCTGGCTGTGCGGGCACGTGCATGAGAAGTTCCTCCGCCGGGGGAACATCATCAACGTGGGTGTGGATCGATGGAACTTCAAGCCCCAGACTTTCCAGGCCCTTCTGGAGGCGGTTGACGGGACGTAAGGATCGGGATACGCTCCCGAGATGGACAATCCACTGATCGTTGAGGCCAAGGAAGTTCTTCGTCTTCAGAAGTACCGTAGGATCTGGGGTGTGGGCTGGGTGTTGGCGACCATCGCTTTGGTGGTCACCGGCGTCCAGACTGCCAGGCTGATGGAGCACCGGAGGCAGGAGGAGAAGCTGGAGATCCTCCTGGCCCATGTCGAGAGGGTGCAGGCGGAGCAGAAGGAAGTCACCAGCAGCTACACGAAAGCGTGGGAGAATCAGCAGCAGACCGCAGATCTGTTGATCACCTGGGGAACCTACGTGAAGGAAAGGACGGAGATGGCGACCAACAACCTGGTCCGTGGCTCCGTGGCGTTGAAGCGATGAAGATCATCTTTTTGGACATCGACGGGGTGCTCAACTGGAGGGGCACCGAGGACCGGATCGACGGGTTCGTGGGTCTGGACCCGAACATGATCGCCCAGTTCAACCGCATCGTGGAGGCGCACCCGGACGCCAAGATCGTCATCTCCAGTTCGTGGAGGCACTGTTCCCCCTTCCAGAAGGCCTACCAGGACTTCAACGGTCTGGTGAAGCTCTTGGCTGATCGCGGCGTGAAGGGTGAGGTTCTGGACCACACCCCGATTCACTTCGGGAGTCGCGGCCGGGGCAATGAGATCCGCGAGTGGCTGGAGAAGTGGCGCCGTGCCGGCCACACCGCCGAGTACGTCATCCTGGACGATGACCGTACCGCCATGGCCCCCTACATCCCCACCAGGTCCAAGTACGACACGGACGAGGAGTGGGAGGAGATCCAGAAGAACATCGAAGAGGACCTCCGCCCGCGCTGGGTGAAGACCTCCTTCAACGGCTACCCGGTCCAGACCATGTACGGCGGGGGCTACGAGGGCCGCGCTGGCGGGCTCCAGGAAGAGCACGCTGATCAGGCGATCAAGATCTTGGCTGGAGAGCTGCGGGGGGCCACCGAGCCTGCCCAGAACGTCTTCGACACGCCAGGGCCGGAGTGGGAAGGATGAAGAACCCGATCTTCGAGCTGATTGAGGACTCGATCCTCAGTGTGCTGGAGACCGACACCGGGGCCTTCCTACCGGATGAGTTCGCCGTGGAGATTGAGGACGCTGCCTTCGTGCAGCTCCTCAAGGGGCTGGTGTACACCACGAACCAGAAGCCCGTTCCTCCCACTCTGAAGAGGGTTCTCTTGGAGATCCAAGATCGCAAGGTAACCGTGCGGAGTGACAAGGATCCTGAGGCCTGGGCCGTCGTGCCCCTGGAGTCGGTTATCCATTAAGCCAGCAATCTTTCGGAGGTATGGAGGCGTGAATGTACGTGGACCTCGTCAAGTACCTCGAAGACCTGGAGAAGACCCTCGGGTCCGAATCCGGGACCTACAAGACCCACGCGCAAGCATTCAGAGACCACCCCAACCTCAGAGCCTACCTGGATCACATAGGAGTCATCCGCCTTTGCACGGTGGACGTGAATCCGTATGTAGACCTCATTGACATCACCCACAGAACCGATCAAGGTAGTCTAGAGATCCTCCCGCACATCAACGACAAGGGGGTCAGGATTTATGCAGACCCGCCGATCTACGTTGTTGGCTACCGCAACCCCAAGGGGTTCGGGGAGGTTCCATTGGCAGATTGGGAGGACCTGATGAAAGACGCAGACCTCTCACAAGACGTGATCCGTAAGGTGAAGTGGTACCTCGGAGCACATCGTCCCGTGAACTACGAGGACGTACCCGACTAGGAGGAAGACATGAGCGCAGAAGTTCTGAAGATCACCAGCGAGCAGCAGTACGAAGCGGCCGTCGCCAAGATCGAGGAACTCTGGGAAGCCCCTGAAGGCACCCCAGAGTTCCAAGCTCTCCAACACCTGATCGACCTGGTCCACGAGTACGAGAACTACTACGCGGACTCCCCGGAGGAGCTGAATTAGTGAGCGTGAGCGCCCCGGCACTTGCGGCACCACGACTGGGCCCACACGGCCCCCCGCATGATGCGGACGCCGAAGTCCCGCTCGATGGGGCCCTGGTGCCCGCAGTTCGGGCAGGTGGACTTGCCCCGGAGCACCGACTTAGCGTCTTCGATGTTGACTCCACGGCGGTGCAGCTCGATCAGCAACTGGTGGGCGTTCATCTTGGAGATGGCGGCGCGGGTCAGTGGGACGGTTGTGGTCTTCATGGTGGTTCGTTCCTTTCGGTCCGACGAGTGAACTGCGGTCACCGTGTTGATCACGATGATGCGCGTAAAGTGCATCAGGCCCGGAAAACCCGCAATTGTACGGGAAGTACAATGTACAGGTTCGCAGTGCCCCATGCGTGCGCTACCCGCACGTATTGTCTTTGCGGGGCCCGCAGTCAAGATCGATCGATCACCCCTAACCCCGCATGCCCGCAGGGCTAGGAGGCAAGTCGTGGAGGCTCTGGAGCTGCAAAAAGAGTCCTACGATTGTGGTGTAGCCGCTTTACACGGCGCACTCAAGCTGTACGGGCGCCGGGTGAGGTACGACCATCTCCAGCGTTGGGCGGGGACGACTCCTCAAAAGGGCACCCCTGCCGCCGGCCTCAAAAGGGCCCTGGAGCGGCTCCAGATTCCCTTCACCGAGTACCAGACCCGGAGCCGCCACACGGCTTGGCGCTGGGCCCGGAAGCAGCTCACCCCGGCCGTCCTGTGCTTCGACAACGATGAGCACTGGGTGCTCTTGGTCGCCGGCCTGGGCCGCAGGGTGCTGGTCTTCGACCCGGAGCTGGGCCTGGGCATCTACGCCCGCAGGGACTTCATGGCCCGCTGGGTCACCAACGGCAAGGTCTACGGAATTCAGCTCCGCAGGCCTTGACTTTGCAGATCGAGAGTCCTAATCTAGTAGTCACCATGATGCACCACCTGCACAGCCCATGCCTTAGTTCGAGCTTGCGGCTACCGGTGTGCTCATGGCATGCCTCCAACTTTAGCCCAAGCTCGTATCCCAATCCGTAATCCGGATCGGTGGCTGAGCGGCTGAAAGCACCGGGCTGTAAACCCGGACCTCTTCGGAGGCATCGTAGGTTCGAATCCTACCCGATCCACTCACATAACCCCAACCTGGCGTAGCTGGTTGCGCGCGTCGGCTTGAACCACCGAAGGACCCGGTTCGATTCCGGGGAGTGGGACGATATTCCAGGGGCTGCGGTAACGGCTAACCTCCCGGCGTCGGAAGCCGGTATTCCGGGTTCGAATCCCGGGCCCCTGACATTCCCCGGTGGCTCAATTGGCAGAGCGTCCGGCTGTTAACCGGAAGGTTGTGGGTTCGAGGCCCACCTGGGGAGCTGTGATCGCCACCTCGTGGAGAGGCGCAGGTCTGCAAAACCGGCTGAGCTGGGTTCGAATCCCTCCCCGCCTGCTGAGAGGAAGCGATGGAAGGAAAGGAAATCGTAGAGCTGATCCGGGAACGTGCCCGGCTGAAGCGTCGTATCCGGGAGATCGATCAAGCCCTGTGTCCCCACGATGGGGAGACGTACCGAGCGATTGACTGGTCCTACGACAACACGTGCTGCTCGCAGTGCCACAAGGTACTGGTCAAGCATCGATAGCCTGGAGTACCCCAACTGGTAGAGGGGTCCGGTCGAGAGCCGGAATGTTGCGGGTTCGAGTCCCGCCTCCAGGACAACAAGGCCGCCTAGCCCAACTGGTAGAGGCGTGGTGCTCAAACCACCAAGGATCCGGGTTCGAAGCCCGGGGCGGCTACATAGATGGCGGTCGTAGCTCAAGGGTAGAGCGTCGGGCTGTGACCTCGAAGGTTCGGGTTCGATCCCCGACGACCGCCCTCAAGCCCCTCTGGCCCAACAGGTAGAGGCACTGGTCTCAGAAGCCAGGGATCCCGGTTCGAATCCGGGGAGGGGTACATGGAAGGGCCCACTGCGCTGGGCTGGTAACCGGTCTCGAAAACCGGGGCGACGTTAAGAGCGTCGAGGGTTCGACTCCTTGCCCTTCCGCTTTGGCCATTTGGCCAGATTGTTTCGGCCATTTGGCCATTTGGAGAGTGATCTCGCGGATGGCGCGAGCACCGGTTGCTAGCCGGCTGGCACCCTTCGGGGTGTGGGGTTCGAGTCCTCCGCTCTCCGCTTGACAGCGGATCTGGGTATGGTATCTTCAGGGTGACTCACTACCCGGAGATCTGTTGCATGCCAGCACCCGCCGTTGAAGCCGTTCTTGCCAAAATGAAGCAACTTGAAGTGCAGCAGGAGGAGGTCACCGCGCTGGTAGAAAAGCTGGACGCAGACCTGAACGCCCTCGACAAGGAGATCAAGGCTCTTCCCATGCAAGAGCTTGAAGCCGCTGACCGGAAGGCCCTCATCGACGCTTCGATCGCGTTGATCACCAAGGGCCTCACCAAGGCGGCTGAGCGCTCGCTTGCTCGCAAGTCCACCCCTGCCGCCCCGGCCCCCACCGGCGGGTTCCCGAGGCTTACATGAGCTTCGGTGACTTCGTAACCCGGTCCAGCCCGTTCATCTGGACCTTCAACGTGGGCATGTTCTTCCAGCTCGCCCTCAGCAACGCGATGAAGGGAAGCTGGGGTATCGCGGCCTTCGACGCTCTCTTCATGGGGCTCTGTGTCCTCAACGCTCGCATGAACCTGCCCGCCCGTGATCGACTGGTCCAAGAAGATGCTGAGTAAGCTCAAAGCGGCGATCTCCAACTTCGACCGCATTCACTGGGAGACCTACGAAGAGGTCACCCCATACGACACCTTCCACGTGGTGGATATCGTCCTGAAGGTCGGCGATGGCTACACCGCGAAGGGCACCAGCCGGCGCAAGATGCAGGCCTTCGGTTTCGCCCTCCGAGACATCGCTGAGCAGATCATCAAAGAGAACGGCCCGAAGTAATCTTCCAGCCATGAACGAACTCAAGCAACTGCCCACCCTGGTCTACTTCTCTGCCCCCTGGTGCGGCCCCTGTCGGGCCATGGGGCCGGTCGTGGAACAGATCACTGGGAAGCTGAACATCGGCGTCCAGAAGATCAACGTGGACGACGAACCGGAGCTGGCTGAGAAGTACGGGGTGCGAAGCATCCCCACCCTGGTTCTGGAGGACCGGGAGAACGGCAGCAAGGAGCTGCTGAGAATCGTGGGGGCCAAGCCGGCTGCCACCCTGGAACTGGAGCTGACCAAAGTTCTGGTGCCCGCTGAGAGCCCATAGAATCTCCGCGAGAGGTTTCAGTCCTCGAAGCTGGTGGAAGCCCAGCGTTGTTGCAGGGTGGAGGAGCGGTTTCACTCGCCGGGCTCATACCCCGGAGATCGCAGGTTCGAATCCTGCCCCTGCATTGGAGGTAGCACATGTTCGAGTATCGTGGAGTGCAGATCAAGGTCACCGAGACCACCAAGTACGACCGCAACGGTTCGGTCATCGAGGCCAGTGGCGGCCGGATGTTCTACGTCGCCGAGTCGAAGCACGGCCTGTCGCTGGATGGTTTTTCGCCCCAGCGCGCTCTCGAAGGCGCCAAGACGCAGATCGACCGAGCCCTTTCCAAGTAGTTCAAGACCAGGCTGGTGAGCCCCGGGAAGCTCCTGACAGGCGACCCTGGGCAAGTAGACAGCCTAGACCTGGCGAACCGTTGTCAGCGGTGTACCCAGGCGACTGCGGGTGTAGTTCAGTGGTAGAACGTCTGCTTGCCATGCAGAAGGTCGCGGGTTCGAGCCCCGCCGCCCGCTTTCCATGCTCCTGATTCTGCTCCAGAAGGCCCTCGTCTACGGGTGTCTTGGGATCCTGATCGAGTTCTTCTTCACGGGCATCGGCTCGCTGTTCAAGAAGAACTGGAAGGCGACCGGGCACTCGTATCTGTGGATGCTTCCGATCTACGGGGGCACCGCCCTGATGATGGAGGCGATCAGCCAAGGTGTCCACTGGCCCTTCTACACGAAGGCTTTTCTCTACGTCCCGGTCATCTACGGGGTGGAGGCCCTCAGCGGCTGGACCATCAAGCTGATCATCGGCCACATCCCCTGGGACTACGGCAAGTCCAAGTGGACGCCTTTCGGGCTGGTGAACCTCACCTACGCCCCCTTCTGGCTCATCTTGGCCATGGCGTTCGATCCGATCACCGACTTCCTGACCAGACTCATCCACGCCTTGACGTTGGTGACCTGAGCTGGCACAATCCATTCCAATGCTGACCACTGTCTGCTTCGCCATGATGCTCGCGATCCTCTACCAGTACCTGCTGGAGAACTGCGAGTGGGTGGAAGAAGAGCAGATCCGCGAAGACTACATCCTCCTGAACCCGGACGGAACCCTGCCTGATGATTGCACTCGTTGACATGGATGGAACCCTGGCCGACTACAACGGGGCCATGGTACGGGACATGAAGAAGCTCGAAAGTCCGGAGGTGCTGTCCGACCTCGGAGATCTCGACTTCTTGGAGCGAAAACCCCACATGAGGGCCCGCATGGACCTCATCAAGCGCCAGCCTGGGTGGTGGATGGGGCTGGAGAAGCTCCCGCAAGGCTTCCAGATCCTGGACATCCTTCGCCAGCTCGACTACCGCATCCACATCCTCACCAGAGGCCCCAAGACCAACCTGAACGCCTGGACCGAGAAGGCCCAGTGGGTGGCCAAGTACGTCCCGGACGTGAAGGGCATCACCATCACGCTCGACAAGAGTCTGGTCTACGGCAAGGTCCTGGTGGACGACTGGCCGCCCTACATCAAGGGCTGGCTC
>ERZ1066125.274-NODE-274-length-15720-cov-28.626492_pt1 | contig 15720 bp, 12 predicted proteins | sample MGYA00382772_ERZ1066125 | MGnify/ENA primary metagenome ERZ1066125 (study PRJEB33369, sample SAMEA5778355) | biofilm metagenome | biome: Industrial cooling water; feature: Water cooling tower basin; material: Biofilm | place: United Arab Emirates | collected...
GTTACTGGCTACGCCGCAGTAGTTTTCCGCTTGAACACCTATAATCCATTGCACCGGAGCGCGCGCCACGGGGCTGTGGCTTTTGAGTGAGTTTAGGCGCGCGCCCGGTGAACGAGTTGTTAGGCGCAGAAGGCCTAGCACAACAGTGAATGGAGGATAATCAAATTGGATTTTTAGATTGGCTTTTCGGAAAACCGCAAACGCCCTCAGCGAGTTCTAGCTTCAAAAAAACCGCAAACGCCCTCAGCGAGTTCTAGCAAAAGCACCAATTCCTGCAAATACTGCAATACTGTACTTGCAGGAATTCGGTCAGGGTTTTATTCATCCTCGGTTGACTTGGGGGACAGCATCTTACGCATGCGCAAAGGTTGTGATGCCTGCGGCGTGAACGTGTGTTTTGACTGCGCGGCGGAGGCGGCGGACCGAAAAGGCAAGAAAGGTCATTGCATATGCCCAAAATGCGGAACCAGTCTTGATTCTTGACCAGATATGCTAGTTTAAGCATAATTCCTTTATGAAGCGTAAACCCTTAAGTACTCGCGCAAATGTTTTTCGGTATATCACATACTGAAAACAAAGGGCTTACGCGGTTATAAAACTGAGAAACATTTGCTTGAGTACTTATTTTGGCTCAAGTCGTCAAAGCGCGACCTCAAGGCAATGCCGGACGCCGTACAAGATATGGCGGGCGGCGCTTTGGACGATGTGCAATGGGGTTTAACGCCGGACGAAGCTAAACCGCTCAAAGGATTCGGCAGCGCGTCCGTGCAGGAAATTGTTTGTGACTATGACGGCAATGCTTACGGTGCGGTTTATACCGTGGAGTTTTCGCGTGCCGTTTATGTGTTGCACTGCTTTCAAAAGAAATCAAAAACAGGCAGCAAAACACCGAAACCCGATCTGGAGCTAATCAAGTCACGATTGGTAGACGCGAGGAAAGACTATGAAAAGTGGAGCAAAGAAAACCCTGAAGAAGAAAGTTGACGACGATTTGATCGTTGAGCGTAGTTCCGGCAATGTCTTTGCCGACCTTGATTACCCCAATCCTGAAGAAGCCTTAGCGAAATCGCGTTTGACGCGATTCATCGCCGACATCCTGAAGCAAAGAGGCTTGACACAAACACAGGCAGCTGAACTGCTGGGCATAGATCAGCCCAAGATTTCACGTTTGGTGCGTGGCCAATTCAGAGAATTTTCGCTTGAGCGATTGATTCAGTTTCTAGGCGCACTTGATAGACAAGTTGATATTGTCGTTCGGCCTGCCAATCAAAAAGTTAAAAAAGCATATCTGAGCGTGGAAGCAGTTTGACCTGCGCGATAACAAAGCGCGCCTATAATCCATTGCACCGGAGCGCGCCCCACGTCGCGTCCGTGTTCGAGTGTTACAGGGGCGCGCCCGGTGAACGCCTTGTTGGGCTGCCTACAGATTTTCTGACTGGACTTTCCGATGAATTTCAAAACGAGACTGTTTTTGATTTTATGGATTGCAGGCCTTGCAAGCGTGCTCTCGTTTTTCCTGGTGGACTTGTCCGCCTTACTGGCGAACTTGCCCGTGACCGCGGGGACAAGCCTGCCGTTCTCTCCTTGGCTGCTAAAACTCTTAAGCATAATCCAAACCTCAATTCTTCTGTCTGTCGCGGTCTTCGTCGGCGTTGCGCTTGCTTCCAGAGTGGGTCTGTCTTCACCGGCGGCAGAAGCGGCCGCCAGTAGGGGAAACATCGCGTCAGCTCTCAAACCGCAAATCGCTCCAGGTTTGACCGGCGGTCTGGCTGGTGGCCTTGCAATCCTTTCAACCTGGCTATTGTGGAGGCCGTTCCTTCCGGCCGAGTTTGTGACGCGAGCCGAGCGCCTAAACAAATCCCTTCCATTCCTGACTCGGCTGCTTTACGGCGGCATCATTGAAGAGTTATTGCTCAGGTGGGGGGTGATGACGCTCTTAGTGTGGTTGGCGTGGCAACTGCTTCAGAAAGGGCGAGGTGAGCCCCGTGTAATCTTTTTTGTGATAGCGATTATCATTTCGTCGGTCGTCTTCGGTTTGGGACACCTCCCCCTGGCCTCAGCATTAGGCGCTGATTTTACTGTGGCGATAGTCTCCTACGTGGTCGTCGCAAATTCGGTGTTCGGTTTGATCGCCGGCTACCTTTACTGGAAGAAAGGCCTTGAAGCGGCAATGATCGCGCACATGTTGATCCACGTCGTCATAATAACGGGAATCTACTTTGGGAAGTGAGCCAGAGAATCGCGGCGGGTTGTCTTCGCATACCCGGCGGCCCAACAAATCGTTGGACGCGAGCCGCGATAGCGTGTTTCGCATGAAGTCCTGATGAATCGGAATTGGCGCTAGCGCGCGACCGCGTCAATTCCGCCGTTAGGCTTTACAGCTTTTCCTCAGTCAATACCTTTGGCCCACGATGTCCCGGTTTTATCCAGCCGTCTTAAATTGCCCAAGAGAAGCCACAAACTCCAAGAACTGACTTGCCGCGAATTCCTTATTTGGAGTAATCCACTGAAAGATACCCGATGTTGCCAGTGCTTTTTTGTCGGGCGGTGAAATTGACCCGCTTGACGTTGGCAAGATCGTTTACCGCTGCGTGAAACAGCGATGGCGTTGCGTCGGATGTAAACGTCAGGTTCTTCCGTTCGCTACCACCGTTTTTATAAAAGACTTCCGCCGAAACGAGAAAGTCGTTTTCCGCCCAATACGACTTGGGGATGCCGGTTGTGATAGGACATCCGCACATCATCTTCACGTAGACAAAAATGGTGTTGGGGAGATTGGGGAGTTCAGCGGTTGTCGGTTGTTCCAACAGAAGCCCCGGCACGATCACAATCACTCTGTAATCGGTCTGCATCTGATTCAGCGCAAGGCTTTGCGTCAGCACAAGGTCGTCGGCGTTCGGTCTGGGGATTCTGACGCTCACAGTTCTCAATTCAGTCGGTTGGGAAACTGGAACGCTGACGGTTCCGCAAATCGTCAAGTTGTTGGGCGTCAGGTAATTCACCGCCGGAGCGCTGCCACTGGCAGGAACAGGAGTCAGGATGGGCAAGAAAGAAGACAGCCCATACGTTGACGGAAGGCTGCGAAGGAAGTCGGGGCCGATTCCGCCATCATTGACGTTTGGCGTCAACTGGTAAGAAATCGGAGCCGGTTTGCCATCGAGTATGAGCGAAAGTTTGATGTCGTTGGTGTGGTAAGCGTTTGGGCCTAAGAATTTGCCGCCCAGGGCTTGAAGATAAATGGTGATGTTAGCGGTTGTTTGCATGGTGTTGATTTCCTGTTTGGGATTGATTGTCATACGGCAAGTTGCAACTGAGAGAGAAGAATTGAAACCACAAAAAGCTCAGAAGGCACAAAACTGATGACAATGATTTTGTGTTTTTTGAGCTTTTGTGGTTGAAGAATTCTTCATTCCAATGAAAACCTCTGTAAATCAGCGTTCGGCTTGCAACCGAACATAGCTCAGAATCCAGGCCAGATGGCCAAAGCGCACGAATTGCAACCGTTTGTTGCCCAGATTCATTTCCGTGGCCACGGCGCGCAGAATTTCGGCTCCGGCGACCAGGTTTTTCGGCGTGAAGGTGTTGCGAACCGATTCGACTTCGCGTTCGGCTTCCTGGCGTAGCGCGGTGTTGGTGATGCGTGACAAATCCGGTTCCATCAGCGTTTCAGGATTGGCTACGGCGCGCAGGTAAAAGTTGTTGATGTCGTTCATCGTCAACGGCGTGTATGAACGACGGTCTTCCGGGCGCAGCAGCGTCGCCATAGCCCAGACGATTCCGCCGCTCAAGTAAACTTTGCGACGATTCAGCAACCCCGGTTTGCGCGCGATTTCGCTGCGCAACGGCGCACGCAGCGAATCGTTGCTCAACGCCTGCGCCCGTCGCGTGAACGTGGCGTAATCGGCGGTTTCTCCGGCAGCCTGATTGATTTCGTTGGTGTAAGTGACGGTTCCTTTCGGAATGCCCCAGGTCACAAAATCATAGCCTGCGCTGCCGACAGCGACTTGCCGCAATTGTTGATACCCGCCTTTGGTGTTGCCGCTGCCAATGTCTATCAACACGGAAATTCCGCGATTGTCGTACCAGCTTTGGCCGGATTTGTATCGTTTGGGAATGGCTCCGGCGATGGTCAGTTGGACTTCGGTGTCCACGTCCAGAAACTCCGGTGTCTGACCGGTTCGTTTGTTGACCTCGGCGGACAAATCCTGTGGGTTGTCGCCGATCAACCCGCTGCTGACGACGATGTGAATGTTGGCGGCGGGGACTTTGTGATCCTGCAACATGCGCTGGCGAAATCGTTGGACGGCGCTGGCAGTGTCGTGAATGGCTTCGGGAGTGAATTTGCCATTGCGAGTTTGCACGGGCGTAGGGTTGACGATTTCGGCATACAGCACCTTGACGGTGTAATCGTCGCCTTCGCCGGTGATGCGCAACGCAATCGCCTTGACGCCTTTTGAACCGATTTCGATGCCGCCGTGCAATTCCTCTGCCTGCGAATTTGCAGCAGGTCTGGTCTGCGCCCAAACAGACGGGATCATTCCCGCGCAGAGCAGCAGAAACAACACGACGAGCAGCGACGATTGACGAGTTACTCGGGGGAGAACCATAACGTCACCTATTGAGTTTGTGTGAATTAGATCGGATTTCAGTTCGATGTATGTTTTTTGGTGGAACAGGCTATTAACCTGTTCCACCGGCGGACAAGTTCACCCCTACATGCAAGTGAAACCCGATTCGGTACAGCGCAACCTGCCCGGTTACGCCGATTGAGTTAACGAGTTTCTTTCAGCTTTTTCCTGAGCGAACCGACAACGTAAATCAGCGCGCCAAACACCAGCAACGCAGCCGTTGCCAATGTGACGGGAACCAGGTTGTAGCCTGTGGAATTCTGCGCCGATGAAGTCGTCGAAGCGGCAGTGTTGTTTGTTGTTGCCGATGTGGGGATTGAAGCGCTCGGCGATGACGTTACAGCAACAGTCGCAGGAGTCGGCGTCGCGGTTGCCGTTGATGCTGGAGTTGATGTTGGGGACGTGGTTGCAGTTCGGCGCGGACTGGTTCGGGTGGTTTGTCGTTGTTGGTTTTCCTGTTCGCTGGCTCCGGGGAAGGCGTCTTCCGGGCCGTATTTGGAAAGGGACTTTTTCTTTTCCGGCGAAAGCCCGCCCTGTTGGGTTTGCCGATTGGCCGGAGTTGCCGAGCCTTGAGGCGCCGTGACAAACGTGATTTGTCCCAACACCGTTGCCGAGAGCCAGCAACCGGCAATAATTACCATCCAAGTTCGAGCTGCCAAAATAGTTTTCATACGGCACCTGAAAAACTTTTGCGCCGAAATCAGGGAATCACGGCGATCCAAATTGCTTCAATAACGTCACAACCAAATAAAAAAAGGCAACCAGCAGCAGAGCGGCAATCGCCGCCGTCATCGCAATCGCTGTGCGATCTTTTTTGACGCTTTTGGCGACTTTTTCCATCTGCGCCTGATTTTCCGCCAGTTTGCTGGTGTAAGTTTCCTCGACTTCGCGCGCCTGTTGTTCGGCTTGGGCGCGCATTTCTGCTTCGCGGCGAGCGGCTTCTTCTGCTTTCAATCGTCGTTCTTCGACCTCGCGCGCCAACGCTTCGACTTCGCGCGCTTTTGCTTCGGCTTCGGCTTTGCGGCGTTCGGCTTCCTGCCGTTCCAGTTCGGCGATTTGAGCCAGGCGTTCCGCTTGAGCGCGCGCTTTTGCTTCGGCGTCCGCTTGCAGTCGTGCGGTTTCCGCTTCGCGGCGAGCGAGGTCCGATTCGTGGCTGGAATTTTGAACCCGGTTCAATTCCTGAGTCGCGCGCTTTTCAATTTCCTGCGCTTTGAGTTCCGCTTGCCGGCGAAGCTCTATTTCCTTTCGCGCAGCTTCTTCGGCCAGTTGGCGGCGTTCGTCCGCTTCACGCGCGCGAGCTTCGGCTTCGGCCAGGGCTTTTTGAATCTGCCCGTCGGCGCTTGGCGTCACTGTCGCAGAAGCGGTTTGTGCGCTTGCGCCGCAAAACACGCACGCTTTCCGAGCGGTCGCCACTTCGCATTGCAGAACAGAGCACGCATGTTTTTGCGGAGTCGAATGCGGGAACTGATGGCATCCGGCGCAGGCGGGTTGCGGCGCTCCCCAATCCAGCACGACGTGATGTTTGCGCAACGTCGGATCGTCGTAATCCACCATCGTCACAGCGCAGTTGTCGCAGGTGTACGCGCGCGGATTCAGCGAACTGAAACAGAAAACGCATTCTTTCAACGACACGCCGTTGCGGTTGGCATCCCAGGCGATGAACGTCTGGCAGTTGCAGCAATACACCCAGGAGCCTTCGGCGGGGAAGTTGTTGCTCAGAGTGTGCGTGTCCGCCCCTTCGCGACAAACCACAACCCGGCTGGTGCGCGGCATGGGAAAGTTCGCGTGATGTTTCAGGCAATGAATTTTGACGATGTCAGCAAGCATTCTTGAGTAGTCGGTGGTCGGTGGTCGGTGGTCGGTATTTTGCTTTGATGATTGTTGATGATTGTTTATGTCGAAATTTGCCTTCAACAAACAACCGGCAACCGACCACCGAGCACCGGTTATGCTTTGGCGGCAGCGGCCATCAGGGCTCGTTTGGCGTATACGCGCGCCAGATGGCGACGGTAATCGCCAGAAGCGTGAATGTCTTCCATCGCGTCGTCTGCTTCAGCATCGGCTTTGGCAGATGCGGCGCTGATGGCGGCATCGTCCAACGCTTTGCCGACCAAAGCGGCTTCGACCGAACTGGCGCGAAATGCTTTGGGGGCTAAGCCGGTCACGCCAATGCTGGCGGCTTCGCATTTGCCGTTGGCGACTTTCAATTGCGCGGCGACACCGACAACCGCAAAGCCCGACGCCGATTGCGGCGCTTTCAAATAGACCGCCGCTGCTGGTTGAGCGGGTTTCGGAACGCGAATTTCCGTGACGATTTCGTCCGATTCCACGGCGCTGGTCATCAAGTCCAAAAAGAAATCCGTGGCCTTGATGGTTCGCGTGCCGCTGCTCGAACGCGCGACGATTTCCGCATCCAGCGCCAAAATCGCCGCAGGCCAATCGGCTGCCGGATCGGCGTGGGTCAAACTGCCGCCGATGGTTCCTCGATTGCGAACCTGCTGATCGCCAATCTGCGCGGCAGTTTCAACGAGCAACGGACAATGCGTTTTTAAATCGGCATTGGCGGCAATTTCCGCATGAGTTGCGTTGGCTCCGATGCTGATTGTCGCGCCGTCCACCTTGATGGTTTTCAGGTCGGCGATGCGCCCAATGTCAATCACGACACCGGGCGCAGCCAGGCGCAATTTCAACACCGGAATCAGACTGTGACCGCCAGACAGAATTTTTGCGTTGTCACCGTGTTGTGCAAGCAACTGAAGCGCTTCTTCAATTGTGTTCGGCGCAAAGTAGTCGAAATTTGCTGGAATCATCTTTAAGCCTCCTTCAGTTGTTCATCAGTTTCCAAAGTTTTTCAGAGCGCAGTGGAAGATCAACGTGGGTCACGCCGAATGGTGCGAGCGCATCAATCACCGAATTCGCCGTTGCCGGAGTGGAACCGATCGTGCCTGCTTCGCCGACGCCTTTGGCTCCGAGCGGATTGACATCGGTTGGCGTGACGGTGTGATCCAATTCGAAGTAGGGAAGCTGGTGCGCTTTGGGCACGGCGTAATCCATCAATTCGCCGGTCAGCAATTGGCCGTTTTCGTCGTAAACGACTTCTTCAAACAGCGCCTGCGCCATGCCTTGGGCGATGCCGCCATGAACCTGGCCTTGCACAATCAGCGGATTGATCTGATTGCCGCAATCGTCCACCGCTATGTAACGCAAAATCTTCACGTCGCCTGTGTCGCGGTCAACTTCGGAAACACAGATGTGCGTGCCCGATGGGAAGGTGAAATTCTTCGGTTCGAAGAAGTGTGTCGCGGTCAAACCCGGTTCGAAATCTTCGGGCACGTTGTGCGGGATGTACGCCGCAAGCGCGACTTCCTGAATTGAAACCGATTTGTCGTTCGGAGCGCCGACGAATTTTCCGTTTTCAAAAGTCAAACTGGCTTCGTCGGTTTGCAGCAGATGCGCGGCCAGCGTTTTGGCTTTGGCGACTACTTTTTCAGCGGCTTTGACCAAGGCGGCTCCGCCAACGGCCAATCCGCGCGAACCGAATGTGCCGATGCCGTATTGCACAATCGCGGTGTCGCCGTGAATGACCAATACGTCGTTCATATCAATGCCCAACATATCGCCAATGATTTGCGCGAAAGCGGTTTCTTCACCTTGTCCGTGCGGAGACACGCCAGTCAGCACAGTAACTTTGCCAGTCGGTTCGACGCGAACCGTTGCGCTTTCCCAGCCGCCCGCAGGCAGAGCAATCGAAGGCCCCATCGCGCAGATTTCGACGTAAGTCGAAACGCCGATGCCTATCAGTCGGCCTTGTTTGCGCGCTTCAGCCTGTTCGGCGCGCAACTTCTGGTAATCAGCCATTGCCAACGCTTTATCGAGCGCTTTTTCGTAATCGCCGGAGTCGTAAAACAAGCCTGTCGCTGTGGCGAAAGGGAACTCCGTTGGTTTGGGCATGTTCTTGCGACGCAATTCGACCGGGTCCATGTTCAGTTCACGCGCGACGCAATCCATCATGCGTTCGACCAGATAAGTCGCTTCGGGGCGACCGGCTCCGCGATAAGCGTCTGTGGACATCTTGTTGGTGAACACACCAACGCAGTTCATTTGAATTGCCGGAATCTTGTAACAGCCCGACAGCATCAATCCGGTCAGCGTGGGAATCGCCGGAGTCAGCAGTTGCAGATAAGCGCCCAAATCCGCCGTCACGTTATAACGAAGCCCAAGCAGTGTGCCGTCGTTTTTCACAGCGATTTCGCAAGTTCCGACTTGCGCGCGTCCGTGAATCGTCGCCTGGAAATTTTCGCGGCGCGATTCAATCCATTTGACGGGTTTGTTGAGTTGCATGGCGATCCAACCTAGCAACGCTTCTTCGGCGTAAACATTCAGCTTGCAACCGAATCCGCCGCCGACTTCTGGTGTGATGACGCGCAATCGGTTTTCAGCCAGGCCCAGCATGATCGCTACCTGAGTTCGCATCAGGTGAGGAATCTGCGTCGAAGACCACAATGTCATTTGTTCTTCGCCGGGCAGATATTGCGCCAGCACGCCTCGCGGTTCCATGGAAATCGGAGCCAACCGTTGATGGTTCAAAGTCTCTTTTACGATCTTGTCCGCTGCGGCAAAGGCTGCGTCCACGTCACCGGTTCCGGCTTGATGCGTGAACGCGATGTTGGTTCCGAACTCTTCGTGAATGACGGGAGAATCGTTTTGCGCGGCGGCCTGGGCGTCGGTGACAACATCCAGCGGATCGTAATCCACTTCGATCAAGTCAGCGGCGTCGCGTGCTTTGTATTTGTCTGTCGCCACGACTGCGGCGATGGGCTGACCGACAAAAATGACTTTGCCCGAAGCGAGCACCGGATATTTCGGCACATTCAACCCCGGCAACGCAGCCGCGCAGGGGACATAACCGACTTTGCCTGCGACATCTGCGCCAGTGTATACGGCCACGACGCCCGGCGCTGCTTTCGCGGCATCGGTGTTGATCGAGACGATTTTGGCGTGCGCGTACTGGCTTCGCAGAATGACAACGTGCAGCGTGTCGGCCAGCTTGATGTCGTCAACGTAATGGCCGATTCCTTTTACGAGACGAGGATCTTCGGTGCGTTTTACTTTTTGCCCAATGTATTTTGCTAAAAACGACATGTCCGCGCCTCCTTTCAGGCCTGAGCTTTGAGTTTCTCTGCCGCGTATTTCACGGATTCAATAATGTTGTGATAGCCAGTGCAGCGGCAAAGATTGCCTTCGATGCCGTGGCGAATTTCTTCGTCAGTCGGATTTGGATTGTCTTTCAGCAATCCGCACGCAGCCATGATCATGCCCGGAGTGCAGTAGCCGCATTGCAAGCCGTGTTTTTCCCAGAAGCCTTCCTGCACCGGATGAAGCTGGCCATTTGCTGCCAAACCTTCGATGGTGGTGACTTCGGCTCCGTCAGCCTGAACAGCCAGCACGCAACAGGATTTGGCGGTTTGGCCGTTGAGCATGACCGTGCAAGCGCCGCAGATGGAAGTTTCGCAGCCGATGTGTGTGCCGGTCAGCCCTATCACATCGCGGATCAAATGAACCAGCAGCAGGCGCGGTTCGACATCGGCGTCGTAAGAAGTGCCGTTGATGGAAAGAGAAATTTTCACGCGATTACCCCTCAGGAAAAGTGGCGCAAGCTGTCGCAGCCGCGCCTGTCTGACAAAGGATCATGGAAGAGTTCTCGCAACCCTTGTCGGGAAGCGCTCTCTTCGCCGCGAGCGTCAAGAAAAACGAATGATCGAAATGATTGATTGAACTTGAGTTGGTCTGTGACCACGACCGTTGTAAAGCGCGCGAAATTTAACACTTGCTCGAAATCCTTTCAATGAAGATTTCGCCGCCGAGTGATTTTCAAAGCGCGCGGACAAGTTTTTCCAGATGCGCAGTGATGGCTGCGGCTTCGGTGTCAGGCGGGTATTGAACAGCTTCGCCAAAGGTTACTGTCACAGTGCCCGGTCGAGAAAAATAGCGTCGCCGTTTGGTCAGGTTGAACAAGCCTTCGATTTTGATGGGAACAACCGGCAAGTTCAGATTTTCCGTCAACAAGCCTATGCCGGACATAAACGGTTTCATCTGGCCGTCGTTTGTGGTGCGGCCTTCGGGAAAGACCAGCACGCTGAACCCACGATCCGCTGCTTCGCCCGCGTAAGTAAAGCTGCGTCGAAACCCGCTTTTTTGCGGCAACGGGAAGACGTTGAAGACCGTGACCACCAGCAAATACTTGATCGGATCGAACAAACGGCTGAACCAATTCGATCCTTCGCGCCGTTGGCGGATTGAGCGAAGTCGTTCGCCCGCCATCGCAATTGCCAGCCGATGTTTGAATCGCCACGGCAAGGCAAACAGGATCATTCCAGGATCCACCATCGAAATATGATTGGCAATGAACAGCAACGGCGTGGAGTGTTGGGGCAATCGTTCGCGCCCGCGAACGCGCGGCCAGCACATCAAATAAACAAAAGGAACGATCAACAGGCAATACAGCGCCGAGCGCAACCAGGTGATTGGCCAACGCAGCGCCCACCTTGGATAAGGATATTGAGAGAGGCTTTCAGGATTTTGGCCTGTGTTTTGTCCAGTTTCTTGCCCAACGTTTTCGCGCGAACGGTTGCCAGCAGCAATCATCCGTTCCAGGTCGCTGAGTTTGGTGTCGGGCGTCAATGCAGCTTCGTCGAGTTCTATCTGATACCGATCTTCAATCGCGCTGAGCAGCGCCACACGTCCCAACGAGTCGAGTTTGCTCAAATCTTCGCCGCCGAGTTTGGCCACGATTGCTGCTAGCGAATCGTTACCCGCAGGCGCAGCAGAATCAACCCGGTCGCTACTGCTCCCGGTTCCATAGCGGCTGACGAAGTCTTTGACCATCGGCTTGCGAATTTTCTGCGTCGTAGTGCGTGGGAAATCCGCGTCCGGCCAGACCAACCAGCGGCGAATCTGTTGCGAAGCGTTCAATTCCGCGTTGGCGCGTTTGACGACCGAAGCAGCGTTCGCTTTGCCGTCTCGCAAAATCAAAACAGCCATTGGTTCAGGGCCTTGCGCGCCTTCGACGCCAATGACGCAGGCAGCGCGAACTTCCGGTTGATGTTGTAGCGCCAGTTCCAGATCGTCGGGGTAAATGTTCAATCCCGCTGCCGTGACAATCACGTCTTTTTGGCGACCTTTGAAAAACAGATTGCCCGTTTCGTCCAGCGCCGCCACGTCGCCGGTTTTCAACCATCCTTCACCCTCCGGCATTTTCTGAACGCCGTTGCGCCAATATCCGGCGGCAACGTTTTCGCCGCGCACCAGAATTTCGCCGCCTTCGCCGAGTTTCACTTCCTGACCCGGAAGAGTTTTGCCAATCGAACCGCGACTGGCCTTGAATGGGTGATTGACGCTGACCAGCGAAGCCGTTTCGGTCATGCCGTATCCTTGCACTACAGCGAAACTCAGTCGTTGCCAGAAATTTTCGGTTTGCTCGTCCAGCGTGGCTCCGCCAGAAACAAACGCCATAAATTTCCAGCCGAATAACCGATGCACGTCGCGGAATCGCCACCAGCGCAACAAAAAGTGTTTGCCATCGGCTTCAGTAAACCGGCGGCGAAAAGCTTCCAGCTTGCCGCTGGCTGCAAGGTCGCGTTCGAGCTTTTCGCGCAAGGTTTCCAGTTGGCGCGGCACAGCGGCGGCAACCGAAATGCGTTCGCGTTTGATGGTGGCGATGATGTCTGCCGGTTTCTGCGAATGAATGAAAAAGACTTCGCCGCCCAACAACAGCGGAACGAACATACCCATAAATTGCCCGAACACATGGCTGAGCGGCAGCAGGCATAAAAAACGCAACGGATGAAAAGGGCGCTTCATCCACAAATACTTTTGCATTTCGCTTTCCAGCGGATTCAGATTGGCCAGCAGATTGCGATGCGTCAAACATACACCTTTGGGTTCAGCGGTCGTGCCCGAAGTGAAGATGATTTCCAGCAAATCGTCTTCGGCGATGTTGGTTGGAGTAAATGCTTCGTTGGAACGCCGCGCGATGGCGGCCTGAAGTTCGTCCAATCGCAGGGTCGGCAAACGGTCGGCAAACAGTTTTTGTTGAGCGGAACCGCACAGCAATAATTTGGCTCCGACTTGTTGTTGAACACGTGCTGCAAAATCGGGAGCGCTTTGTTCGTCGAGTGGAACAACAACGACTCCACGCAACGCACAACCGAAAAACGCCGCCACCCATTCGGCGGAATTTTCCGCCCAGATCAGCACGCGGTCGCCTTTGCGAATGTCGCGCGCATCCAATTCACGCGCAAAGCGATAAGCCAGGTTAGCCAACTCTACATACGTTTGCCGAACCACGCGCAAACCATGTCGTTCGGCAAAGACCGGTTCTTCGCCTTTGGCAAGACAGTCATCTAAAAAGCTGGAAATAGTTTTTCGCATTTTGAATCCATTTTTTGTTCGCTGGCGAAATTGTTGAAACAGATGCCGTTGTTCTGCATCAACTGGCAACCTGCCGTCATTGACGCCCGTATACACGACTTACAACCTGCTGACGATGCAAAACCATTCAACCCGAACAAAGAGAGTTCATCAATGTTATCTGTGAGTTCCGCCAGAATCTTGCTTATTTCAATTTCTGTCACAATCGGCATTGCCAACAACGCTTTTTCTCAATCTGTTGCGACTGAGCGGTCGCAATTGAACATTCCAAAAATGCAGCGCGCTCCAGTTCTCGAAGATTTCGCCGATATGAAGCTGAACGAAGAGCTGGAAAACCAGATGGTCAAAGTGGATCAGTTCAAACAGAACCAGCCGCGCGACGGCGAACCGGCTTCGCAGCGGACAGAAAGTTATCTGGGATACGACGACAAAAATCTCTACATTGTTTTTGTCTGTTTCGACAAAGAGCCTGAAAAGATTCGCGCGCGTTGGGAAAGGCGCGAAAATGCCTTTGACGATGATTTTGTCGAAGTCACTTTGGACACGTTTCACGACCGGCGACGCGGATATATGTTCTGGTCGAATCCGTTGGGCATTCAGGCTGAAGGCATTTGGACGGAAGAGGAAGGCGAGCCGGATTGGTCGTTCGACACAATTTGGCAAACGCGCGGCCAGTTGACGGAACAGGGGTATGTTGTCTGGATGGCGATTCCGTTCAAAAGTCTGCGCTTTCGCGTCGAAGACCGGCAAACCTGGAACATCACGCTGTTGCGAATGATCCCACGCGCCAACGAATGGGCTTACTGGCCGCACGTTTCCGCGCGCAAGGAAGGTCGTTTGAGCCAGGCCGGAGAGGTCGTAGGGCTGCAAAGCATTTCGCCGGGACGCAGCATCTTTTTGATTCCTTACACATCGTTTCGCTCCTTTCGCGCGCTGGATACGCGCAACCGCGATCCACGCTTTGTCAGTGACCGGCAATTCGATGGCGGCTTGGACGCCAAGATCGTTTTGACCGATAACTTTGTGTTGGACGTGACGGCCAATCCTGATTTCGCGCAAGTCGAATCCGACCAGCCGCAGGTGACGGTCAATCAACGCTTCGAGGTTTTCTTTCCCGAACGTCGCCCATTTTTCGTCGAAAACTCCGATTTTTTTGCCACGCCGCTGAACCTGTTGTTTACGCGGCGCATTGCCGATCCGCAATTTGGCGCTCGGCTGACGGGCAAAGCCGGGCCGTATGCCATCGGCGCATTGGTGATTGACGATCAAGCGCCGGGCAGAGCCGTGGCTGACGACGATCCGTTTTATGACAAACGCGCGCTGTTCACGATTGCCAGAGTGCGGCGAGACATTTTCAAACAATCGAACATAGGCGTGATTTTCACGAACCGCCAATTTCAGGATAGTTACAACCGCGTAGGCGGAGTAGACGGACGGTTCAAGTTGAATCAAAACTGGGTGTCGGGCTTTCAAGCCGTCACCAGTTCTACGCGCACGCTGGACGGACAAAAACTGGCTGGGCCGGCTTATAACGCTTACCTGTACAGGCAAGGTCGCCAGTTCAATTACGAAGCCGAATACCGCGACATCAGCCCGAATTTCAACACGGAAACCGGATTCGTTCGGCGAACAGACGTTCGCACGATCAATCAGGAAATCAGCTATCAATTCCGCCCGGAGAAAAAATTGATTTCCTGGGGGCCGCGCGTGTTCACCGATCATACGTGGGACCATCAGGGAACGCGGCTGGATGCGACCGTCGGCTTGAGTATGCGATGGCAGTTCATTGGCGACACCTCTGCGGGCGCATTTGCCTTGACCAATCGGGAACGGTTGCGTCCGAAAGACTTTTCCGTGTTGCCGGAAAACCGCGATTTCGCCAGCAATGTCAAAGGCTTCTTTTTCGGATCTAGCTATTTTCGCTGGTTGACTGTGAATGGAGAGTATTCTCGTTGGGCGGGCATCAACTTCGTGCCTGTAGCAGGAAAAGAACCGTTTCTGACTGATCGCAGCAGCGTGGAGTTAGGTGTCACGCTCAGACCGATGAACCGTCTGCGCATTGATAACACCTACTTGTCTTCGCGCTCGCTGGATCGCCAAACCGGCGCGAATATTTTCAACAACCACATCATTCGCTCAAAGTGGAACTGGCAATTCAATCAGGCCTTGTCGGTGCGCGTCATCACGCAATACGAAGCTTTGTTGGCCAATCCCAGTTTGACCGCGTTGCAAACCACCAAACGATTCAATGCCGACTTTTTGGCGACCTACCAGATCAATCCCTGGACGGCACTGTTCGTTGGCTACAACAGCAATATGCAAAATCTGGATTTACTACGGACTCCGCAGGGAACGCAGATCGTTCGCTTTCCGAACCGCTTTATCAATGACGGCAAACAGTTGTTCGTGAAGTTTTCGTACCTGTTCCGGTTTTAGCTGTCCCGAAACGTCATTTGTGACGAGCCGAAAAGACAAACGCCGCAACGGATTTTGCAATCCGTTGCGGCGTTTGTGGTTTGTGTAAAGACGCAAAAATATGCGTCTTTACGATCAGGTTAGCAGCTTGGCGGGAAGACCGGGATGATGTAACTCATCTGGTTGTTCAAGGTCAGGTGATGCAGGTTATGCCCCTGATTGAACGCTCCGGCTGAACTCGCCGCGT
>ERZ1066125.275-NODE-275-length-15638-cov-27.477893_pt1 | contig 15638 bp, 11 predicted proteins | sample MGYA00382772_ERZ1066125 | MGnify/ENA primary metagenome ERZ1066125 (study PRJEB33369, sample SAMEA5778355) | biofilm metagenome | biome: Industrial cooling water; feature: Water cooling tower basin; material: Biofilm | place: United Arab Emirates | collected...
TGTCCACCGACATCACCCAATCGTTGACGCTCGTGTCGAGCGGCACGAAATGATCCTGGCGATAAACGTTCCCGTTGTTGTTCTGCTGCCCCGTGGGCGGCGTGTTGTAATCAACCAGATTGCTGCTGTAGAAAGTGCGAATCGCTCCACGGTTCCACGTCACGTTCGAGAAATCATCGGTCGAGCCAGTCCCCAGACGCACGTCATACATCTGCCCCCGGCTGTTGAAATGCCGCCGATGGTAAAGCGAGGTCGTCGTGCCGAACTGTTCCTGCGTCATTTGCCCCATGGCCGTGTAAACCGTCGTCCCGGTCACGTAATTCAGAGCCGAGCCGCCGGCTCCCAGGTTCCCGCTGAAGTTATTCAACTGTCCCGCCGCGTTGTAGGTCGTCGCCGTGGTATGTCCCGACGGATAGGTCTGCGAAGTGACGTTGCCCGCCAGATCATAAGTATGCTGCACGGTGTAAGACGATCCCCATGCGCTGCTGACATAAAATTGCTGGCTTTGCGACAGCGGCCTTCCCATCGCGTCATAACTGTTGATCGTCACCCTCACTCCGCCAGCGCCAGCGGTTTCGGTCTTTTGAAGCCGCCCCTTGCCCAGCGTCGCCGTGTCGTAGGTACGGGTGATATCCGGCGTCGAGTCGGAGTAATCAACCGAAGTGTTGCGGTTCAATCCGTCGTAGCTGTAAGTCGTCGTGATGTTGCGCGCATCCACGCGCGTCGCCAGATTGCCGTTCGCCTGATAGGTGTATTTCATTGACCACGAACCGTTGCTCGTGAGCGTGTCAGTCAGATCGAAGTTGGCGTTCACATCCTGCTCGGGATTCCGCGCCCTGATCAATCGCGATAGCGAATCGTACATGAAATATCGGTTCTGAGCTCCCTGCTCGACTCGCCGTAAATTTCCGAGTGAATCGTAAGTGTAATTGGTTTGATAATTCAACCCGTTCGGGTCTTCAAGCGCCTGCGCCAACCGGCCCAGGCCGTCGGTCACGCTGCGCCGCTGTTTGCCCGCCTGATCTGTAACCGTCGTCTGGTTGGCGTAGTAGCTGCTGGTCACCGAGCCGGTCCAATTGCTGTTCGTTCCTGAGTCGGGCGGCTGGCTTGTTCCCAGGAAAGTCGCCGCTTCGGTCACTCTGCCGAGCAGGTCGCGCGTCGTCCGCGTCCAGCCGTCGGTGCTGGCGGCGGCACTCCGCTTCGGGTTGGAACTCATCGTGATCCGCCCCATCTCGATGAAAACGTTTTGTGACGAGATAGTGTAACTGCCCGTCCCGTCTTCGTTGCGTTCGGTTTTGATCACGCGGCCCAGTTCGTCGCTGGTCGTCCGCGCTTTGAGCTTTCCGTCGCCTTCCTGATTCAAATCCGATTCCACCACTACCTGGCGATCCTGATCGTAATAGGTGGTCTTCACCTTGTGATTTTGGTTGGTGTACGTCGTCCCGCCAACCACTGAAGTCACATCGGGGCCGATTACCCAACCCGGCCGGCCGTAAGGATCAACCGCGCTCAGCCGGTGATTGGTGTAACTGATGGTGGTCGTCTGACTGTTCGGGTCGGTCTGGCTTGTGACCAGTTCGGTCGCCGAATCATAAACAAAGGTCGTCGTCTGAGTCCCCGTGCCGTTTTGCGGATCAACCACGATGCGCGTTGGCGATACATACGGCGAAGTGTCGTAATAAAACAAGGTCACGTTCCCGTTCGGGTCGGTTGTCGAGGTTCGATTGCCGGAACCGTTGTAAGCGTGCGAAGTGTTGCGCCATGCGCTGGCCTGATTGTCCCAGCCGCTGACCTGAGTCAGATTGCCCACGCTCGGCGCCGTGCCGTAAGACTGCCCGTCATAACTGAAACGGGTCTGGCTCGCTCCGACGACCGTCTCTTCAGGGGCGTTGAGGATCAGCGGCGCGAATGTACTCAATGATCGTTTGGCGTAAACATTCCCCGAATTGGAGGCCGTCGCCTGGTTGTAAAAGCTGTTGGTTGCGGTTCTGAGCAGGACGGCGGCACCGGGCACGCCTGTCGGCACGTTCTGCGCGTCGCGCGAAACCAGCCCGGGGTCGAACCAATCGTAGCTTTTCTCTTCCAGAAGGTTGCCGTTGTAATCGTATTGGAATGTTTTGGCTGACATCTTGATCGGCGACCCGCCTTCCATCAACGTTGTGTATTCGGCGACAACCACCGGATTGAAAGTTACCTGGGTGTTGGCACCGGGAGCGATGGTTTCGCCGCCGGAAAATGTCATCAGCGCCCATTGACGCTCAATGCGGACTTTCCCCGAATTATCTATTCGGTAAACCAACCCCTCTTTGCCCCCGAAGCCCGAATAGGAATTCAGAAAGGCCGGATCGTGCGGATATTTGGTTTCGGTCACGGTCGAACCGTCCGGGCCGGTTACCGTGCCGCTTGTCGGCCCGATGGCGTATTCCCATTCGCCGAGCGTGACTTCAACGCTGCTTTCGATTCGTTTGAGTTCCTTGAGCGTCAAACTCTCGCGCGGCGGGTCGTTCGGATCGGTGTAAACATGATCGCCGTCGAAGTTGTAGCTGTAATCCACAATTGCGCCCAGCGGAGTCGTCATACGGCTGAGCGATCCCCAGCCATGCGAGGCCGTGGTCACCGTCAGCGGGGACGTATTGCAGTCAGGCCGCCACTGCTCATTGATGCTGTCAGTCGCGTCGGAATTGTAAGCGAAGGTGAATTCCCGGCGCGACAATCCCGTCTCGGTCAGCGGCAGAACGATGGAGCGAATGACGGTAATTTCCTGATTCACCAATTCCGCCGCGTCCGTGCATTGCGCGTCGTTGATCCAGTAAATCTTGCCCTGCACCTGCGTCGCGCCGAAATTGATGTCAATTGTCACCCAATCGCCGCCGACGGTTTGATACTGCGCCTGCCCCAACCCCAGACCGCCGTTGCCTGCCGGATCGTAAACGTATTTGATCTCGCGGGAGGTCAATTCATCCTGATAATGAGTGGTGGTCACGCCATAGCCGTCGGTTTCGCTCCAGATTTTGATCTTGTTACCGTTGGTGTCGGTGATGCGTTGAATGCCGCTGGTCAATTGCTCTACCTTGGTGCCGTCGGGCAGGTAGAGCGTCCAACTGCGCGCGTTGCCCGCGAACAGATAAGGATCGGTGTCAATCTTCACCCAGAGACGGCTTCCGTCCCAGGAGTAATAGCGCATGGACGCGTTTACACTGTCGCTGCTGGGGTTGTCCTTGTAATAACCGCGTAGGTAAGGGTGATTACTATAAATATCACCGTAGGCGGAATAATCGGTGGGCCGCAATTCATGCTCGGCCCCATCGGGTGTTGATAGCACGACCTTCGTCCAGCGGTTTTGCGTCAGCAGATTGTATTCGGGGTCGCTCTGTTGGCTAGCTGGTCGAATCCATTCATAATCCCAATCGCTGTCCTGAAAACTGATCGTGTATCGCCCTCCCACGAGCCATCCGCTGACGCCTGAAAGTTGCAGATGGCTGACGGTGTATTTGTACGGATCCAACGGGTCTGGCTGAATCTCGCTCCTGACCGTATCCCAGAGTTTGCTGTTGTAAGTGGCGCGCAAGGCCCAGGAAAGTTTTCCGCCCGACATCGGCGGCAATGCCGCGAGCGGGATCGAAAGATTCAAATTGCCGTTGGTCAGGCTGACGCTCTCGATGTCGGAAACGGCGTAAGAATTCGCCGGAGCTATCCCGCGCTCTGGACGCGCGGCGGCGGATTGCGCAACGGCAAACGGATTGAGGCTCGTCAAGAGAGCCAATCCCAAGCTGAACCGAACGAGAACCGACAGGCAATCAATCTTGAAAATAAAGCGGCGCGTGTAATCGGTCGTGATCATTGCTCCCTCCCTTTATTGTTTCGGGCCGTGCGCGATGGCGCTGAGGCTGAGTTCCATGACGACTTGCCTGTTTTGAGTCCAGATGACGCGCGTCGGCGCCTGTTCGCCGCCTTGATTGACCCAGCCCGAAAACTCCGCCGTGATTGTTTGTCCCTGTTCCCGCGAAACGACTTTATCAATCAAACCGGTCGCGGCGTTGATGTGATAAAGACGCCATGAACTTTGCGGCTTGTTCTGAGTCCTGTCCGCCGGCTCGCTGATTCTCACAATATCCCACACAGGCCCCGCGTAATTGTCGGAGCCGCCCGCTTCCGACGGCCTCACCATCCGCGCCACTGTGTAGTAGGCCGCGCCGCGAAGCTGAGCAAGGACGAATTGATCGGGGCTGTCGAGCGCGATTCGCTCAACCAGAGAGCGCAAATTGCCGGTTGCGGGGGAACCGTCCGACAACGCGCCGTTCAGCCCGCTCCAGGAGAGCGTTGGCTCGCCGCTGTTCAGCGCAATCGTCAATCGTTCGTCGTCGCCATCCTGATTGCGCGCGATCCGCGCCGTGAACCGCTCGGAGCCAAGAGTCAATGTTCCGATCAGCACGGACGTTTCGCGCCCTTGCATCAGGAAACGCCGACCCAGGCGGCGACGCTGTTTGTCGGCTTCCGGTTGCAGCCCAAGTCTGGCGCTCGGATGATTGCGCGCTGCCGCGGCGAGTTGAGGCGATGTCGGTGTCAGGCGGTCATTCGCAATCGGCGTTGAATTTTTCATTCGCCAGGCTCGCGCAGTAAAAGCCATCAAGGCGATGACAATCAGCGCCGATAACGAAACCAACGCGATTCTGACTGAACGGCGATTGAATGAATCTGATGGAACGAATCGAAAAGGCATAAACAACCTCTCTGACGACACACCTTGCGGTAGCCTTGATCGCCAGTAACGCACTGGCAACCTGATTGGGAAAAGGATTTCAGACCATTGACAGCAGGCAAATAGAATTGCTCCGACTCTGATCCGAATTTTCAAGCTTCGGAAGTGCGTGGGGACTTATGGTGGAAATTACTCTCGGCGAAACTGCCGAAGGTGATGATTCAGATTTCAATGTGATTGTTTCGTGTTCGGGCCAGGCAAGTGGAAGGTAGTTTTTTTTTTACTGACCTGTCAATCAATTTTTCTGAGGTGTGGCGTAAAGCGTTGATTGTTCACAAGAAAAACTTTTCAAGGCATTAGCAACGGATGGCTTTGGGCAAAGCTTATTCAATGTACAGCGCCGACCAAACCGGCTTCAAAAAGTCTTCGATCAAGCATTCTTCGTTTGCGAGTCATCGCTGTGGCCATAACCGGCAAATGCGGCACTGTGTAAAAGTAATCGCCGATGGAAAACAAATCTTCTTCGGCGGTCATCCAGTTTCTGCGGTCGAATCGGCTCAAATTCACAGGGCGCGAAAATTCTCGCAGCGTCAGTTCGCCTTTCAGATTGTAGTAATGGGCGAAATACGACATGACCAGTTCGCGCACGTTTCGATAAACCGGTTCGCGGAATCGCAAGCCGGAGTAATTCGATTTGGCAATCGCTCCCCAGCAACCGTCCTGTTTGAACACCGCCAGCAAATGATCGTCGTCACGCACGGCCATCAAATCCACAATCAAAGGCGGATGGCCGAGAAAACGCAACGCGGCGGCGGCGAAGTACGCTCCTTCGGCGCAATGCGCCAACCGGTCGCGCAACACACGGCGAGGGCTGCGGCAGGTTTCGCCGTCTTTTTCTTTGTTGTAAGCGACTTCTTCATCCAGGAAGAGTTGAATCTTTTGCGGAGTCGAAAGCTTTCTAAAGACGGCCAACTCGCGTTTATCGAATCCGAAATTTTTCTTCATTGAATTATTTCGCCTTTGCCGATGATGGTGTCGGATTCAGCAGATTTCGCCCTTCAGCCATTGGCAGCTTCACGCCCAGCAAATTTGCCAGCGTCGGCGCAATGTCACGCATGTCAATTCGGCCAAGATTTTTTCCGGCGGAAACGCCTGCGCCGACTAGAAAGAACGAGGAATCCATTTCTTTCAGTTCAGCTAAAAAGCCATGACCGCCGCTGGGTTTTAGATTACGAATGACAGGCAAATCCACGCTGCCGCCGATGTAGGTTCCAGGCCTTGAGCCGACAATAAAGGCGGCATCGGGAAAGCCTTCCAACTTTTCCGCAATCCCGCTTTCGTACCATTTGAACAAACCGCTTTCGGGATCGGCGGCAAGTCGTCGCAAAATTTGCCGGATTTTGACGCGCGCGTCTTCGTCATTTTTGTCGTTCAACATCACCGCCGCCGAGCCGCCGGAATTCCAGGTGATCGCGCGCCACGATTTCACCTTGCCCGCTTCGACTTCGATCAAACCGGCTTCACGAAACGCAGCATTCAGGTTCAGCGATTTGTTGAGCGGCGAAAAACCGTGATCTGAAGCCACAGCGATTACAGCTTTTCCATTGCCGAGCTTTTCGGCGGCAGCGCGCACTTGCCCGACCAGCGCGTCAATCGTTTCCAACGCGGCGTAAGCTGCGGGGCTGTCGGGGCCGTGGGCGTGCTGCACTTCATCCAGCCCTGCGAAGTATGTAGTCAAAAACGCCGGACGTTTCTTTTCCAGCAAATACACGTTGAACGCGGCGCGACGAACGTCGGCTTCGACGGTGTAATCGTAACCTTCGGGATAATTGCCTATGGAGTTTTCGGCTTCGGTCAGCAAACCCGGCGTTGAAAGAGCGCGAATCAATTTGCGGTCGTCCGGCGTAGCGGCGCGCCACATCTGGACGATGTTGAAATCAATCTTCGCGCCAACCGTCACAGGCCAATCCACGCTGGCGGTTTTCAATCCGGCCTTTGCGCAAACATCCCACAACGTCGGCACGCGAATGTCTTCGGCGTACCAATACCAGCCTCCCTGGTTTTTGCTGAACGGATCGAACGGCGTATTGGCATAAATGCCATGTTTGGCGGGGCTGACGCCTGTGACCAGCGTCGTGTGGCTGGGATAGGTGACCGTCGGCGTGACTCCGTTTACTGCCGAAGCGAATGCGCCTTCTTTGACGAAGCGACGCAAATTCGGAATTTTCAATTTGTGCCGGTCGGCTTCCAAAACGTAATCCGGCTTCAAACCGTCAATCGAAATCAGCACGACCGGCGGGACTATGCGACGCTGAGCGGAAGCAGACAGGCTCAGCACAAAAATTGAGGACAAGCAAAACAGCCAGATTCGTGACATTAGTTTCTCTGCTTGAATAAACACCATCTGAGTTTTTCACCGCAGAGACGCAAAGAACACAGAGCAAGCGCAGAGAATCTCCAAAGGCTCTGCGCCAACTTTGCGCCCTCCGCGCCTCTGCGGTGAGAGGTTTCCAGCTATTTCCAAAGTTTGTTGATCACACGCAGCAACACCAAACCGCTGACGACAAACACCGCTCCCATCAACAATGCGGCGCCGGTGCGGCCATACAAAACATTTCCGACCGTGAATAATGAAGACCAGATGGTGATGGAACCGGCCACCCATCCGATCAATGCCAACGGCAAACTTTCGCCGCCTTGCGCGGCTTCGGCTTTGGAAATTCCGGCGGCCAATCGAATCGGTTCCCAGCCGGGTCCCGCCGGGCGGACTTTGCGATAAAACTCGATCAACGTTTTGCGATCGGTTTGCGGAGCCAAATAAGCCGCAAGCACCCAGCACACCGTTGTCACTCCAATCGTAATCAACAAGCTTTTGGCGGTCGAAGGAACCGCGAATCCGTTCTTTTTCAGAACGAAAAATACCAGCGAAACCAGAAATGAACTGACCATCGCCGCGACTTCGCACCAGGCGTTGATGCGCCACCAAAACCAGCGAAGCAAATACAGCAGTCCTGTTCCTGCGCCGACTTGCAGGATGATGTCAAAAGTGTCTTTGGCCGTGTCCAGCAGATAAACGACGGCTGACGACAGCAAAAACAAAAGCACTGTGACGATACGTCCCATCAACACGTAATGTCGCTCTTCACCGTCACGAACGATAAAGCGGCGATAAAAATCGTGAACCAAGTACGACGCGCCCCAATTCAAATGCGTCAGGATTGTCGAAGAATTCGCCGCAACCAATCCGCCGACCATCAAACCGACAAAGCCGACCGGCAAAAATTTCAGCATCGCCGGATAGGCGATGTCGTGGCCTAGCAGTTTTGGATCGAGATTCGGAAACGCGGCTTGAATGTCGGACAGTTGCGGGTAAACCAGAATCGAAGCCAGCGCCACCAGAATCCACGGCCAGGGACGCAGCACGTAATGCGCGATGTTGAAGAACAGCACCGCGCCGAGCGCGTCTTTTTCTGATTTCGACGCCAGCATTCGCTGAGCCATGTAACTACCGCCGCCGGGTTCCGATCCCGGATACCAAACCGACCACCACTGAACGGCAATCGGAATGATGAACACTGCGATGGCCATGTCCCAGTTGTTGGTGAAATCCGGCAACACGTTCAGATAATTGATTCCGTCCGGCCCTTTCACCGCGGAAAGTTTCGTCACCAATCCATCCAACCCGCCGACTTGAGGCAGCTTGATGGCGAAGTAAGCCGCCGCAATCACCGCCGTCATCTTGATGAAAAACTGGATCATATCAATCACCAGCACGCCCCACAGACCTGAGTGCGCGGCGAAAGCCACGTTCAGCAAACCGACGAACAACAGCGTCTGCCAACGTTCCAGGCCGAACAGGATGCTGGCGATTTTGCAGGCGGCCAGATTGACCGAAGCCATGATCATGCAATTGAAAAACAGGCCAAGGTAGACCGCGCGAAATCCGCGAACGGCGCTGGCAGCATTTCCCGAATAACGAATTTCGTAAAATTCCAGGTCGGTCAATACCTCTGACCGTCGCCACAGTCGCGCGTAAAAAAACACAGTCGCCACGCCGGTCAGCACAAACGCCCACCAAACCCAGTTGCCCGCCACGCCGTTTCGACGAACGATGTCCGTCACCAGATTGGGCGTGTCGCTGCTGAAGGTCGTCGCCACCATCGAAAGCCCCGCCAGCCACCACGGAACCGAGCGTCCCGAAGCGAAAAACTCCGACGTGCTTTCGCCGGATTTTTTGCCCAGAAACAGCGCCGGGATGAAACAGATGGCAACGGCAAAAATGGCTATGACCCAATCAAGCGTGCTCAGATGCATCGAATGATCCTCTCGAAGTTCAAATTGTTTGTGATACTGCGAAAACAGGCGTGATTTGCAGGCGGGATACTAACTGTCTGCCCGGATTCTGTCGAGACAGCGTGGCAATAAAAAGGGATCGTTGCCGATCCCTTTTCGTGATTGACTGATTGATTGTCGCACGCCGGCCTGAACAAATCTGCGGCGGGCGAGCGCCGATTCAGCTTCCCTTGAATTCGCCAACCAGAGATTGAACCATCGTTTTGGCGTCGCCGAACAACATTCGCGTGTTGTCACAGAAAAACAGCGGGTTTTCGATTCCGGCAAAGCCCGAAGCCATCGAACGTTTCAACACAAAACAGGTTTTGGCCTGATCCACGTTGATGATGGGCATTCCGTAAATCGGGCTGCCTTTGTCTTCGCGGGCCGCCGGATTGACCACGTCGTTGGCTCCGATGACGATGGCCACATCCACCGACGGCATCATGGAATTGGCCGTTTCCATTTCGATCAATTGTTCATAAGGCACGTCGGCTTCGGCCAGCAAAACGTTCATGTGTCCAGGCATGCGCCCGGCAACGGGATGAACCGCATAAGTAACTTCAACGCCGTTTTCTTCGAGGATTTTGCCGAGTTCGCGGACGACGTGCTGGGCCTGCGCCACAGCCATTCCGTAACCCGGCACGAACATGACCGAACGCGCGGCTTCCAGAATGTAATAAGCGTCATTGGAGCCAAGCGCCTTCACATCGCCTTTGACCTGGGCTGAAGCCACCCCGGCGGTCGCTCCCATTCCGCCAAACAGGACGTTGGCCAGCGAACGGTTCATGGCTTTGCACATGATCTGCGTCAATATCAAACCGCTGGTTCCGACCAGACAGCCGGCGACGATCAAGACGTTGTTTTGAATGATGAATCCGGCCATCGCCGCTGCCAACCCCGAATAACTGTTGAGCAATGAAATCACCACAGGCATATCCGCGCCGCCGATGGGAATCACCAGCAAAACGCCCAACACCAGCGAAAGCGCGGCGGCAGTGATAAACAGCGGATATGATTCCACAGGGTAAATCGTGAACCAGACGCCCATCGTCAGAATGCCGCCAAGCAGAATTCCATTGATCAGTTTTTGCCCACGAAAAAGCACAGGTTTGCCGGAAAGTTTTTCGCTCAGCTTGCCCCAGGCAATCAAACTGCCACTGAAGGTCACAGCGCCTATCAGCACAGTCAGATAAATAGAAACCAGCGTTTCCGCCGGGCGATGTTGATGCAGGTGGTATTCGGCCATCCCAACCAGCAAACTGGCCAATCCGCCGAAGCCATTGAATAGACCGACCATTTCCGGCATTGCGGTCATTTTGACGGCGCGGGCTGCGTAAGCGCCGATGGCCGAACCGACGATCATGCCTATGATGATCCATTGATACGACAATCCCTTGAGCAACAAGGTTGCGACAATGGCGATCAGCATGCCGACGGAAGAAATGACGTTCGCGCGTCGCGCAGTGTCCTGGCGACCGAGCATCTTCAGACCGTAAATAAACAGGATCGAAGCGACGATGTAGCTGATATTGATGATTTGATCCATGACCGTCATTTTTTCTCTTCACCTTTCGCTTTGAACATTGCCAGCATGCGGTCGGTGACCAGATACCCACCCACCACGTTTATCATCGCGCTGACGACCGCCACCATTCCAAATACCAAAGTGACGGTATCGTTTTCGCTGCCAAGCGCGACAATCGCGCCGACAATCGTAATGCCGGAAATGGCATTCGAACCGGACATGAGCGGCGTGTGCAATTGCGACGGGACTTTCGCAATCAACTCAAACCCCAGAAAAGCAGCCAGGACAAAAATAAAAAGAAGTATCAGCATCAGTCTCACCTCATCAGATTGCGAATGTTTTCGTTTCGCACTTCGCGGTTATGGATAATCAAACTCCCTTTCATGATCTCATCGTCCAGATTCAGGTCTAACTGCGACGTTTCCTTGTTCCAGAAATGAGCGATGAAATTGACGATGTTGCTGGAATACATTTGACTGGCGTGAACCGGAACCTGTCGCGCGCCATTCCCTATGCCTATGATCCTCACTCCATTGACCACGACTTCCTGATCCGGTTTCGACCCGTCAACGTTTCCGCCGGAATCCACTGCCAGATCAATCACTATGCTGCCGGGTTTCATTCCCTGAATCATTTCGGCAGTGACGATCAACGGAGCTTTTCGACCGAACACCTGCGCAGTGGTAATGACCACATCGGATTGAGCGCATTGTTTGGCCATCACATCACGCTGCTTTTGAAGCTGTTCTTCGGTCAATTGTTTGGCGTAACCCTGAGCTGTGCTGCCGGTTTCGCCAAGATCAACTTTGACGAATTTCGCGCCGAGCGATTTGATCTGCTCTTCGACTTCCGGGCGAACGTCAAAAGCATCCACGCGCGCGCCCATGCGTTTGGCGGTGGCAATGGCCTGCAATCCTGCGACGCCTGCCCCAATGATGAACACCCGCGAAGGCGAGATCGTTCCCGCCGGAGTCGTCATCATCGGAAAGATTCTGTTCAATTTTTCAGCGGCAACGACCACTGCGACATACCCGGCCAGATTCGCCTGCGAACTGAGCGCATCCATTTTCTGAGCCAGAGTGCTGCGCGGAATCATTTCGACCGAAACCGCCGACACTCCACGCTCGACCAAGACGCCGAGCGCATCGGCGTCATCAAATGGCCGCAGAAAACCAATCAGCATTGCGCCGGATTTCAAACACGCCATATCTTCCGCAGACGGACGATTGACCACTGCCAACAAATCCGCCGCTTCAATCAACGCTTTTCTGTCCGATGACACGGTTGCGCCCGCCGACTGGTAATCGGCATCGGTGACATTCAACGACGATCCGGCTCCGCTTTCGACGGCGACAGACGCTTTCATGCCAACCAGTTTTTTGACGGATTCAGGAACTAAAGCGACGCGGGATTCTTGAGAATCTGCCTCTCTCAGAATTGTGATTTGCATATTGTGTGAGTCAGTTGAAAGTTGAGTTGTAATTTTTGCAAAAACGGAACGTCTTGCTGTAAACCGCGCGCAGTATAAGGACGATGGCATGTTGATGCAAATTCTTCCACACAGTTAAACGTGCCATTTGCCCGTTTCAATTCGAACAACGACAATGAAAACACAATGAATAATCAAACATGGAAAGTAAGCGCAGCCGACGCAGACCTTCGGCTGGATAAATGGCTGGCGGCGACTGACAGGCTGGGTTCGCGGTCGCGCGCGCTGTCCGCCATAGAAAAAGGAAAAATCTTCGTCAACGAAGTCGAACAATCCGCCGCCGACGCCGGGCGCAGATTGCAACCGGGCGAAATCGTTCGGCTGTGGATGGATCGTCCCGGCAGCAGCGAGCGCCGTTACACCGAACGCCGCGAAGCCGGGTTGCACATCCTGTACGAAGATTCAGCGTTTCTGGTAATCAACAAGCCCGCCGGATTGTTGGCTGTGCCGCTGGCTTCTCAGCCAGACGAGCCTTCCCTTTTCGATCAAATCAAACATCATCTGCGCTCTACGCGCCGCGAACCTTTCGTTGTTCATCGCATAGACCGCGACACTTCCGGGCTGGTCGTCTTTGCCAAAACTGGCGAAGCCCAAAAAAACCTGAAAGAACAATTTGAGCGCCGCGATGCTGACAGAATCTATCTGGCCGTCGTTTATGGCACTCCGAAACCTGATTCGGGAACGTGGAAAGATTTGATTGAGTGGGATAACGAAGAGTTGAAACAGCAGCAGGTTCAGGAAAAAACCCGCAAGGCTCAGGAAGCTGTTTGCCGTTATAAGGTGCTCGAAAAATTCCGCGACGCCACGCTGATCGAAGTTCGTCTGGTTTCAGGCAAGCGCAACCAGATTCGCATTCAGGCAGGATTGCGCGGTTTCCCGCTCGTCGGCGAGAAAATGTACGTGTACGAAAATCCTTATCGCCGAGTGGAATTCCCCAGGCAGGCGCTGCACGCACACAAACTGAGTTTGAAACATCCGACCACCGGCAAGCCGCTGCACTTTGAAGCGCCGTTGCCTGACGACTTAAAAACCCTGCTCGCCACGATGTCAAAAGAGGAAGCCGTAAAATCAACTGCGCTTCCTGCACTCAAGCTGCCCGAAAAACCAGCAGCCAAGTTGCCGATAAGAAGCGCAGGCTTACAACGAACAACACTTGCAAGGCCGATCAAAAAGACCGCTCCCGGCAAAAAGTCCGGCAAACGATAACCCGATCTAAAACCCGCTTCGCAATCCCAACTTGCGAATCACCTGATCGGCGATGTCGCGTCCCGCCCAATCCAGAAGCATTTGCTCGCGCGTTCCACCCATTGGCGGAATCGGCATGCCTTGCGGCTGACGCGGAAAACCGTTGCCGAAAAAGATTTGCTTGCCAGTCTTCGGTTCGAAGATGGTGAAGCGCACATCCACGCCGTTCATACTTCCGACTCCCATGCGGTTGAACAGCAATTCGATCCAGACGACGAACATATCCTCGCTGTCCTTGGCGGCTTTCATCGCATCGCTGCGAGTCTGGTTGCGTTCGGTGCTCAACTGCGCAGTTTTCAACTCGCGGCGCAATTGATCCAGACAGCCATCGCTGACCGCCGTGGTGTAAAACATAGGGATTTCCATATCGCCCATCGCCGACGACACCTGAATCGCTTTTCCCTTCTCCACCGTTTTTTCCTTGGGCTTATCCGGGGCGACTTCGGGTTCCGGCACGGTGCGCGCTTCGGGCTGATTGACGCCCTGCACCTGTGGCTGCGGATCAGCTTTCTTCTGCTTGCGACCGGATTGCGCCAGAACGACGCTGCCGAGCAGCAACAAACACCCAATCAATACAATCAGCGACTTTGCCAACGGCTTTGCATGACTTCGCATAACGATTCCTCCTCAGTTGAGCTTGTTTGGAATTGTGCGCGGATTATAACAGCGGCGGCGCGAATGGCGATGCCACAAGCGAGCCTCTGCCAGTTCAGACAGCGAATTTTCCAACCTGGCGACTCCGGTGATTGCGACGGATTTCGCGCGTCACTATACTCCGCTCCCTTCACGACAAAGCTGAATCGAAATCGGCAAACCATCCATTGGAGAATCACTGTGGGCAAAACGTATCGGTACGGAGTTTATGGCGTGGGACGAATCGGCAAAGTGCATGCAGCCATCGTTCAGGAACAAGGCCATCGGATCGTGACCATCGGCGACGATGAACAAGCTGCCGTTGTGGCTGCGCAAGATGAACTGAATGCTGGCGACGTGAAATCGTTCAATGATCCGGTTCAAATGGCACACGAGATGGCGGGCGAACTGGATGCCGTGATCATCGCTTCGCACACCAAAAATCACGCCAAAGACGCTCTTCCCTTTGTCGAAGCGAAGATTCCGATTTATCTGGAAAAACCGTTGACCGACGATTTGCAGGAAGCCTTCGCCTTTGTCGAAGCCATTGGCCGCGATCCGCATCTGATCCAGATTGGATTGCAGCGGCGATACGACCCGGCATTACTGTACACAAAACAACTGATCCAATCCGGCGTGGTGGGCGAACTGCGCGAAATCCGCTGCATCCTGCGCGACCAATATCCGCCACCGGCAACCTACAGCAGCAGAGGGTTGATTATTGACATGGGAATTCACGTCGCCGACGAAGCCATCTTCCTGACCAACGAATTCCCCAACGAAGTCTGGGCCAGCATGCATCACACGCGAGCTTACGCCAGCCCGATTGACGAAGGCGGCGACACGGCGTTTGTGACCTTCACAACGCCGTCGGGCGTGTTGGGACGGCTCGACCTCAGTCGCACGCATTCTTCCGGCTACAACAACGAGACGTACATCATCGGAACCAAAGGCACCATCCACACTGGTCGTTTTGCCGGCTATCCTGGCCCCGTCCACGTAGAAATTTGGCAATCGAACGGCACGCTGCACCCGGATTCCAAAACCTTTGAGATGACTTACCTGAAGGGAAATTACCCGGAATTTCTGCCTCGTTTTGATATTGCCTACCGCCGCGCCCACGAACAATTCCGCGAAGCCATCGAACGCGGCGCTGCCTTTGTCGTGACCCAAAACGAAGTCCTGGATGCCCAAGTCTTTGCCGAAGCCGCCCACCGCTCCGCCCAGCATGCGGGAATGCGATACCGGTTGCAGCGTTATGATGATTTGCGAGAGTACAAGGCTTCCTGCCTTGCCAATGGCCTGATAGACAACGGCTGAACTTCAGAAGCTGAGTTTGTGATGTGATTGCAGAAACTGGATAGGCTTGAGCAGATTTTCGGAAACACTATTTCCGATGCGCTTCTGCATAAATCCGCAAAGCCGCATTGATGCGCTGCTGGAACTCAGAACCTTGCGACTCAAACCATTTCAGAACGTCGGAATCAACGCTCAAGGTGACAGGGACTTTCTTCTCCGGCATTCTCAATTGTGCTGAGCCGAAAAATTCATCATCCAGTGGTGGGATGTCTGAAGTATCAATATCTTCATCGCCCATTCGGTCAATGCGAGTCCAGTCCGTCTTGGAGTGCTTCTTCAAATTTTTCCCGTTCATGTTTTAGTACATGGAAAACTAAGTTCCTTTACAAGGTGAATCCATTCCTGCACCCTGG
>ERZ1066125.278-NODE-278-length-14907-cov-7.838675_pt1 | contig 14907 bp, 12 predicted proteins | sample MGYA00382772_ERZ1066125 | MGnify/ENA primary metagenome ERZ1066125 (study PRJEB33369, sample SAMEA5778355) | biofilm metagenome | biome: Industrial cooling water; feature: Water cooling tower basin; material: Biofilm | place: United Arab Emirates | collected...
CTCCTGCACTGCGGCGCGCACCCGACCGAGGAACTCCTGCTGGCCGGCGGCCACTGCCGGATCGAGTTCGCGCCCGGCCACCTGCGGCAGGCGGTCGTCGTCGGGACCGAGCGGGGCGTCGAGCGACTGCACCACGGCGCGGCGCTTCTGCGCGCGGCGGCTGCGGTGGGCGCTGATCGCCACGTTGCGGGCGATCGCGTAGAGCCAGGTGGCGAAGCGCACCTTGCCGTCGAAGTCGGGCAGGCCCTTGTGCACGCGCAGGAACACCTCCTGGCCGAGGTCTTCGGCGGTGGCCCGGTCACAGTGCAGGATGGTCGTGAGCAAGCGCATCACCCGTTCGGCGAACATCGCGACGAGGGTGCCGAACGCCGCGCGGTCGCCGCGCTGCGCCGCCAGCATGGCCGCCCGCGCCGGATCGTCGGCGGTCGGCAGTTCGGTTTCGGCCTCGGGCACACTCGTCAAGACCCGCCTGGTGGGCGGGGAAAACGCGCCCAAACGCAGTGCTGCTGGGGGAGTTCCCGAAGCAGCGGTGCTTTTCTCGGCGGTCACGGGCGGACAGTGGCAGCGGCGGTTGGTTGGCGCAGGCGGCCGCCGAGGATACCCTCGCCAGCGCCCGGCGGCGAACCTTCGACGCCGTTCCCCCGCCCGAACTGCCAACGACCATGGCCGATTCGCTGTTCACGTTCCCCTGTCCCTGCTGCGGCAAACTGGTCGAAGTCGACACCCGCAGCGGCAAGGCGCGCGCCGTGCGCCCCCAGGACAAACTCGGCGCCAAGAACCTGGACCAGCTGTTCGCGGCGCAGACCAAGGAGCAGCAGCGGCTCGGCAACCTGTTCGACCAGGCGGCCGAGGACCAACGCCGCGAACGCGAACGGCTCGAGCAGCAGCTGCAGCGGGCCAAACAGGACGCGCAGAAGCACCCCCAGGAACGGCCGCGCAACCCGTTCGATCTGGAGTGAGGCCCGTGGCTCAGCCGCCCCCGCAGCTCAACCGCCACAGCCGAGCCAGCGGCCGATCTGCTGGATCAGCACCGCGACCAGCCATGCCAGCGCGGTCATGTAACCGAAGGTGAAGACCGGCCAGAACCACGAGTGCGTCTCCCGGCGGATCGCCGCCAGCGTCGACGCGCACTGGCTGCACAGCGCGAAGAACGCCAGCGCCGCGAGGGCGGTGAGCCCATCGATCGCCGGCCGGCCGTCGGCGGCCTTGGCCGAGCGCAGCGCGTCGCGCAGGCGGTGCACCGAAGTGCTGTCGGGGTCGCTGTCGGCTTCGACCGCGCCGAGGCTGTGCAGCGTGCCGAGCGTCGGCACCACCAGCTCGCGAGCCGGGAACGCGGCCAGCACCGACACGGTGAGCCGCCAGTCGAAGCCCGCGGGCGCGAACAGCGGCTGGATGCCGCGGCCGAGCCGAGCCAGCCAGCTCTGTTCGAGGTAGGCACGCGCTTCGGCCGCGGCGATCCGTTCGCGTTCGGCAGCGCCGTCCGGCCCTTCGACCACCGCGGCGCTCTGGGCCGCGAACGCTTCGCGCACCGCGTCCGGGCGCGGGAAGTAGGCGAGCAACCACACCAGCAGCGTCGCCGCCAAGATCACGGTCCCGGCGGTGCGCACGAACGACCGCACCGCCAGCCAAGTCTGCTGCCAGACGAGGCGCAGACGCGGTCGTTGGTAGACCGGCAGTTCCATCAGCAGCAACGAGGTGCCGCCGCGCAGCAGGGTGCGCCGCAGCAGCGTCGCCACCACCGCCGCGGCGACCACGCCGAGCAGATACAGCAGCAGCAACAAGAGCCCGGCCTGTTCGGGCGGGAAGAACGCTGCGAGCAGCACCACGTAGACCGGCAGGCGCGCCGAACAGGACATCAGCGGCGCCACCGCGATGGTGGCCAACCGGTCGCGTTCGTCGGTGAGGATCCGGGTGGCCAGGATGCCGGGGATCGCGCAACCGAAGCTGCTCATCAACGGCACGAAACTCTTGCCGGTGAGCCCCACTGCGCGCAGCAGCCGGTCGAGCAGGAACACCGCGCGCGCCATGTAACCCGAGGCTTCGAGCACCGCCACCGCGGCGATCAGGAGCGCGATCTGTGGCACGAACAGCAACGTGGTGCCCACCCCCTGCACCACCCCGTCGACGAGGCAACTGCGCAGCGCGCCTTCGGCCAGGATGGCTTCGAGGCCCGCGGTCGCCGCCGCTTGGCCCTGTTCCACCAGCGCCATGAACGGCTCGGCGATGCGGAACACCCCCTGGAACAGCAGCGTGGCGCCCGCCGCGAGCAGCAGCGGCCCGAACAGCGGGTGCAGCAGCACGCGGTCCAGGCGGTCGGTGGTCGAACGGTCGGCGCGGGCCGGCCGGCAGTCGGGGCCGTGTGTCGCCCCAGGCAGTGGCAGGGTCGGCACCGGCAGAGTCGGTGGCACGCGCGGCACCGGCAACGGCTCGGCGGCGAGCCGCTGCAGCAGTTCGGCGGCGCCAGCACCGGTCCGGCCGTCGCAGACCACGAGCGGTACCGCGAGGGCCTGCTGCAGGCGCGCAGCATCGACCGGATTGCCTTCGGCCGCCGCTATGTCGAGCTTGGTCAGCACGGCGAGCAACGGCAGGCCCAGGCTCGCCAGTTCGCGCAAGAAGCGCAGTTCGACCAGGAGCCGGCTGCCGTCGAGCACCGCCACCAGCAGATCCGGTGGCGGGCCGCCGATGCCGCGCAGCGCGGCCACGGTGACCTGCTCGTCGCGGCTGAGCGCCTGCAGCGACCCGATCCCGGGCAGGTCGACCAGCAACAGACGCCGACCGTCGACCACCTGCTCGCTCTCGGTGCGCTCGACCGAGGTGCCGGCGAAGTTCACCGGGCGCTGCAGCGTGCCGGTCAGGTGCATCAGGAGCGAAGTTTTGCCGGCGTTGGGGCGGCCCACCAACGCGATGCGGCGCACGGGCAGCGCAGCGGCCGCGGCACTCACGGAGCACTCCCGTCCGCAGGTGCCTGCGGTGCTGGACGCTGCTGGCCGCGCACCCGCGCCGCTTCGTTGCGGCGCAGGGCCAACCGGAACCCGTGCAGCCGCACCCGCAACGGCTCGCCGAACGGGCCGCGGCCCAGACACTCCACCACGGTGCCGGGCCAGAAGCCGTTGGCGGTGAGGCGGGCGGCGAGTTCGTCGCTGCCCTGCACTTCGGCCACGACCAGCCATTCACCGGTCCTGAGTTGGTCGAGACCGCGCAGGCCAGCGCCGGCAGCGGCTGGCCCGGCGGCAGCCGGCGCAGGGAGGGATCCGTCGCTATTGAGATCGATTCTCAAGAGAAGCGCATGTTCTCCAGACCAGGGTCGCGGCGCAAGGACCTTCTGCTGGGCCGATGTGCGCACCGATCGCGCCCAGTGCCTGCACCAGCCGGCGGACGGGCCGCCGTTGCCTCGGCCGGCGCCGACGGCAAGATCCTCGGCATGCAGCCCACCGCCCACCGCACCACGGTCCGCATCGCCGGCACCGAACTCGTGTTCGAGACCGGCCGGATCGCCCGCCAGGCCACCGGGGCCGTGCTGTTGCGCTGCGGCGACAACGCCGTGCTCGCCACCGTGGTCGCCGCGGCGAACCCCAAGCCCGGCCAGGACTTCTTCCCGCTCACCGTCGAGTACCGGGAGAAGTTCGCCGCTGCGGGCCGCATCCCCGGCGGCTTCGGCCGCCGCGAAGGCCGCATCTCCGACCACGAAGTGCTGGTCAGCCGCCTGATCGACCGCACTGTGCGTTCGCTGTTCCCCGAGGAATACCGCAACGAAGTGCAGATCCAGGTACAGGTGCTCAGTGCCGAGCCCAGCAGCGACCTGGAGAGCTTGGCGATTCTCTCGGCGTGCGCCGCGCTGCACACCAGCCCGGTGCCGGCGAACGGCCCCGCCGGCGGGCTGCGCATCCTGCGCGTCGACGGCGAGTGGCTGGCCTTCGGCGGCAAGGCCCAGCGCGAACAGGCGGATCTCGACTTCTCGGTCGGCATGGGCCCGGACGGGCTGGTGATGCTCGAAGGCGAAGGGCTCGAAGTCGACGAAGCGGCCGCGCTCGCCGCGATCGCACAGGCTGGCGAGTGGCTGCAGCGCTGCCGCAAGGCCATCGGCGAGCTCGCCGCTCTGGCCGGCACCCAGAAGGCACCGGTGCCCGCAGCCCCGCCCAGCGCGGCACTGCCGGAGGCCGCCCGGCAGGCCCTGCGCACGGCACTGCAGATGCCGGGCAAAGCCGAACGGCGCGCCGCGGTGGCGCAGGCCCGCACTCTGGCCGTGGCCGAGGCGCCGGCCGAACAGCACGCCGGGCTGCTGGCGGCCTTCGAACTCGCCGTGTGGCGCACCGCGCGCGAACTGGTGCTCGACGGCAAGCCGCGCCTCGACGGCCGCACCCCGACCCAGATCCGCCCGATCTGGGGCGAAGTCGGCCTCCTGCCGCGCGCCCACGGCTCGGCCCTGTTCACCCGCGGCGAAACCCAGGCGATCGTCACCTGCACGCTCGGCAGCCCGGACGACGCCCTGCGCCTGGACGGACTCGCCGCCCAGGGCAGCACCGACCCCTTCTTGTTGCACTACAACTTCCCGCCGTACTCGGTCGGCGAGATCCGCCCCTTGCGCGGCCCCGGTCGGCGCGAGATCGGCCACGGCTCACTGGCCCGGCGCGGCCTGTGGCCGGTGCTGCCGGCGCAGCAAGACCACCCGTTCACCATCCGGATCGAAGCCGAGATCACCGAGAGCAACGGCAGTTCGTCGATGGCAACGGTGTGCGGCGGCACCCTGGCGATGCTGCACGCCGGCGTGCCGCTCACCACTTCGGCCGCCGGCATCGCCATGGGCATGGTCAGCGACGGCAGCCGCCACGTGGTGCTGAGCGACATTCTCGGTGACGAAGACCATCTCGGCGACATGGACTTCAAGGTGGTCGGCACGGCCCGCGGCATCACCGCGATCCAGCTCGACAACAAGCTCGGCGGGCTGCCGACCGCAGTGCTCGAACAGGCCCTGCGCCAAGCGCGCGACGGCCGCCTGCACATCCTGGGCGAAATGGCCAAGATCCTGGCCGCTCCGGCGCAGCCGTCGCGCTTCGTGCCGCGCGCGGCGCGGCTCGCGATCCTGCCCGAAGCGATCGGCGCGCTGATCGGCGCGCGCGGCGCCAACATCAAGGCGATCACCGAAGCCACGGGGGCCAAGGTCAGCGTCGACGACGCCGGCGAAGTGCTGATCTACGCCACCGAACAACATGCGGCGCAACGCGCGACCAGCATGGTGCTGCGTTCGGCGGGGGTGCTGGAAGTGGGCCGCTGCTACCGCGGCACGGTGACCGGAGTGAAGGACTTCGGCGCGTTCGTGCGCGTCAACGCCGTGAACGAAGGGCTGGTGCCGATCGAAGAACTCGACGCGCAGCCGGTGCGGCACGCCGGCGACATCGCGCGCGAAGGCGAGGAAATGGTGGTGGCGGTGCTGGGCGCCGACGACCGCGGGCGGCTGCGGCTGTCCAGGCGCCAGGCGCTCGGCGTCGACGAAGCGCAGATCGTGTTCTGACCGAGCCGCGGCGGACCCGCGGCCAACGACACCCGCGGCACGCCGCGGCCGCCGCTCAGGCGCCAGCGACGATGCCGCGCGGCGCCAGCACCACGGCTTCGGGCCAGACCCGGGCCACCCGGCGCGTGGCCTCCAGCGGCAGCAGCCGGTAGGTGTGCGTGCCGGGTGCTCCGCTCCGCACCACACACAGGCTGCCGGCGCGCAGTTCCTGGCCTTCGCGCGGCGACAGCTCGAGCCACGGCAGGCTGCCATCCGGAGCCTGGAAATAGAACTTCATGGTGCCCGGCCCCGGCTTGCGCGCCGCAGCCACCAACTGCCGCACCGCCGCCAGCTCGTCGCGCTTCTGCTGCTGGGCCGCGGCCCGCTCCGTGGCCAGCCGATCCCGCTCGCGTTCCTTGGCGGCGAGCTGCTCGAGTTCGCGCTGGCGCGCAGCCGCCTCCTGCTCGATCGCCTCACGGCCCTTCTCGGCCCGCTCGACGCGGGCCTCGTGGGCGAGCCGCTTGTGCTCCTTGTCGGACAGCAGGTTGGCCTTCTTCAGCTGGTCGCGCAGGTTCATGGGGATCCTCCGGGCGCGGTGGGCGCCATGGGCACTACTTGGGCTTGCTCTCGGCGAGCACCTTCTCGTTGGTCGCAGCGCGCTTCTGCGCCAGTTCGAGCATGCGCTTCTGGTGCTTCAGGTAGTACTCGGAGCCGACCTTGAAACCGTTCATCGTGTTGGCCTCGGCTTCTTCGTGGCCCTGGAACTGATTGCCACCGTAGACCTTGCCCATCACGTCCTCGAGCGCTTTGCCGATGCGCTTCATCGGCGGCGAAATGGGCCCGGCCTCACCCAGGATCCGCGCCAACTCCTTCACTTCTTTGCGCGAATCGCGCGCAGCAGGAGTGAAACCGCCCAGCGCCGTGAGGGTCTTGTCCACCGTGGCGAGCGCCTTGGCCAGCAGCTGGCTGTTGGCGTCCTTCAGGCTCGGCTTCAAGCCCAGCGGCTCGACCAGACGCGTGCCGTTGCAAGTCGCGCATTTCCAACCACCATCACCGCGGCAAGCCGGGCAATTGGTCCAGCGGTCGCCGCCACCGGTGATCTTGATCTGCCCACCCCCGGAGCAGGTGCCGCACTCGGTGATGGCCGCGCCCATGCACTGCGGACAGGTCACCTTTTCGAGTGGGTCGGGCCAGTGGCCGAGTCCGCCGCACGAACGACACCCGGTCTCGCGGTCCTTGTTGCGTTTGCACTCGATGCAGTGCTTGGCGTCGTCGGGAAAGCGCTCGCAGGTGACGCAACGGGTCTTGCCCGTGCCCTTGCAGACCGTGCACTTCTCCGGCTTGTACTCCGCCCACTGCTCGAGCCCCTTGTCGTCGGTCTTGGTCGCCCGTTCGAAACGCTCCGGGATGATGTAGCGGATCTCCACGGGCTCGTTCTTCTGCGCCGCCAAAGCCGCAGTGAGCGACCAGGGCAACAGCAACAGGAGCAGACGTACGACAACGCACCAGGATTGGCTCACGGCAGGACCTCGGAAAGGACTGCTGGAGGATACGCGCTCCCGCGGGGAGAATGCCAACCCCTCGCCGGCAGCCGCCTCCTGACCACCGCCGACGCAGCCCCGCCCCCCCCCTCGCCGTGCCCAGAATCGCCAGCCTGCTGCCCCCGGCAGTCGCCCGCCGCCACCACCTGCTCGAACGGCTGCACCGGGAGGGCACCGACACCTACCGGCTGCTGCACGGGATCGCCGAAGGCGCCCCCGGGGTCACCGTCGATCGCTACGGCGGGGTGTGGTTGGTGCAGACGTTCCGCGGCCCGCTGCCGGCAGGGGAAGTCGAGGCGCTGCAGCAGGCGGCGAACCAGGCCCTCGGGCTCGACCTGCCGGTGGTGTGCAACCACCGCGGCCGCCCCGATCCGGACGCCCCGGCGCCCCACCAGCCAACCGCCGAAGCCCTGGCCGAGCGAGTCTGCCACGAAGCGGGCGTTCGCCTGCCGTTCCAGGCGCGCCACCGCGGCCAGGATCCCTGGCTGTTCCTCGACCTGCGCGCTGGGCGCGCCGTGCTGCGGGCCGCCGCCGCTGGGCAGCGCGTGCTCAACCTGTTCGCCTACACCTGCAGTGCCGGCGTGATGGCCGCCGCGGCCGGTGCCACCCAGGTGGTCAACGTCGACTTCGCGACCAGCGCGCTCGCGGTCGGCGCACGGGCACGCGACCAGAACGGCATCGCGGCCGCGCGCTGCACCCTGTTCGAGTCCGACTGCTTGCCGGTGCTGCGGCAACTCGCCGGCCAGCCGGTACAACGCCGCGGCAAACACGTGCCGTACCCGCGCATCGAGCCGCAGCCGTTCGATCGCATCGTGCTCGACCCACCGCGCTTCGCGAAGAGCCCGTTCGGCACCGTCGACGTGGTGCGCGACTACCCGTCGCTGTGGAAGCCTGCCCTGCTCGCCCTGGCCCCCGGCGGCGCGATCCTGGCCACCAACCACGTGCCCGAGGTGTCCGCCGCGGACTGGCACGAACTGCTGCGCCGCAGCGCCGCGAAAGCCGGTCGACCGCTGCGCGATCTGCAGCCGATTGCGCCGGACGCCGACTTCCCGTCGTTCGACGGCCAGCCACCGCTGAAAATGGTCTGGGCCACGGTGTGAGCGCAGCCGGGGCGCGGGCCCCGACTCGGCTCGGCGGCCCAATCCCCTTCCCTCCGCCGCGCTGTGCGGCGATGCTGGTTGGCATGGGCTCCGTTCCCGGCACCCCTCCACCCGAGACGCCCTACCAGGTCGTCGCCCGCCGTTTCCGGCCGCAGACCTTCGGCGAGATGGTCGGCCAGGACGACGTGCTCAAGTCGCTGCGCCTCGCCCTGCAACAGCACAAGGTGCCCCACGCCTTCCTGTTCTCGGGCAGCCGCGGCGTCGGCAAGACCACTTCGGCGCGCATCCTGGCCCGCTGCCTCAACTGCGTGCGCGGCCCGACGCCGGAACCGTGCGGCGAGTGCCCGGCGTGCCGTTCGATCCTGGACGGCAGCAACCCCGACGTGATCGAGATCGACGCCGCGTCGAACAACGGCGTCGACGACGTGCGCAGCCTGCGCGAACACCTGGGCTACGCCACCATGCAGTCGCGGTACCGCGTGGTGATCCTCGACGAGGCCCACATGATGTCGAAAGGCGCGTTCAACGCCCTGCTCAAGACCCTCGAAGAGCCACCGCCGCAGGTGGTGTTCGTGCTCGCCACCACCGAGATGCACAAGCTGCCCGACACCATCGTGTCGCGCTGCCAGGTGCTGCTGTTCCGTCGGGTTGGCGAACCCGACCTGATGCGCCGGCTGCGCACGATCGCCGACCGCGACGGGGTGGCGGTGCCCGACGCGGTGCTCGCCGAGATCGCCCAATCGGTGCACGGCGGCGTGCGCGACGCCGAAACCGCGCTCGAACGCGTGCTGCCGGTCGCGCGCGAACTGGGCCCGGCCTTCGACCTGGCCGCCTACCGCACGCTGGTGGCCAAGGTCGGCCTCGACCGCGCGGTCGAAGTGGTCGAAGCGCTGCTGGCCGGCGACGTCCGGGCCGGGCTCGCGTTCGCCCGCGAACAAGAAGAGCGCGGCATCGACCAGTACGAAGCGCTCGGCGAACTGGTCGAGGTGCTGCGCTGGCTTCTGTTGCTGCAGGCCGACGGCCCCGACAGTGGCTCGGTGCAGGTCGCCGGGGCCCTGCGCGAGCGGCTGGTGGCACTGGCCAAGCAGGTGTCGCTGCACCAGCTCGACGCGCTGCTCTCGGCGGGCCTGAAGGCGCGCACCCGGCTGCGCGAGGGCGACGACCGCAGCGCGGTGTTCGAAGTGGCGCTGGTGCGCATGGCCCAGGCCGGGGCCCTGCCGACCCTCGCCGATCTGCTGGCCGAAGTGCGCGCAGGCGGCGGCTTCGCGGCGGCGGCGACCGCGGCCCCCGCAGCGGCGCGGCCGCAGTTCGGCAAAGCGGCCACGAGTGCTGGGGCCGGGCCGGCACCGACGCCACCGCGGCCAGGGGCCGGGACGCCAGCCGGTGGCGGTGCGCCAGCAGCCGCCGGGGCGCCTCCTCCCGGTGGCGACCTCAAGGCGCGAGTGAAGTTCGCGCTGAAAGAGCGCGGCCTCCTGCAGGCGACGCTCGACACCTGCCGCTTCGACGGCCCAGGCAGCGAGGGCAAGGTGGTGGTCACGACCACTGCCACGCAGCGCATGCACCTGGATCGGCTGGCTTCGCCGGACGTGCAGCGCGAGCTCACGCAGACGCTGGTGGCGCTGCTGGGCCAAGTGCAGGTCGAGTTCCGACTGCCGAGCAGTGCGGCCGGCGCGCCGGGTGCGGCGGCGGCCACGCCCCCGGCGAAGGTGAGCCTCGGCGAAACCGGGAAACGCGTGTTGGGCCAGTTCCGCGGCCGGGTGGTCGAAGTGAATCCCACCGACCGGCCGCAGCCGAGCGAGCCGGTGCGCGAGGCGCGCGACGAGCCAGCGCCGGGTGCGGAACCCGAGCTGCCCGAACCACAGGACTGAGCGGCGCGACCAACTGACCCGCCCTGACGAGAGCGGATTCGATTTTTCCGCGATCTTAATTGAGATTGAATCTCAATCTCGTTAGATGGATGCCATGTTCCAGCACGCCTTCAAGACCCTCCAAGCCACCACGGCGGTGTGCTGCGCGCACCTCGGCGCGCAGTTCGCATTGGTTCCTTGTCCATGCCAAACGCCTGCCGAGGCACTCGCCAGCCCGACTCCCCCCCTGCTGGTCCGGCAAACGCGCCTGCCTGAAGCCATCGCCAGCTTCGGCGCGTGCGCAGTCGGGCGACACCTGTACGTCTACGGCGGCCACACCGGCCGCATCCACGCCCACAGCCGCCAGAACCTGACCGGCGCCCTGCGACGCCTCGATCTCGACGACCCGGAGGGTCGCTGGCACGAACTGCCTGCTGGCCCACCGCTCCAGGGCACGGCGCTGGTGCCTGGGCCGGACGGCCGCCTGTACCGGTGGCATGGCGGCGCGCAACGACGCCAACACCGACGAAGATCTGCACTCGACGGCCGAAGTGGCCGTGTTCGACCCGGCACAGAACACCTGGCACGCCGAGACGCCGCTGCCCGAGCCGCGTTCCTCCCACGATGCCGTGGTGGTCGGCAGCCGCTTGTTCGTGGTCGGTGGCTGGCACCTGCATGGTGCAGCCGATGGCGATTGGCACACGACCGCTTGGGTTGCCGACTTGCGCGAACAACCGCTGCGCTGGCAACCCCTGCCGGCCCCGACCGAACCCCGGCGCGCCCATGCCCTGGTCGCCAGCGGCGAACACCTGCTCCTGCTCGGCGGTTTCGGCGCCGATGGCGTGCTGGCTTCGGTCGACGTACTCGCTCCTGGCGCGGTGGCCTGGCAAGCGGGCCCCTCATTGCCGTCCCCGACGATGGGCGCAGCTGCGGCAGCAATCGACGGGCGAGTGTTCGCCACCGACGGCGCGGGTCAGGTGCTGGCGTGGACCAACGATGGACGATGGCACCCCGTGGCAGGTCTGGAACAGCCGCGCGCTTTCCACCGTTTGGTTGCTGCAGGCAGTGACCAACTGCTCGCAATCGGCGGCGCCTACCGCTCTGGCCAGACCACCCGGGTCGAATTGGTGCCACTCGACCGTCCAGCTGCCTGGCAGGTGCTCGAGCATCGGATCCAGGCGCCCGAGACGCTGCACAGTCGTCAGGCCCTGCTGCCGCGCAGCGACGGTCTGTGGCTGTTCGGCGGGCACCGCGGCCGACCTGGCGATCGCTTCGCCGCCGGTCAGCTCGCCACCGGCATCTGGTGTCTCGACTGGGCCACGCTCGAGGTTCGTTCCGTGGGCCAGCTCGACACCGGCCGGCAATCGCTGGCCGTGGCGAACGGCACCGGTTCCGGGGATCTGCTGCTCGGCGGACTGGTCGCCGACCCCACTGGCGCTGTGCGCAGCAGCAACGCCGTGTTTCGCTGGCAGGCGGGCAACCACTCGCTAGCTGTCCTCGGCCACTTGCCCGCAGCGCGCACACAATGCCAGGCTGTACAGCGCGACGGCCAGCTGTGGGTGTTCGGCGGCACCGACTTCGAGCCGGACGCCGACGGCGGCCGCGAACGAGGCGACTCTTGCGCCGTCTTGCGCGGCGATCTGCACACCACGCCACCCACTTTCACCGCGGCTTCGCTGCGTCTGCCGCGGCCCCGGCGTTCCTTCGCCCTGGCGACGCTGGGCGACGACGTGGTGTTGTTGGGTGGGTTGGGCCACGACTTCGCCCCAGCCGGCCCGGCCGACGTGCTCGACTGGCCGAGCCGCACCTGGCGAGAACTCCCATTGCCACGGCCTTGGGTGTCACCGCAGGCTGCCGTGCTCGGCGAACGGATCTATGTCGCGTGCGGCGGCACCATGACGGGCCAGCGCTTCGCCGAAGATCGCTCGCTGTGGTCGTGGCAGAAGACCACGGGCTGGCAGTGTGAGGTCGCGGAGCTGCCGTTCGCGGTGCGCCACGTGCAGATGTTCGCGCACGCCGGACGCCTGTGGTTCTACGGCCTCGAACAACAGACCGACGGTTCGGCGTGCATCCTGCTGCGCAGCCTGGTTCCTGCCGCCGCGACCAGAGGCGGAGCGTGACCATGTGCCGACCGACCAACTTGGCCGCCCGCGGCCCGTTCCGCATCGACCACTGCAGCTGCGGCTGCCTGCACCTGCACCTGGGACCGGTGATGGTGCGACTCGATCTCGCCGCAGCCCCGGCGCTGCTCGCGTTGTTGGAGCAGGCGCAGGAACGCCTCGCCACGCCACCGCGCTGGCTGGGGCCTGGATCGGACCAGAAGCCGGAATCGCGCAACTGAATGCGGCGCACCGGGCCGCCAGCGCCACCGCCTGCGCGCCGACTCAGACGCGGAAGCCGCTGGCGCCGGCGAGCCCGTCGCCGAGCCGCTGCCAGCGACCGCGCAGTTCGCAGCGCCACAACACCCACAGCCCCCCGGCACCACCGACCGCGAGCTGCGCCAGCAGCCACGGCAGACCGCCGGCCCCCGGCACCAAACACGGCAGCGCGGCACCGGCGGCGGTGGCCAAAGCCGCGAGCAGCGGCGCCGTGAGCCAGCGGCGATGGCCGACCAGCAACTCGGCGCGCAGGGCGAACAGCGATCCCGCCAGATAGACCGCGTGCGCCGCAGCGAACCCACCCGCAGCCAGTTCGCCGGCCCCCGGGGCGGCGAACCAAGCCCACCAAGCCAACTGCAACACGGCAGGCCCGAGCAAGCCGAGCGCGTAGGCGCGGTCGCGGCCGGCCGCGAGCAGCGCGTGGCTGCACTGCCAACCGAGGTGCAACAACACACTGCCGGCGAGCCAGAGCCGCAGCACCGGTGCGGTCGCACGGTGCTCGGGACCGAACCAGGCACAGAGTGGTTCGGCCACCACCAGCCCCCCGGCGAGGACCGGCAGCGCGGCGAACGCCGTGGCGCGCAACGCCGCCCGCACCGTGGCGACCCGGTCGCCCCCCACCGGCGCCCGCAGCAGGTGCGGCAGCAGCAACCGGACCAGCTGCGCCGAGGGCAGCAAGGCCGCCGCACCGAGGCGCTGCGCCAGTGCATACCCGCCGGCCGCGGCATCGCCGAACCACAGCGCGACGAACCACACGTCGCCGGCGGCGAGCACTTCGTGGGCGGCTTGGCCGAGCCCGACCAGGGGGTTGGGGCGCACTGACGCCGGGAACGGCAGGGGGCTGCGCGGCAGCGCCGCCGCGGTGTGCAGCACGCCCAGTGCGTAGAGGCTGCGGCACCCGAGCGCAATCGCCACCAGTGGCCACAGTTCGCCACCGCCGCAGGCGAGCCAGACGGCGACCAGCGCCAACTGCAGCGCGGCGGCTGTGGTCTCGAGGCCGACTTCGCGCCGCGCCAAGCCCATGGCGTCGAACAACAGCTTGCCGTCGCAGGCCAGCGGCAGCGCCAACAGCAGGCTCAGAGTCCAGAACCACGGTGCGGCGGTGCCGGTCCAGGCCCACAGCAGGGCGGGCACCAGCAGGGCACCGGTGTTGCGCAGGCGGGTGCGCAGCGCCAAGCGCAGCAGCGGCCCGGCGGACTGCGGCGCCCTCGCCATCTCGCGCGTCAGCACGAGGCGCACCGGGGCCCCCGCGAGCACGGCGAGCAGGCCGGCGATGGCGAGGCCTTGGGCGTAGACGCCGAGCTGGGCCAGCGGCAGCGCCCGGCCGACCAGCGCGAACGCGGCAAGCTGCAACAGACGCTGGCCGAGGGCGGACAGCCCGAACAGAACCAGCGTGCTGCGGACCCGATGCGCCACACCTTGCCATCGGCAGTTCGGGCCCCGGCGGTGAAGAGCCCGTGCGCCCGCCCGGCCGCGCCGCCGTCAGCGCGGCGGGGCGCCCTTCAGCCAGCGGAACACTTCGCTGTCGGTCGACAGCACCACGTTGGTGCCGGCCAGCACCGCGCGGTAGGTGTCCATGGTCTTCAAGAACGAGAACAGCGCCCGGGACTCGGGGCTCTGGTCGTAGGCCTCGGCATAGATACGGGTCGCCTCGGCATCGGCAGTGCCGCGCAGTTCCTGCACCTTGGAATAGGCTTCGGACTCGATGCGGCGCAGTTCGCGCTCCTTCCGGCCGAGGATGCGCGCCGCCTCGCCTTCGCCCTCGCTGCGGAACCGCTGCGCGATCTGCAGGCGCTCGCTGGTCATGCGCTGGTAGATGCGCGGCAGCACGTCGGAGTTGTAGTTGACGCGCTTGACCCGCACGTCGAGCAGTTCGATGCCGAGCGGCGCCAACTTCGGCGCGGCGGCGGCGAACACGTCCTTCTCCAGTTCGATGCGGCCGCGTTTGGCCGGCAGCAGCACGACGGTGGCCTGCAGCTGCCGCTGCACCTCGGCGGGCAAGGCGCGGTTCTTGTCGCTGCGCACGATCTCGATCAGCTCGTGGGCCGCCACGGCGGTACGCACTTCGCTGCCGAGGATGTCTTCGAGCCGCGAGTGGGCGCTGCGTTCGTCGCGCAGCGCCACGAAGTAGGCCGCCGGGTCGCCGATGCGCCACCGGCTGAAGGTGTCGACCGAGATGTAGGTCTTGTCCTTGGTCGGCATCGCGGTCGCCGGCCCGTCGAACTCGAGCACGCGCTTGTCGAGCACGTGCACTTCCTGCACGAACGGGGTCTTCCAGTGCAGACCCGGGGTCGTGATCGGCGCACCGACCGGCCGCCCGAACTGGGTCAGGATCACGATCTCGGTCTCGCGCACGGTGAACAGCGCGCCGCTCATCAGCAGCAGCACGAACAAGGTGAGCACCGACAGCAATACGAACCGAAGGTTCACTTGCGCACCTCCGGCAGCGGCGCGGCCCCCGGCAGCATCGGCAGCAGCTGCGTGACCTTCTCGTCGACCACCCAGGTGCTGCGCAGCTGCGGCAGCACTTCCTTCATGGTCTCCAGGTAGAGG
>ERZ1066125.279-NODE-279-length-14906-cov-8.688506_pt1 | contig 14906 bp, 17 predicted proteins | sample MGYA00382772_ERZ1066125 | MGnify/ENA primary metagenome ERZ1066125 (study PRJEB33369, sample SAMEA5778355) | biofilm metagenome | biome: Industrial cooling water; feature: Water cooling tower basin; material: Biofilm | place: United Arab Emirates | collected...
CGGCCTGCACCGTGTCGGTGAGCGTCTCGCGCCTGACCGGCTGTATCTGCACGCCCAGCGTCTGCAGCGTCTCGGCCGTGACGTCGATGGCCACGCGCGACGGCAGGTTCCCGGCCGCCTCGACGGCCATGTCCATGCCGGCCATCGCCCCGGCGGCGGTGGCCGGGCGCGCCGCCGACGCGGCCGGTGCGGTCGCGGCGGAGAACGGCCAGGCGTGGCGCTGGCGCTGCACCCATAGCCCGCCCACGAGCACGGCGGCGGTGAGGGCCGACGCCAGGGTCGGCGCCAGCACCCGTCGAACGCCGGAGCGCAGAGTCATCGCAGCACCTCCTCGAACGACCCGATGGCGCGGCCCAGCCGCACCCAGGCCAGGCCGAGCTCGACGTCGGCCACAATCACGTCCGCCTGCACGGTCCACAAGGCCTGCACGGCTTCGATCACGCTGACCAGCGGCAACTGCCCCGCCGTGTAACCCGCGATGGCCGGGGCAATCGCCATCCGTGCCCGCGGCAGGACGTTCTTCTGCAGCGCCTCCTGACGGTCGCGCCACGCCTGCACCTGGTTGACCGCCGCAGCCGCCTCGCCCTCGAACATGCGCGTCATCGCCCGCAGGTCGGCCTCGGACATGGCGCGCATGGCCTGGGCTTCGGCGACGCCGGCGCGCAGCTTGCCGCGCCAGATCGGCAGGCTGAGGCCGACCATCGCCATCCAGCCCTTGCCGTCGGTCATCGTGTAGGAGGGGCCGGTGCGAATGGTGGCCATCGGGCGATACATGTCGCGCATGACCTGCACGTCGGCCTCGGCCCGAGCGATCTCTGCCCGGACGGCGGTGAGTTCTGGTCGATCCGTCAGCGCCGTGCGAAGCGTCGGCCAGGGCGGCGGAGGCTGCGCCACGACGACGGGCTGTAGCGGCGGCAGTGACGTGTCTGCGTCCAGGCCAAGACTCGTGGCGAGCATGCTCTCGGCGCCACGCACCTCGCTCACGAGGGCGCGAGCCAGCGCCTCCAGCCGGGCGACTTCCACTTCGGCGCGCAGCACATCGGACTGCGGCGCCGTGCCGGCGGAGTAGCGGGCGTTCGCGGCCGCCACGACGTCACGCGCGAACGCGATCTGTTCCGAGAGCAACGCCTGGGTGCGCTGCCGCTCCTGCAGCATCAGGAATGCGGTTGCCGCCTGCAGCCCGACGTCCAGGCCGGCACGGCCTGTCTCGGCACGAAGCCGTTCGATGTCCGCGAGCGCAGAGGCACGCCGATGACCGCGGACGCCTGAGAGCGGAATCTGCTGTTCGATGGTGACGCTGACGTCCGCCCCGCCCCACATGAAGGGCAGGTGGTCCAGGGACGGCGACACCATCGGATCCTGGAGTGCCGAGACGATGGCCGGCCGCTGCTCCGCGGCCCGAGTCCGTGCCCGCGCGGCGTCGATCTCCGCCCGCCGCTCGCCGGCGATGCGCACGACGTCGACCAGTCGGAGCGGCGACGGCAACGCGACCTGGGTTTGCCCGACCCCAAGGGACGGCCATCCCACGACCGCGACTAAGAGCGCGGCGGCGGTGCGGTCCAAGAGACGGTTCATCATGACGGACTCCCTGCAACGAAGTTCTCAGCGCCGGGCCGGCTTCAACAGCCGGCCCGGTCCTGCTTCGGCAGCACTACCTGGCTGTCGTTGCCTGGTCTTTGTGCGTGCCCGCGGCAGCGCGCGCCTCGGTGGCAGCCGCTCGCTGTTGGCGGGCGAGTCGGTCCCAGTTCGCGGCCAAACCGGAGGCAGAGGGGTTCTTGGAGCTCAATGAACGCCACGACGCGGCGTATGTAGTGCTCTCCTTCGCCTCCTGCTCGTACCGGCCGGCCAGGGTCGTGAAGTACCCCTCGAGTGCGCGGTGGTCTGCGGGCGTCTCGGCAGTTGCTGCGAGGCGCGTCAGTTCAGCGTCGGACGGCACAGGCGCGCCCGCGCCTCGCTCGAAGCGTTCGCTGCCCTTCGGCGGATCCGAGGGCACGCCGGCCGCTTGCTTCGTGTGATGCGCAGCCAGTTCACGAAGGGTGCTGGCCGACTCCAGGTTTCGGGCACTGAGTTGTCTGCAGTGCTCGCGCTGACTGGTGGCGATGTGGGCCAGCTTGGTGTTGCCGCTGAACGCCTGGCCCATCGACTCGTGACGCTTGGCGTCGGCGGCGTACCGCTGCGCCAGCGACGTGAAATGGGCGCTCAGGCGCGAATGGTCCGCCGGCTCGCCCCGCACGATGAGTTGACGTACGTCGGCTTCGTTCAGCACGGCGAGTTGAGGAGCTTGAGCGATCAGCTTCGATGCGGGGGTCAACGCCGCCAGGGCCGCAAGAACTACAAGTCGTACAAAGAACGTCTTCATGACAACACCTCTCTGGTGAACAACGTCACCGAACAACGGCCAGCCAAGGTCAGTCCACGCGACCGTGCGTCACGGGGAACTGGTTCCTAAGTTGTGAGCGGAGCAGCCGAGGGCCGCGAGGCGCAGTCGCACGTACGGACTGCGTGCAGCCGAGAGGTATCAGATGCGGAGAGGTGTGGTCTGAGGTTGATGCTGGTCCGACGGTGATCGTCCCCGGTTCCAGGCCGGGACACGGTGTGCCGCCGGCGCAATGGTCTGGAACCGCGCAGTCAGGACAACCGCGCCTCCATCCGGTGCAGGCGCGCGTCTGAGGTCTTCCTTCAGGAGACCGGCCGGCCCCTGAACGGAGTCGTCACAGGAATCGTCGCTCGTGACACTCGCCGCGCCGCCGTTGTTCTGGTGGTGGCAGCCGTTCTCCGCAGCCACGTGGGGATCGCACCATGCCTTGCAGAACAGCGAGGCGCTGGGCCCGGCGGCAAACAGCAACACGACGGTCAGGATGGTTGCGCGGAACACGACCAGCTCTCATGGCCTGTGTAGCAAGAACGGCGCCGGTCTAGCAAGCCCCGGATCTGCGCCCAGAATCGCAGGTTGGAGGCTCCCGCAGCATCGGCTGCCGGGAGGCCGGCGGCTTTTCACCCATGGGCGCCGAAAATCCCGCACTGTGAAACGGGCTATCACGGACGACGGGAGCCACCTCTGCCATCCCGAACAGTTCGCAGAGCCCTCACCATCGCGTCTGTGGACGGAACTCCGCCCGGATAGAGCCGTCACGTCGGCGATGGAATCGGTGGCGTCGGCTCGGGCATGCCGAACAGGTCGCGGTTGTCGTAGAGCACTGTGGGCGTGCCATAGCCCCGTCGGACGTCGCTGCCTGCGAGCGCATCGGCGTCGATGACTGTGTACGCCTTCGGAACGCCCAGCCGGGCCAGGGCTTCGTCAAGTCTCGTGCGCATCGTCGTCGTGTTGACGCAACCTTCCCGCGTCAGAAGAACGAGAGGGCCGAACGGTGGCCGTCGCTCCTGTCTGGCAGCCACGGAGGGGACGGCCAGCAGCAACAGAGTCACGGCTCCGATCGTGAGGATGGCGAGCGAGGAGTTGTTGCCCATGGAGTAAGCTTACGGGCCGTACCTAGGTACGGAGTCAAGCACCTATGACCCAACCCTCGATCTCCGTTGGAGCGCTCGCCGCGGAGGCCGGCGTCGGCGTTGAGACGATCCGGTTCTACCAGAGAAGAGGGCTCGTACCATTGCCCCCGCGGCCGTCACGCGGCCCGCGGAACTACTCGCGCGATGCGATCGATCGCGTCCGGTTCATCAAAGCGGCCCAAGGGTGGGGCTTCAGCCTGCAGGAGGTGGCGGAGTTGCTCCGCCTGCAGGATGGCACGGGGTGTGACGAAGCGAGGTCCATCGCTGAGGCGAGGCTGGACGTCGTGGCGCGTCGACTGCGCGAGTTGCGCCGAGTCCAGGCCGCGCTCCGGCGAGCGATCGCTGCTTGCAGAACGCGCCGGAGGCGCGTGTCATGTCCGCTCATCGCATCACTGCGTGTCACGAACCAATAGGCCCACAGGCGCGTGCTAACTAATTGCTGGCGGCCCGTTTCACCGCCGCCGCCTCGAGTTCCATGCGTCGGTGAACTCGCCTGGCAACTGACTCGGGAATCCGCATAGTCCGGTAGGTCCGCTTGCCGGGACGATACTTGAAGAAAACCACCACGCCCGGCTCGTGCAGGAACAGCCGGCGGACGAAGTCGTCGCTCACGCCCCAGATCGAGGCCAACTCGTCGACCGAGTAGTGCCGCTCGAACGTGGTTTCCTGGGCCTGCATGACGTGTCCGCCCGGCTCTCAGGCCGGCGCCCGGGTGCCTCGAGGCACCCGGGCAGCCATTCGCCTACGCCGTTCCGCCCTCGGCGCTGCCGGCTTCGTGCGTCAAGTACGCCTGGAGCAGGACGTCCTTGAGACGCTTCTCCGCCTGCACGTCCTCCACGGACCGGAGCAGACTGTAGTGGCGCCGCTCACCATGGACGGTGAACTGGCGCGCCGGGAACGTGACGTTCTTCCCGCCACCGTCCTTCCGAGCCCAGACGGCGAACCCGATCAGCTTCAGGCCATCGAGCTCGCCACCCGCGAAATGGAGCTCCACGTCGGCGAGCTTGCCGGCGGGGACGCTGCGGTCGTTCGGAACCACCTTGACGTATGCGTGCATGATGTGACCTCCGAGTTGAGCCCGCGGGCTGCGGGCGGTTGAACGAGGGAACAGGGCCGACGTGGCTGGCATCGCCTGTCGTCATGCCGTCGCCTCGGCGGGCTGGGTCGCTGCCAGTCGCTGCCAGAGCCACCGCTGCAAAGTCGGCAGGCCGAGCAGATGGGCGTCGACTGGCGCGAACAGGCAGTGCTGGCTCCGATAGGCCGCCCGATGCCATTCGAGCTCGGTGGCGTTCACCAGCACGATGCGGGCGACCTTCCGCCCGAACTCGCGTTCGAACGGGATCGGGCTGGCGGCGAAGCCCGCCACGTCGGCGAAGGTGGACGTGTAGAGCGTCAGCGTGGACGGCCCGTCCTGCGCCGGGCGTGCTGTCGTGACGAACGCGTGGTAGATCCGCAGCTGTCCACCGATCTCCACGGAGATGGTCGGGGTGATGGATCCGGTGCGCATGTCTAGCCTCCTTCGTTGAAGTCGCGAATCGAGTCGTTCTGTGGTTCACAGTCCGGTGGGCCATCACGTAAGAGCCAAGGACGGGCTCGGCCGAGGCCCGATCAAGGCCGCCAGCCCCGCGCCGCGGGGTCGGAGCGAAGCGACGAGCCTTGAACGGGCTGAGCCGAGCCGTAGACTCGGAACACGTGATGGCCCTCGCGGTGTGCACGGTCGTCACCCCGCGAGTCCGCTGTAGGTCGGGCGCATCGAGCCGCTCTCGTTGAAGCTGTAGTAGCGGTCGCTGTCGCCGACGATCAGGTGGTCGAGCAGCGCGATGTCGAGGACATCCGCCGCTGCGCACAGACGCACGGTGAGCCGCGCATCGTCGGCGCTCGGCGTCGGGTCCCCGCTGGGGTGGTTGTGCACGACGATGAGCGCCGTCGTGCCCGGTGTGAGGCAAGCGGGCACGAAGACGTCAGGGATGGACACCGGCGCGCTCGAGCGTGAGCCGCGAGCGAGCAGATGCCAGGCGAGCAGCCGATGCCGCGTCGACAGACAGGCCACGCCGAAGTTCTCGACAGGCGCACCCGCGAGCAGCGGCGCTAGAGTGGCTGCGGCGATACGCGGCGTAGACAGTGCAAGCGTCGGCACATCGACGACGCGGCCTTCTCCGTCGCGGAGCGGGCGATACAGGCAGACCAGCTCCCTCACGCGGTGACCGCGCGTCGGGATGGTGCGAGCAACGTGCGACTCAGACATCTCAGGACTCCTTTCGTCGGGCGGCGCGAGGCCCTGAGGGCGACGCGCGTGACGTGCGTGGTCGAGGTGTGGGTTGAACCCTGTCGACGGGGATGGACACGCCGAGTCGACGCGTCAGGCGCCGCAGGTCTGCGGGCGTCCAGCTGTGTCGCTCGGCGAGCGCGATGGCCAGGGCGTGGGGGTAGCGCGAGGGGTCAAGTGAGCGGCTGGCGGGCACCAGCGCCTGGAACGTGTCTGAGACGTGCAACTCGTCGAGCAGCACGCGCCACAGGCGTGGCGTCCAGGCGATGTCACGGGTATGTTCGGCAAGGGCGCGCAGCTGCGTCTCGCGCATGTCGAGGCGCCATTGCTGCACCCGGGCGCATTCCTGCGCCCAGGTGACCGGCCGAGTGGATTGCCGCCGTACAACAGAACCGTCGCGCATGGCAGACACCTCCTCTGAGAGCGGCCTGGGCTCTGAGAGCGGAGGCGACCGCATGCGCGACGGCGAAGTCGCGGGCGGAATGAAGGACGTGGCGTGACGCCGACGCCCGTTGTGAGGGGAAGATGCCGCCGGAGCTGAGCCCGGGCGGCGAGACAACCAGGGTCTAGTGGACCGTGGTCAGCAGGCGGCTGGCCGCGCGGTCGAGGGCGAAGCGGCCGTCCTGCCAGGGCGTGCGCTGGCTGAGTCGCGTCAGCCCCTGCACGTAGCCCCAGACCGAACGGGGATTCGTCTCGTTCCGCTCTGCGAGCGAGTACGCCTCGTCGGCCTGCTTCTGCGTGAGGTCACACCGCTGCAGGGCCGACTCGATCACGGCCTCGCGTGTCGGCCCGAGCTCCTGCGAGGTAGCCCGCAGCAGCACGAGGCGATCGTGCGAGGCGTCGGCGTCCAGGGCCGTGCGAACCGTCTCGAGCGAGCTGGTCCACGCGTCCTGAATCGTCGCACCCACGTGCCGGCGCCGGAAGCCGACCACGTGCTGAAAGCCCCAGATGATGTGGTTGCCGCAGACCACGCGGAACAGGAACACATCCAGGGTGAGGGCGGCGGCACCGACGTCGCTGTTCCGGAGAATGAATCCGCGGAACAATCCAGCGTGCGACGAATCGGTCGGGTCGTCGAGGTCACGGTTGCCGTCCACGAGGAACAAGAACATGTCTCGATCTCCCAGGTAGGCGCCGGACGGAACCCGTTCAGCGCCGAACACGCCGTCCTTATAGCCGAGCGGCAGAGACCAGGCCGGATGCTGGGCCATGAGGTCGAGCACCCGGCCGGCCAGCTCGTCGTGGTGGACCCGCGCGTACCTCGGAGAGGTGACGGCGTGAACAGTCCACGGGTCGTCGCGGTCCACGAGAAGCTGCTGCTGCTCGCGGCGTTGACGCCGCAGCCCGTAGTTGATCGCGTCGGATGCGATCGCAGCGGGCAGCGTTCGGAGGTATTTCGGCGGCGCGGCGGCGATGCCGGCGAGCTGCTCGAAGCTCCAGTGCGTGAGGGCGCCGTGGCGACCCGACCCGTCGCGTAACGCGAGCGCGTCGGATGCCACGGCTTCAGTCCTGAGGTCGACGGTGTCGATGGTCTGCTCTTCGGTGCGGACGCGCCGGTCGCGTGCCGAATCGTAGAGCGCCTGAACGCTGGCGTAGCGCTCATCGGGTGGCCGTGAGGCCCATTCCCGGTGGGCGGTGTACGCACAGACAGTAGACACACCACTCCCTATCATGGGGTGCTCCTTTCTGCGTGCCCTGAGGGCGACGAGGTGGAATCAGCTCCGCGTCGGGCGACGAGGAGGGGTGGCCAGGACGGCCACGGCGAGTACCTCACAAGTTACGCTCAATGGCTCTACCTGTCAAGCGAGGAACTGAAGGCGAGAGGGCTGCCCAAGTTCGAGATTCCAGAATGCGCCCGCTATCCCCTTGAGGCTCACGCCCATGCCAATGCGAACGCGACGTTACAATGGGGGCGCTCCGCCGCGCGTCGCGCTAGGCAGTACCACCGACCAGCCCGGACGCTTGCAGCCCGTAGCTCCGAGACAACAGAGACCACAGCGATGGCTCGCATCTGCGCCTTGGACACCAGCCCGGACCCCGTCACCAGAGACCTCACGCGAGCGCTTCAGTCAGGCCACCTTCACCTTCTCATCGGATCAGGCGCCTCTCACCCCGCCATCCCATTGGCGGGTGATGTCGAAGCTACCATCGACGCCCACCTCCGAGCCGGCAACACTGCCGAGGCAGATGCGCTGCTCTACCAACTTCTTTCTTCTGTGCAAAGTCCGACGAATCGATTGGTCGCCGGTACACCGACGGCCGACGAGTCTGCGACTCTTGAATGCTACTCGACACTTTTGCGCACGATCGAACGCATCCTACTTGAGCGACGCAGCACAGTCATCGGAAAGCAAGCGCTTCTGTTCACCACAAACTATGACCTTTTCCTTGATGTTGCTGCCCTTCGATGCGAGAGCGCAGTAGTGAACAACGGGTTCGATAGAGCCCTGACCATTGATGGCGCTGCGGTGTACTCGTCGCGCCGCTTCCTGACAACCACCTACGACACAGGCAATTTTTACGACTACCGTGTTGAGCGTCCGTCTATCAATCTTGTGAAACTGCACGGCTGCCTGACATGGCAACGGACTGGCGAGCATATCTTTCGCCGCCCGGCTCATTGCGACATTCCAGCCCCAGACGCCGACGAGGCTGTCAAGCGCGCATTCGTCGAACGGCAGTCCATCGTCTTGCCGCAGGCCAGTAAGTTCAACACCACCATACTCGACCGCACTTACTACGAGCTCCTTAGATTCTTCGCCAACACCCTCGATAAAGAGAACTCCCTGTTGATTGCGTTTGGCTTCTCGTTTCGTGACGAACACATCTTGCACGTGATCAGGCGGGCACTCACCAACCCAACCCTGCGAATCCTCGCAGTAGCGTACGACCATACCTCACGGGATGACCTCTCGACTCGTTTCGCAGCCCACAACAACGTGGTCATCGTGTCGACAGACGATGGGACGCCGGTCGACTTCCGGCGGTTCAACGAGTTGCTCACCAAGAGCGGCCCGAGCGGCTCTCCCGCATCATGACAATTCCTTCAACCGTTCAGGCCGCTGTTCTTCGGATCGGAGAAGTGACCGGCGTTGACGGCCGGCGCATCTTCGTCCAGGTCGACAAGAACAAGAATCTGTCGCACATGTTTCTGGACGGCGACATCGTCGCGAACATCGGCGTCAACAGCCATGTCGCGATCGCGAAAGGCTTCCTGACCATCATTGGGCGAGTGGAAGGCGAAAAGATCCAGGACGACTACGACACCGCTGACGGCGAGCCGGAGCGCAGGCCGACCAATCGGACACGCCGCATTTTGACGCTGTCTGTTGCTGGCCACATCGACGAGCGCAATCGGTTCTCAGGCGGCACGAAAGAGCTTCCCCTGGTGGGCAGTGAGGCGTTCTTGCTGACATCTGAGCAGTTGCGCCTAGTTCACGATCTCGTTCGCACGGCTGGTCCGTCAGTGACAATCGCGACGTTGCATGGGGAAGACATAGCAGTCCCGCTCCCGATCGACGGACTCTTTAACAGTCACATTGCGATCTTCGGGAACACGGGCAGCGGAAAGTCGAACACGTTGGCGTCGCTCTATCAGTCTTTGTTTTCAGCGCTTCGGGCGCGCAATCGACTTCAGTATGAGACCAATACGCGCTTCGTGGTGTTTGACTTCAACGGTGAGTACATCGGGCCGTCGTGCTTAACCGCAGATAAGGCGTGCTACAACCTATCGACGCGACACGCGCATCCGGAGCATACGCTACCCATCCGGGTGACGGATCTTCTCGACGTTGAAGTGTTGGCGATCCTCGCCGACGCGACAGAGAAAACCCAGAAGCCGTTTCTTTCACGCGCGATCAGACTGTTCAGCAACATTCGCTCGAAGTCAGATCCGCCCGCGTACTATCGGGCCGTCCTCAAGGCGCTGGCCCGGCGCACACTGCAGATGACCGACAAGCTGCGTGTTTTCCTGCTCTTGGATTATTTCCGACAGCTTCTGCCCGAGCACGATCCCGACGGGCAGGAGGTCGAGATCGACTCGGACCTTACCTGGCACAACGGTCAGGGCCAGTTCATGCTGACGCCTGGCCCTCACTACCTGCATGACCACCCAGAACGTATTGGTGACACGGTTCTGCTCGGGCATATCGAGAATGCTCAATTCGGGGGAGCGGTCCTGCAAGACCTAGCGAGCCTGCTGTACGTACAGTTGATCCAGGACATCCTGTCCAATCGCGCACAGAATGAGCACATCGCTCCAGTCATTCATCGATTGGGCCGGAAGCGCGCTGACATCGAAAAACTCTTCGAGATTACCGACACGAGAGGCTTCTGGACTTCGAACGTCGTGGTTGTGAACCTTGACCACGTCAACCTTGAGATGCGAAAGACTATTCCTCTTCTCTTGTCCAAGATGCTCTACGCGGAGCAGAGGCTGGCGCCGATGACTCGCACACTCACGCTCATCATCGACGAAGCGCACAACATCCTTTCCACTGAGTCGTTCCGGGAAGCAGAGAGCTGGAAGGACTACCGCCTTGAGACATTCGAAGAGATCATCAAGGAGGGGCGCAAGTTTGGAGTGTTCGTGACGATTGCCAGCCAGCGACCGAATGATATCTCTCCAACGATCACGTCTCAAGCGCACAACTACTTCATCCATCGCCTAATCAACGAGCGCGATCTTCAGACGATCGGCTCGGCCGTGTCGTATATCGACAAGTCGACCGAAGAGTCGATTCCAACACTTCCTACAGGCACGTGTATTTTTAGCGGCGTGGTTAGCGCGGTCCCGCTGAAAGTGAACGTGTATCCACTAGCGGCGGCTCAGCGCCCTCGAAGCGCAACACGCAGCCTGGTGTCGGCGGTCCCGTTGGAGTGAGGCGAGCGAGAGCCGTCGTCAACCGGCCTGTCGCAGGCGAGCCCGGCCGGCGGCCAGGGCTAGGTTTCCGGCACCTTGAGCTCGCGCCTAACGGTTATTGGCCCCATGGCCAGAGCAACCGCAACGAACACTTCTCGGTGCTCAACGGGCTTGGCCACCTTCCCGCAACGCAACCGTTGAGCCATCAGCGTCACAGTACCGGAGGGGAAGACTCGGCGGAGCTGTTCGACGGTGGCCCACTCGGCGGCGGTCGCTGTCTTCAGGACCGTCGTCTCGGCGATAACATCTGACGGCACGACCACGATGTCGGCGTAGCCCGGATTGGCCCGTAGAAGTTCCTGCAGCCTCGCCGCACCGTCGCGGACGTAGCGCTGATGGTCCGACGCCGGCGCGAACACCTGCTCGGCAATCGCCTCGATGGCCTCCGCCATCGGCAGGACGCCGGCCGCCTGGCGCGCCTGCTGCTCGGCCGTGCCATGCTTCGCGATCCAGTCGGCGACGAACTGCTGCTTCTCCTCGTGCAGGGCCAGCTGCTTGGCCCGTTCCTGGAGATTCTGTTCTCTTCTGGCACGCTGGTCCGTCCTGAAACGGCGCGTCGCCTCGATCGCCACGGGCTTGGCCAGTACGGGATCCACGGAGACGTCGAACACGATGCGCCGACCCTCGGCCTCGATGACGCAGGACCGCTGTGTCGGCGGAGGGTGTGCCACGGCCCGCTGCCCCTGGTCGGCCAGGAACGCCTGGGCGACGCGCTCGCGGACTTCGCGCTGCGCCTCCTGCCGCGTCAGGGTGGCGGCCGTCCGAGCCGCGTGGAAGGCCTGCTCGAGTTCGTGGTTCCGGGCAGCCAGACGGAGCAGTTCCTCGGGATTCGGGGGCGCGTCGAAGGCTGGCGACGAGTCGAGGCGGACGACGCGCTGCTCACCGTCCAACTCGAATCGGGGGCGGAGACGGAGCCTGGCGACGCCCTGGCGGTCGACCGAGACGAGGTGCAGCCGGCCCGCCGGTACGTTCAGGGCCAGCGTCTGCAGCGCCTTACCGTCTCCTCCAGCCAGGAGCGACGCCTTCCGACCGGCCTCGGACAGGATGAACGTGGCCGTCGCAGGGAGCGACTTCGGGGGCGCCTGGTTCCGGCCCACGCCAACGACAGTCTGGTCAGCCGCGCCGCTCGGAGCGTTCGTCACGAGTTCCATGACTCGATCCTTTCCGTACCAGCAAGATCCCCGTCTCGGATGGCCCCGGCGGCCCCATCGCGTTGTCGCGATGGAGCCGTCGGGTACGTGTCGTACCAGTCAGAGGGGCTGAGCCCGACCACCTGGTGTGACGGGCACTACTCAGGAGTGAGCCTCGATGCGCGTGTAGGCGTCGAGGATGCACTGCCGAATCGCGTCCTGCGCGCTGGCCTCGCCGTTGGCGGGACGCAGCAACGCAAAGCTCCGGCGTTCACCGTTCACGGAGTACTGCCGGGCCGGAAACGTCACGTTCCTCCCTCCATCGCGACGTTCCCATACGGCGAAGCCGATCAGCCGCAGTCCACTGAGCGGACCCGCGTCGGCTTCGAAGATCACCTCTGCATCCGCAAGCTTGCCCGGAGGGTTCGCCTGCTCGTTGGGGATGATCTTCACGGACATGAGCTCACCTTTCTGCTTGGACATACAGTCCTCCAAGACCGTCGAGGGCCTGAGACCGACGGCGGCGGTGCGTTCGCGCGAGTGGTGTCCACGCGTGCGAACAGGGGTGGGACGCATGGGCCCTGAGGGCGCATGCGGGTTGACGGGATATCGCACATATACAACCATAAGAACTAAATGTCAATAGATTCAGGCCTCAATGGCACTACTAAACTACAAGCATACGCATGAGTCAGCGGATTGATCGAAGCCGGCCGCCGATCGGCTCACGCCCGTACTGGCGCGCGCCGAGAATCTTGCGTCGCAGCTCCGCCTCGGGCCACGGCGGCTCACAGCGCGCGTTCCACGTCAGCAGCGCAGCGATTGCACTCTCGTCGTCGAGGTCGAATCCGCGAACGACGCGGCAGCACACCTTGAACGTGTGCTGATCGCCGTGCGCTCCGGCGATCGCCGGCGGAACGGACTCGAGATATCTCGTGGCCCTGACCAGGCCGTCCTGCGACGCGGCGCGACGGGTCTGCTCGTGGGCGGCCTCGGGGGGCGCCACGCGTCGCGGCGGGAACGCTTGCTCACAGTACACGGCGTCGACTGGTCCGAAGTGCAGCGTCACCGCGTACGGAGTCGCGCGCTTGTGGTTGAGGAACCCGGGAATCCGCGTGGTCTGCGAGCAGGACGTCGCAGCCGCATCTCCACCGAGTTCCCGCGCCAGCGCCTTCTGAAGCGCCTCAGCCTGGGACACCTCCATGCCACGAACGCGCCACAGGACATGTACCCGGCCGGGTGACGTGCGCAAGAGATACGACGGCTGAGGCAGGTCTGACCGGTCGGCGATCGCCGCCAGAAAGGCGCCGGCCTTCGCGTCCGCCTCGACGAACAGCTGTCTGACGGCAACGACGGCGCGGCGCGCCCGCGATCGGAGGCGACCATCCACGGCGTTCACGCCAACGTAGACGTTCCATCGCGCGGCGTTCCGAGCCCGCAGCCACGCGAGGAATCGGTCGCTGGTCGCCAGGTCGCGGCTGACCACGCGCTGGGCAACGGCGCCGGTGGCGTACGACTTGAGGAACACGGCCACCGTGTCGTCCGCCCGAAAGGCGGACAGCAAGAATGCCCGCGGCGCAGAACGATCCAGGACGTCCACGGTTCCTCTATCCCCCGCTCTTGGTGAGCGACACGCGACCCGTGAAGGTCGAGCCATCCGGCGACGGGCAGTCCACACCCGAGAAGTCAGCCTCGATGGAGCGCGCCTCCGCGTTCCCGACGCTGAGGAGGCTCCCCGTGCAACCTCGAGGCGACGCGTAGCTGCCCTGGGTACTCAATCGCGCTGGCGGCTGGTTCGACGGCGTGATGGCGCTCGTCACAGTGGTCGTGATCGGCAACCAGGCGTGCTGCGACTGGATCGTGACGTTGAACGTCTGCTGGTTGGTGCCTGGCACTACGACGAACGTCCACGTCGCAGGCCCACTTGTCGGCGCCTGCCCCTCACGCTGAATCGTCACGGTTCCGGCCCAACTGCCTTCCAGGAAGGATCGGGCTGGAGACGGCTGCGTCGGCGTCGCCTCGCGACCGCAGGATGCCAGCATCAGCAGCAATGGCACTGGCCAGTACGGACGCGGTGTTTGCGACCTCATGGCACGACTCCTTCCATGGGGAGAACCCTCCCGACCCGCGCCTCCAGCAGGAACCGGTCGGCGGCCCCGTCGTAGCCAGACACTTCCACGAGTTCGGTCACGCGCCGACGCCCGTCCACACGTGAGACATGGGCAATGAGCTGGATGGCCAGCGCGATGGCTTCACGGGTGCTGCGATGCGGTAGACCGACGTTCGCCGTCAGGACGCAGTGCGCCAGCCGCGTCAGGGCCTGCTCGGCGGAGTTTGCGTGAATCGTGCTGAGGCTGCCGAGGTGCCCCGTATTGAGCGCCTGCAGCAGGTCGAACGCTTCGGCGCCGCGCACTTCGCCGACGAGGATGCGGTCTGGACGATGTCGGAGCGCCGCGCGCAGCAGATCCGAGATCGTCACCGGCGGAAGCGGCGCCTCCTGGCCAAGCGGTGATTGGGCCCGACGCGCTTCGAGTCGAAGCACGTTGGGTTTCGGCAAGTGAATCTCCGCGGTCTCCTCGATGACGATGATTCGGTCGCCGTCGGGGATTCGGGCGGCAAGAGCGTTCAGGAGCGTCGTCTTGCCCGTCCCGGTTCCACCCGAGATCAGGATGTTTCGCTGGCAGCGGACAGCGGCGACGAGCTGCCCGGCCACGTCGGTGGACAACGCGCCCAGTTCCACGAGGTCATCCAGGCTGTAGCGCCTCGTGAACTTCCGGATGGTCAGGGCGGGCCCTGCGACGGCGCACGGCGGGAACATCGCCGCCACTCGCGACCCGTCTTCCAGGCGCGCATCCAGCAAAGGCTGCATGTCGGAGATCTCGTCCCCACACGCACGTGCGATGTTCTTGATCGCCACGGTGAGGTTTCGGGACTCCAGAGACCTGTCGGGCACGGCTTCCAGCCGCCCTTCTCGTTCGACGAACACTCGTCGTCCGCCCTCGTTCACCATGACCTCGGTGACGGTCGGATCGCACAACAGGTCCTCGATGGGCTTGAGGAACGGCAGGATGCGGTCCAGGCT
>ERZ1066125.280-NODE-280-length-14777-cov-9.144138_pt1 | contig 14777 bp, 12 predicted proteins | sample MGYA00382772_ERZ1066125 | MGnify/ENA primary metagenome ERZ1066125 (study PRJEB33369, sample SAMEA5778355) | biofilm metagenome | biome: Industrial cooling water; feature: Water cooling tower basin; material: Biofilm | place: United Arab Emirates | collected...
CGTCGTAGGCCAGGAGCAGGTTGTCGTACTCCGGCAGCAGGCGCAGCGGCGCCGGCACCTCGTCGTCAGGACGCGGCGACTCCGGCAGATCGAACAGCTCCCGACCGGCGGCGTCGGTGAACACCGCCAGCGACGGTCGTAGCGCCTCGAACGTCGCGGCCGCACCCTGGAGGCCGGACCAGCCCTGGAAATCCCTGACCGAGGCCGGGCCGAATGCGGCGAGGTAGCGCTGCACCAGCGGGGCCAGGCCGCCGTCGGCGGTCGGTGATGCGTTGAGCCAGCCGTCGGCCAGCGTGAAACTGGCGCTGGCCGGATAGGCCCACTCCGCACCCGGCATCGGGGTCTGCACGAGCGGGAGCTGCATCCGCACCGCGTAGCCCATCACGCGCTCGTTGAGGGCCGGGAACCGTGTCTTCAAGTGCGTTCTCAGTTCGGCGAACGTGCAGGCCCCGGCCTCGAACCGCTGGCGGGCGGCGTCGATCAGGCCCGCCAGATCGATCTGCGTCATCTCACGCGCGAAGAGCGACTGGAGCACGCGGTGCAGCATTGGCTGCAGCGCCGAGCGCCAGGCGAGGAAGTCGGCGCGAGTCACCAGGTGGATGGTCGCGCGCATCATCGTCGCGCGAACCACCTGGCGCGCGTCGATGGCGGTGGTCAGCGACGCGCGATCGAACGGCTGCAGGCGCGACCACAGCCCGACGAAGGGCGGACGCGGCACCTGTGCCTGCATGCCGGCCAGCTGCGCCACCGCGGCGGCGGGCGTGATCGCCTGACGCGACAGCAGCAGCTGCCGCGCCAGTGCGGCGCGATTCAGGGCACGGTCGGACAGCACCGCCTGCGGTGCGACCGGGCGTCGTCTGGCCATCGGACGAGCGCGATCATAGCCGCGACCCGCTGAGCCCGCGGCTCGGCGCGGATTTCGGACGCACCGGCCTCGGCCGCGGGTCACTATAATGGCCGGGTCTCATGAGCGAACGTACGGTCTCGACAGGGACGCCGGCCTCGATCGCGATGCCCGGCGGCCCCATGCCTCCAGCGCCGACGACGACGCTGAGCCCGTCCGAGGAGTTTCACGGACTGCACAGCCGGCCGTTCAGCCTGACGCCTGATCTGCGGTTCACGTTCAACTCGAAGTCGCACTCACAGGCGCTCGAGCACATCTCGCACGCGCTGAAGCGGCGCGAGGGCCTGGTGGTGGTGACCGGTGAGGTCGGCACCGGCAAGACCATGCTGTGCCGGGCGCTGCTCGAGACGTTCGAGACGCGGACGTTCCTCTCGGTCATCCTCGACCCGCTGCTGACGGTCGAGGACCTGCTGCATCAGGTGCTGACCGACTTCGGCCTGATGAGCGCGCGCGATCGCAGCCTGCCGCCGGCCGCACTGACCGAGGTGGCGCGTCACGATCTGGTGTCGACGCTGCAGAAGTTCCTGGCGTCGCTCATTCCGCTCAACGCGCACGCGGTCATCATGATCGACGAAGCGCAGCACCTCACCGGACCGGTGCTCGAGCAGGTGCGGTTGCTGTCGAACTTCGAGACCGACTCCGCCAAGCTGTTGCAGATCGTGCTGGTCGGGCAGCCCAACCTCGACATCCTGCTGCAGCGTCCCGACATGCAGCAGTTGAACCAGCGGGTCGCCCGGCGCTGCACGCTCGAGCCGCTGTCGCCAGACGAGGTCGGTGAGTACATCCAGCGTCGCCTGCTGGTGGCCAGCGAGACGCCCGGCGCCGACACCAGCCCGCGGACGATCGACCTGTCGAACACCACGTCGATGGTGCACTTCGCGCCGGCGGCGGCGGCGCTCGTGGCGACGATCTCGCGCGGCATTCCGCGCCTGGTCAACACGCTCTCGGACCGGGCGCTCGACGCGGCCTACGAGACGCAGAGCCACGTGGTCGATCGGAAGGCGGTGCTGACCGCGGCGGAGCGGCTCAGGCTGCCGATTCCCGCCGCCAGCCTGGGCGGCCGGACTCCCCGCCTGGCGGCGGTCGCCGCGCTCGTCGTGCTGGCCATCGGCGGAGCCTGGTGGTGGACGACGCGTTCGTCAGCGCCGGAGCCCGGAACCGCGACGCCGATCGCCGCGCCGACGGCGACGACACCGCCGCCCGCGCCCGCACCCGCCGCAACTGCGCCTGAGGGCGGCGTCGCGGCCGCACCCGTCACGCCTGCGGCCATGCCGCCGGCCGAAGTGGGGGTCACGCCGGCGCCAGCCGCCGCGGCAGCGCCTGCGACGACGACGCCGGCCGGCGACCTGCGCTACGAGATCACCGCCGCCTCGTTCAGAACCGAGGAGCGCGCGGCCAACGTCGCGGCGACCCTGGAACGGACCGGACTCCCGGTGGCGTCACGGCTCGACTCGACCGGTCAATGGTATCGGGTGGTGGTGGGGCCGTTCGAGACGATCGAAGCGGCCAGGGCGGCGCAGCAGCGGCTGGAGACGGAAGGATTTCCCGGAACGCGCGTGATCACGCGCTGAGGCAGGACGGCAGACGGAGGATCCGGCCAGTCCGGATCCTCACGCCGCCGATCGGTTCAGCGGAAGCTGAACGAGGTGCCCACAACCAGCGTGAAGCTGTTCGCCGGTTCCTTCATGATGGTGTACTGCGCCTGCAGGAACGGCTCGTAGGCCGCACCGGGACGCATCGCCATCCGCACACCCGACACCAGGTTCAGGCCGACGTCGTTGGCCGAGCCCGACCCGTCGACTGAGATCCGGTGCACCGCGACGCCCAGACCCGAGTAGGGACGGAAGCGTCCGGGGTTGTTCAGTCGGTAGTTGGTCAGGAAGTTGATGTCGATCTGCTGCATCGAGCCGCCGTCGAAGGGACGGTAGGTGAAGCGCGGATTGACCTCGAGGTTGCTGGCGCCGAACTTGATGCGTCCGTCGCCGCCGAGCACCATCGCGTTGTCCGGGTTGTCGAATTCGAGGCCTACGAAGGCGCCGGCGCTGATGATGCCGGCGCGGGCGTCATCGGCCAGACCGACGGTCTGAGCACCGGCCCCACGGCCAGCTCCCAGCACGGCCACGACCACAAAGGCAAGGCGTACAAGTCTGTGCATTCTGCGACTCTCCTGCCTCGCAGCTTACCTTTCCCGCCTCCGGCGTACAAGGGAGATCAACGGACGCGGTAGGATGCGTGATCACGATGCTGAGCGTCTTCGACCTCTTCAAGATCGGCCTGGGCCCGTCGAGCTCGCACACGATGGGACCGATGCGGGCCGCCGCCGCGTTCTGTCGTGAGCTTGCCGTCATCGGCAACCTCGATGACGTCACGACGCTGACCGTCGACCTGTACGGGTCGCTGGCGCTGACCGGCATCGGTCACGCGATCGACCGCGCCATCCTGCTCGGGCTCGAAGGCGACAACCCGGAATCGGTGGAGGTCGAGGGGATCGAACAACGGCTCACCGCCATCCGGCGCGATCGCCGACTCACGCTCGCCGGGGTCTGGCCGATCGTCTTCGACGAAGCGGAGCACCTGCGCTTCCACAAGACCGAGGTGCTGCCGCGCCACACCAACGGCATGCGCTTCACCGCCACCGGCGCCGATGGCGCGACGATTCTGTCCAGGGACTACTACTCCATCGGCGGCGGCTTCATCGTCGAGGGCGACGCGCACCGTGAGGCCACCGCCGCCGTCACCGTGCCGTTCGACTTCCACCACGCGCGCGAGCTGATGGCGATGGGCGAGGACAGCGGCAAGACGGTGGCGCAGATGGTCGAGGCCAACGAACACGCGCTCCACGCCAGCCGCGACGTCCGCGCCGGGCTGCTGCGCATCTGGCAGGTGATGCAGGAATGCGCCGCGCGCGGATTGCGGACGAGCGGCGAACTGCCGGGCGGCCTCCGCGTCCGTCGGCGCGCGCCCTCGCTGGCGAAGAAGGTGGCCCGGCTGTCGGCGAGCGAGCCGCTGCGGATTCTCGACAAGGTCAGCGTCTGGGCCATGGCGGTCAACGAGGAGAACGCGGCCGGCGGACGCGTGGTCACGGCCCCGACCAATGGCGCCTCAGGCCTGATCCCGGCGGTGCTGCACTACTACAAGGAGTTCGTGCAGGACGCCTCCGACGACGGGGTGTGCACGTTCCTGCTGACCGCCGCCGCGATCGGCTTCCTCTGCAAGGAGAACGCCTCGATCTCGGGCGCCGAGATCGGCTGCCAGGGCGAGGTGGGGGTGGCGTGCGCGATGGCCGCCGCAGGCCTGGTGGCGGCGCTCGGCGGCACCAACCCGCAGATCGAGCAGGCGGCCGAAATCGGCATCGAACATCACCTCGGCATGACCTGCGATCCGATCGGCGGCCTGGTGCAGATCCCGTGCATCGAGCGCAACGCGGTCGGGGCGATGAAGGCGATTCACGCCGCGCGGATGGCGATGAACAGCGAGGGCGAGCAGAAAGTGTCGCTCGACCAGGTCATCGAGACGATGCGGCAGACCGGCCGCGACATGCAGGCCTCCTACAAAGAGACGTCGCTCGCCGGCCTGGCCGTCAACGTCATCAACTGCTGACGCGCCGCTTCGGGCTGCGCGGGGCCTCGGCGTCGCGATCGCGGCGCACGGTCACGCGCTTGCCACGGATGGTGGTCTGGCGCAGCGCGGCCATGATCCGATCGGCGAGCGCTTCAGGCACGTCGATCAGCGAGAACTTGTCGGCGATCTCGATCGCGCCGAGCACGCGTGACGGCACGTCGGCCTCGCCGGTGATCGCCCCGACCAGGTCGCCCGGGCGGATGCCGGCCTGGCGGCCGGCGGCGATGAACAACCGGGCGCTCGGCTCGTCGTCGCCGCGGCGTTCCTGACGCGCGGCGCGGCCGGCCGGGCGGGCGCCGTGATCGTCGCCGCCACGACCGCGCGGCTCGCGGCGCTCGCGCGGCCCGTCGGGCCGGGCCGCCGGCACCGGAATTTCGCGTTCGTCGTCGGCGCCGCTGGCGGAGTGCACCATCGCGATGGCCGCGGTCGCGATCTCGACGATGTCGAACTCGGTCGCCAGTGATTCGGCGATGACCCGGACGTGCTCGGTGTTGCCGGCCAGCAGCCGCTCGCGCAGGCTGGCGCGTGTCAGGTCGAGCCGGCGGGCACGCAGGTCGGCCACCGTCGGAATGGTGGCGATCTCGATCCGGGCGCGCGTGAACTGCTCGATCATGCGCAGCAGCCGCTGCTCGCGCGGCTCGGCCAGGGTGATGGCGGTGCCGGCGCGACCGGCGCGTCCGGTCCGGCCGATGCGGTGCACGTACGCTTCGGTCGACGCCGGCACGTCGTAGTTGACGACGTGTGACAGATGCTCGATGTCGAGCCCGCGCGCGGCAACGTCGGTGGCCACCAGCAGGTCGGCCTTGCGGGCGCGGAACAGGCCGAGCACGTGATCGCGCTGGCGCTGGGCCATGCCGCCGTGCAGGGCTTCGGCACGCTGGCCGTGGGCGTTGAAGGTCTCGACCAGCGACTCCACCTCGAGGCGGGTGCGGCAGAAGACGATGGTCGCCGCCGGATCTTCCATGTCGAGCACGCGCGCCAGCGTCGCCGCCTTGTGCGCGCGGTGGACGATGTAGGCGAGCTGACGTACGCGCGGCACGGTGCCCGCGGCCGGCTTGTCACGGGCGATGGTGACCCGGGCCGGATCCTTCAGGTGACGGCCGGCAATCGCCTGGATGCGCGACGGCATGGTCGCCGAGAACAGTGCCGTCTGCCGATCAGCGGGAATGGTGTCGAGGATGGCGTCGAGGTCGTCGGCGAAGCCCATGTCGAGCATCTCGTCGGCCTCGTCGAGCACCAGCGTGCGGAGCGATCCGAGTTGCAGCGTGCCGCGTCGCAGGTGATCCAGCGCCCGGCCCGGCGTGGCGACGACAATCGCGGCGCCGCGCTCCAGCGCCCGAATCTGCGCCGCCATCGGCGCGCCGCCGTACAGCGGCAGCACGGTGAGGGCCGATCCCTTGGCGTACTTGTGCACCGCCTCGGCCACCTGCATCGCCAGCTCTCGCGTCGGCACCAAGACGAGCCCGGCGGTCGCGCGTCCCTTGTGACCGGTCAGCCGCTGCAGCATCGGCAGCGCAAACGCCGCCGTCTTGCCGGTGCCGGTCTCGGCCTGACCGAGCAGGTCGCGCCCTTCGATGAGCAGCGGAATGGCCTCACGCTGCACCGGCGTCGGCTCCTCGTACCCGAGGGCCGTGAGCGCGTCGAGCAGATGGCCCTGGAGGCCGAGGCTGGCAAAGGTGGGGGTTTCCTGGCGGGAAGACATCCGTTCATCATCCCACGCCGGCGCACACGTCCGGCCGGCCTAAGGCCGGGCCAGGTGTGTAACTTTCACACGATCGGACGCCACGGTTCTCGATCTCCGCCACCGACCCATCAGTACAACCCGTTTCAGATCAACACGTTGTGTTGGTCACGAATTTTGCAGTGGGTCAGGCCAGGAGAAGCCAAGGAGGAAAAAATGGCCTTCGCGAAAAACGCTGCAATCACCGCCGGGTTCGTGGGCGCGTTCGGTCTGGGTGTCTGGACCGGGCCGCATCTGATGAACCGGACGACGACCGATACCGTGGCCGCGGTGGAACCGGCGCCGGTCGTGCCGGAAGCCTCGCCGATGCCGACCGCGACCAGCGGGCGCGTCCGCCCAGCCGCCGCGGCCCCGCGCGCGGCTGACGGCACCGCCGCCTTCGCGCCGGTGACGACGTCCGTCGTGACGCGCACGCCGGAACTGCATCAGCGACTGAAGCCGTTGCTGAACAAGGGCGCGAACATGGACGTTGCGGCTGAAGGGTTCAACAGCGCCGAGCAGTTCGCCACGGTGGTCCATGCGTCACAGAACACCGAGGTGCCGTTCATGCTGCTGAAGCACCGCGTGCTGAACGAGGGTGACACGCTGGTCGCGGCGATCCGCAAGTCGAAGCCGGACCTGGATGCGGTCATCGAAGCGGATCGGGCGCGCGCCGAAGCGCGCTCGGACATCGCCTCGCTCAACTAGCCGACCCGGCGCCGTCCGGTGCCTCACGCGCACGCGTGAGCCCGGGACGGCGCCGTCACTCCCCCAGCGCCTCGAACAGCGTCGCCGCCACCACCGGCTTCACCAGGTGGACGTCGAAGCCCGCCGCCTCTGACGCCTCGATGTCACTGGCCTGGCCGTACCCGGTCATCGCCACCAGGCGGATGCCGCGGTCGCCAGACTGCTTGCGCAGCCGCCGCGCCAGTTCCAGACCATCCATCGTCGGCAGGCCGATGTCGAGCACGGCGACGTCGGCACGGAACTCCTCGTTCAGACGCAGCGCGGTCAGCCCGTCGAAGGCCACGGTGACGGCGTGGCCGCGGAGGCGGACCATGTCGCCGAGCATCTCGGCGGCGTCGTGGTTGTCGTCGACCACCAGGACGTGGCGGGTCGTCGCGCCGATCGGTGTCAGTGCCTGCGGCGCGGGGCGGGCTGCCGCGGCGCCGGCGAGCAGTGGCAACCGGACGGTCAGCGTGCTGCCGCGCCCGGGCCCGCCGCTGGCCGCCGACACCGAGCCGCCGTGCAGTTCCACCAGCGTCTTCACCACCGCCAGCCCGAGGCCGAGGCCGCCCTGGCTGCGCTCGATCGACTGCGGCCCCTGCGAGAAATGATCGAACACGCGCGGCAGCAGCTCGTCGTCGATGCCGATGCCGGTGTCGGCACAGGCGATCACCACGTCGCCGCCGTCGACGCGGCCCTGCACCAGGATGTGGCCGGGACGGTCGGAATGCTTGGCGGCGTTGTTGAGGATGTTGCCGAACACCTGCGCCAGCCGCGTCTCGTCGCCATTGACGAGCAGGCCGGTGGACGGCACGTCGATGGTCAGCTTGTGACGCCGGGCGGTGATGAGCGGGCTGGCGAGTTCGACCGCGGTGGCGATCGCATGGACGATCTCGAACGGATGACGGCGGATCTCGAGACGGCCGGCGCGGGCCCGCGACACGTCGAGCAGATCGTCGACCAGCCGGGCCAGGTGCTGCACCTGCCGCTCGATGATCTCGCGCTCGCGCATCCCCTGGGTGTCGCCGCGCAGCCGCATCAGGTGCAGCGCCGTCAGCGCCGGCGCCAGCGGGTTGCGCAGCTCGTGTCCCAGCGTGGCGAGGAACTCGTCCTTGGCGCGATTGGCGCCTTCGGCGATCTCGCGGGCGTGGTTCGCCTGGGCGATGTGCTCGTCGCGCTCACGCTCGCGCGCCTCGAGCATCGACGCCGAGCGACGGAGCGCGACCGACAGGCGGCGCACCTCGGACACCCGCGAACGCGGCACCTCGGGCTCGTAGCCGCTGGCCAGTTCGTCGGCGGCGACGGCGGCCGACTCGATGTCGTTGGCAATGCGACGGGCGATGACGAAGGCGAAACCGCCGCCGATCAGCAGGAGCGACGCCGCGGCGCCGGCCAGGATCACCAGCGAGCGGTTGCCGACGGCGTTGACCGACGAGGCCGACACCGCCACCAGCGCATTCCAGCCGGAGATCTGCGCGGTCGAGAACGCCGTCAGCACCCGTTCCCCGTCGAGGGCGACGCTCGGGAACACCCCCTCGCGCTGCAGACGGCGCCGCATCATCTCGGGCGTGGCCTGACGGCCGATGAACGTCTCCGGATCGGGCGAACGGGCGATGAGCGTGCCGTCGCCGTCGAGCACGCCCCGCGACCACTCGCCCGGCGCCGGCACCTGCCGTTGGATGATCTGCACCAGCGCCGACGGCAGGATCGCGGCCGTCAGCGCGTGGGTGACCATGCCGTCGCGGCGCACCGGGACGCGGACCGTGAACGCCAGCTGCCGCTCACGGCCGTTGCCCTGCCGCAGGTTGCCGACCACCGGGGCGGCGGTGCTGAAAACGCGGGCCAGGCTGTCGCGATCGGCGATCGGCGGCAGCGTGTCGTCGAGCCCGTAGGCCGTGTTCATGGCCTGGCGGCCATCGGGCGCCACCAGGATGACGCGGTACCAGGTGGGCTGGGTCTGCTGGAACGCGATCGCCTCGTCGCGGAACGCCGCCAGATCGCCCCGGGCCAGTCGCGGCGACAGCGACAGGGCCGTCAGGGCGCGGATGGTGCCGTCGATCTCGGCATCGATGACCGCCGCCTCGACGCGCGCCGCTTCGAGCAGTGTCCGGTCAATCGCTTCGCGATTGTCGCGGGCGACGCGCCGCACGAGGAACGCCGCCAGCACGAGCGCCGGCACCAGGGTGACGACGACCAGCACCAACAGATGAGCTTTTAGAGGAAAGTGACGATTCCTCACCGGCACAAAGTATCAAATGTGGATCGGCGCCGTCAGTTCCACCACGTGGAGAGGTGACGACCGGGCAGCTCGGGACAGGCCTCGTAGTGCGAGGTGTCGTTGAACAGCGTCAATCGGGCGCGCACCGGGTCGCTGAAATCGAGGATGTTGAGACAGGCCGGCGCCTGATCGAGGCGATCGCGATAGCCGCGGGCGTCGATGCCCAGCAGGCTGCACAGCATCAGGCGGATGGTCGCCTTGTGCGAGACGACCAGGATCCGCTCGCCGCGATGCCTGACGATGAGATCGCGCAGCGCCGGCAGGGCCCGCGTCAGCACCGCCACCCCGGATTCGCCGCCGGCCGGCGCGAAGGTGAACGGATCCTGCGTCCACATCGCATACTCGTCGGCGAACTGCCGCTCGACGTCGCTGCGCTTCATCCCCTCCCAGTGGCCGTGCCCGATCTCGCGGAGCCCGTCGACCTCCACCACCGGCCGATCGGCGATCGGCGACAGGAGGCGGGCCGTCTCCATGGCGCGCGACAGCGGACTGGCATACACGGCGGCGATGTCTTCGCCGGCAAGCCGGGTCGCCAGCAATCGCGCCTGCTGCCGGCCCTCGTCCGACAGGTCGACGCCGTCGGCGCCCGAGAATCGATCTTCGGCCGTCAACGCCGTCGCGCCGTGGCGCACGAGGAACACGCGGGTCGTCATGCCGACGATAGTAGCCCCGGGCGAAGTCGAACGGCTATGATCACCGGGCCATGGCCTCATTGATCGAAGCGATCGACATCAAGCGCAAGATGTTCTTCGAGTACGAAGACGCCCCGTATCACTGCATCGAGGTGGAGATTTCACGTCCCACGGCCCGCGGCGGCCAGACCCTGGTCCGCCTCAAGATGCGCAACCTGCTGACACGGGCGGTCTTCGATCGCACCTTCAAGGCCGGCGAGAAGTTCGGCGAGCCCGACCTCGTGAAGATCAAGGCCGCCTACTCCTACGCCGACAACCACGGCTACAACTTCATGGACCAGGACAGCTACGAAACGGTCACGCTGTCAGGCGACACGCTGGGCGACGACCGTCTCTACCTGACCGACAACCTCGCCGTCGAAATCCTGAAGTACAACGGCAACCCGATCGGGATGGAGCTGCCGCCACACGTCGAACTGGCGGTGACGTACACCGAGCCGGCGGTCCGCGGCGACACCAGCAGCGGCAGCGTCACCAAGGCGGCGACGCTCGAGACCGGGATGGAAGTCCGCGTGCCGCTGTTCGTGAAGGAAGGCGACCGCGTCAAGATCCACACCGAGACCGGCGAGTTCGTCAGCCGCGCCTGAACGGCGCCCAAGGCGGCCGCCGCGCGGCTACGGCACCGCCGGGTCCATCCACAGCACTTCCCAATGGTGGCCGTCGAGATCGTAGAAGCTGTGGCCGTACATGAAGCCGTGATCCGTCGGCGGCATCGCCACCGTGCCGCCGGCCGCCACGGCTTTCCGCACCAGGTCGTCGACCTCGGCACGGCTGCTGCACGACAGCGCGAACAGCGCCTCAGTCGCACGCCGGGTATCGCACAGCTCCCGCTGCGTGAACGTCCGGAAGAACGGCGCGCTCAGCAGCATGGCGCAGGCCTCGTCGCTGAAGATCATGCACGCGGCCTTGTCGTCGGTGAACTGCGGGTTGTAGGTGAAACCGAGCGCCGAGAAGAAGGCCATCGACCGCTCCAGATCAGCCACCGGCAGATTGACGAACAGCTTGCGCGACGTCATCGCGCCTCTCCCTGGACGATCAGCCGGCGGAGTCGAGGCTCGCTGAGCCACAGCCCCAGCCACATCACGACGGCGACGTAGACCGCCGACAGCACGTGAGTGACGAGCGGATTGCCGAGGCGCAGATGCGTCGCCACGGCCCCGCCGCAGTAGGCGGTGATCAGCAGCGCCCCGATGAACGCCGTGCGCGGGATCGCGAACAGCAGCAGGCACGCGGCTTCGATGAGGCCGATGGTCAGCACGCTGTCGGCCGCGAATCCCAGCGGCACACTCCCCTCGACCGCTGCCTGCGTCTGCAGCAGCTTCAGCGACGCATCCATCCCCAGCGCCACCACCACCAGGCCACGAAGGCCATATCCAATCGTCGATTGCATAGGTGCACTCCTCAGAAACACAGTGATGCTCCATAGACTCCCGCCACCGGCGGAAATCATCGGTGGCGATGGGAGGCCGGCGCCGCGGGCCGGGTCAGTCGCCAGGCCCGGACGGGAGAGTCAGCGGCACATCGAAGAGAGGAAAGAGCTTCTCGACGTCGAGGTAGGAGTTGATGGCGCTCACCCGTCCGCCGGCGCACTCCAGCACGATGATCGCCCAGGCGTAGAACCGCCCCTCCGGATCGACGCGGTACTGGGCGAACGCCGGCACCCCGGACGCGCGCACCGGCAGCAGCCGCGAGCCCCGGCAGCCGCGTCCCCGCCCCGTCAGCCAGGCCCGAATGGCGTCGTGCCCCTGCAGCCAGAAACGGAACGGCGGCATCGACAGCGTCGCGTCGTCGCGCAGCAGCGACACGAGCGCATCGATGTCGTAGGCCGTGAACGCGTCGACGTACTTCGCCAGCAGCCGTTCGTCGTCGGCCGACAGCCCGCGACCGGGCGCCTCGAGGGGGGCGGCAGCCGAGGCTGTGGCCAGCGTCGCGCGGGCGCGCTGCAGGGCGCTGTTCACCGACGCCACCGAGGAGGACAGGCAGGCCGCGGTCTCGGCCGCCGACCATCCCAGGACCTCGGTGAGGATGAGCACCGCCCGCTGGCGCGGCGGCAGGTGCTGCAGCGCGGCCACGAACGCCAGCCGGATGCTCTGGCGCAGGACGGCGAGTTCGTGTGGACTCGCATCGGCCGGCAGGGCGCGGGCATCGGGAATCGGTTCGAGCCAGTGTTCGCGCTCGCGCGTGGTCAGGGCGTCGTCGACCGCGCCGCGCGGCACGTCGTCGACCGGACGCATGCGTCGCTTCCGGTCGGCAAGCTGGTCGAGACAGACATTGGTGGCGATGCGGTAGAGCCACGTCCGTACCGAGGACCGCCCCTCGAACTGATCGGCGTTCCGCCACGCCTTGACCAGCGTCTCCTGCGCCGCATCGTCGGCATCGAAGGCCGAGCCCAGCATCCGGTAGCAGTGACCGACCACAGCGGAACGATGCCGATCGAGCTCGGCCATGTCGACAGCCATCGCCCTTCATTCTGCATCGCCCGCGCGCACCTTGCACCCGCGCCGGTCGTGCCGGTAGTCTCGTCTCATGGCGATGACCCTGGCGACGCACCTGCGCGACCTGCGTGAGGAGTATCTCGACCTGCACACGCGCAAGGAAGATCTGTTCTGGCAGGCCAAGATGGGCCTCAGTGACGATGCCGAGGCGGCACAGGAGGCGCTCGGCCGCGCCGAGATCGCGGTGAATCGCTTCCTGCAGTCGCCGGAGCGCCTCAAGGCGCTGCGTGGCTTCGAGCGCGACAACGACGGCACCGACGAGGAGCGTCACGTGTTGCGCGGCTGGATCGCGATGCTGGGCGCGCACGTGATCGAGGATCCGGCCGGGCAGAAACTCTCGGAAGAGATCGTCGAGCGGGAGCAGGCGCTCGAGCACGCCCGCGGGTCGATGCGCCTGGGCTACACCGATCCCGACACCGGGGTGTTTCACGCCGCGTCGAGCGTGAAGCTGTCGCTGATGATGCGGGTCGATCACGACGAGCGCCGCCGCCGGGCGGCGTTCGAGGGGCTGCGGTCGATCGAGCCGTTCGTCATCGAGCACGGGTTCCTCGACATCGTGGCGATGCGCAACCGGCTCGGCCGCCTGCTCGGTTACGAGGACTACTACGACTGGAAGGTGAACATCGTCGAGCGGATGACGAAGCGGGCGCTGTTCGCCCGGCTCGACGACCTGGCGGCGCGGACGGCGGAGCGGGCGACCCACGAACTGGCCGCCTTCGAGGCCACGCACGGCGCCGGGGCGCGCGAGCCGTGGAACTTTCCCTTCCTGCGCTCCGGCAAGCTGACCGAGGCGATCGACCCGTACTTCGGATTCGCGACCGCCCTGCGGCGCTGGATCGATTCGTTCGCGGCGCTGGGGGTGTCGTTCCGCGGCGCGACGCTGACTCTCGATCTGCTCGATCGGAAGGGCAAGTACGAAAACGGGTTCATGCACGGCCCGGTGCCAGCGTTCTATCGCGAGCAGTCCTGGCAGCCGGCGCGCATCAACTTCACCGCCAACTCGGTCGCCGGCCAGGTCGGCAGCGGGTTGCGCGCCGCAGAGACGCTGTTCCACGAGGGCGGCCACGCCGCGCATTTCTCGAACGTCCTCAGCCAGGCCCCATGTTTCAGCCAGGAGTTCGCGCCGACCAGCGTCGCCTACGCCGAGACGCAGTCGATGTTCATGGATTCCCTGCTCGGCGACGCCGACTGGCGAGTCCGCTACGCCAGCGACCGCACTGGGGCACCGATGCCGATGTCACTCATCGAGGCGCACATCCGCGACACGCAGCCGCTGCGCGGCTGGGAAGTGCGCTCGATGCTCACGGTGCCGTTTGCCGAACGCACCATCTATGAGCTCGACGACCAGGCGCGCACGCCGGAACGGGTCATCGCCGAGCTGCGCCGCATCGAAGCCGACCTCCAGGGCCTCAACGCCGGCGTCAGGCCGGTCCTCGCCGTGCCGCACCTGCTCAGCGGTGAGTCGAGCGCCTACTATCACGGCTACGTGCTCGCCGAGATGGCCTCCTACCAGACGCGCAACTTCTTCCGTCAGCGCGATGGCTACGTCACCGACAACCCCGCCGTCGGCCGCGACCTGGCGCTGCACTACTGGGCGCCTGGCAATGCGATGTCGTTCGACGACACCATCCGCTCGCTGACGCGTGAACCGCTGTCGGCCGATGCGCTGGCCAACGCCTGTAACCGCACGGTGGACGAAGCGATCGAGGAAGCACGCGCCGCGGTGGCCCACGTGGCCACCCGGCCGGCACCGGCCGGCGGCGACCTCGACGCGGTCATCCACGTGGTCCACGGCCGCGAGCGGGTCGCGTCGACCGACGAAGGCGGTGTCGACGGCCTGTGCCGCGCCTTCGAGCACTGGGTGGAACGGATCGAGCGCGACGCGCGCGCCTAGTTCCGCTGATCGACCTTGCCGTCGATGATGTCGTAGATCCGCCGCACGGCGAAGATCGACGGCATGCTGGCGTTGCCGTAGACCGCGCGGAACGCGCTGGCGTCGAAACGCGCGAGCGCCGCCTCTGGGGTGAGCCCGGCCCGCTTGGCATCGGCCACCTGGCGCCACTCCTCACGCAGGTAGCGCTGCATCGTGGCGATGGCGGTCTCGATGTTGGCCTTGCCCTGGACCGGATCGCCGTGGCCGGGCAGCAGCAGCTCGAGATCGAGCTGGCGCAGGCCGTCGATGGTCTGCGGATGGTCGTTCGGATAGGCATCGCCCTGCCAGCCGACGGTGGCCTTGAACAGGATGTCGCCGTTGGCCACCGCCTTCTCGGACGGCACGTAGACGACGACGTCGCCCGCAGTGTGGGCGCGTCCCAGGTACAGGATCCGGAACTCCTTGGCC
>ERZ1066125.281-NODE-281-length-14733-cov-8.934255_pt1 | contig 14733 bp, 20 predicted proteins | sample MGYA00382772_ERZ1066125 | MGnify/ENA primary metagenome ERZ1066125 (study PRJEB33369, sample SAMEA5778355) | biofilm metagenome | biome: Industrial cooling water; feature: Water cooling tower basin; material: Biofilm | place: United Arab Emirates | collected...
AAACTTGGAAGGTAAATAAAAGTGATAGGGGCGCACATCGTGCAGTGGAGAAGCGGTCTATCTCGTCGGGCTCATTACTCGGAGAACGCTGGTTCGAATCCAGCCTGCGCAACAACCATACAGAAAGGGGTTCATGTTCTTTGATTAGTATTTATTGGCGGGAGGGCATAAACGTATAAGATTAAAGTAACGAAGTAACTAAAGCAGATGCTACGAACAATACGGTACGGTCAACGCTGTTTGAGGCCGTGAAAAAATCAGGGACAGCCGATGCTAATAAATGAAGTTCGAGAATAGCAGCAATAAACCCCATAATTAAGCAGAATTAATGGCGGTTGAACTTCATCTGATGCCTAAATGGTGTACCCACGGTTTCGCTTTGGCAAGGCGATAAGCAAATGAGGATGAACCTAAATACCTACGGTGAGTAAATCTCACTTTACGCCGACAAACAACAAGGAATGCCTGACAGCCGGGAAAGACCGGCATCTTTTAAAAAAAATCCATGTGGCTAATTAAAAACATAATATCAAATCAGTTTTTTGCAGGTACCGACGATACGGGCAACCAACAAACAACAGATAGCAAGCACTATGCTTCTTATTTCTCTACATGGGATGCAGCAGCAAAAACTCTCAAAGATTTAAACGGTAACTGGAAAATCGTAACAAAAGAGGAGGCATAAGCTATGGTGTATTATTCAATAGGAAAATATCTAAAAGCATTATTAGCATGAACACAACAGCCAGCAAGCATACACAATGGTAAGATATGGATAAACGGACAAGGATATACACCTGCAGAGTTTTATGCAGCTAATCCAAAGCCACGTTTTGAAAACGCAGTTGATGAAAACAATCCAGGCAAACCATTAGTATCACACGGCTGCAAAACGAAAAAAAAGTAATGTACGAAGCGCTTGACATAGTAATACCAGTAAACGGAGGCAATCATTTAACCATTATAAGCGCTGAGCGTGGGTTTAAACCGGCTTCTTACTACTGTATAGATGAAAACGGGAACGGTGATTGGTTTGCAGAGGATGAAATAAGAATAGCACGCACAAGTGATTTAAGTAAACGTCAATTAAAATCAAAAAATAATGTCAAATCAATTAACAACTAAAAGCCTTTTTGAAAGAGATGACGTAAAAACAAAGTTTAAAGAAATGCTTGGTAAAAGAGCGGCATCTTTTATGACAAGTGTTTTACAAATAACAACACAATCAGATTTACTTTCAAAAGCAGATCCGGTAAGTATCTATCAGGCTGCCGCAGTTGCTGCAACCCTTGACTTACCACTCAATCAAAACTTAGGTTTTGCATACATAGTTCCATACAGAGACAAAGACAAGGGACAAGTAGCTCAATTTCAGCTTGGATACAAAGGGTTTATACAGCTTGCTCAGCGTAGCGGCCAATTCAAAAGTATTTACGCAGCCCCAATTTACGAGGGCCAAATTATTAGCGAAAACCCGCTTGACGGTTACGAGTTTGACTTTAATAAAAAAAGCGACAAGCTCATAGGATATGCTGCAAGGTTTAAATTACTTAATGGTTATGAAGCTACAATGTACATGACTGTTGATCAATTAAAAAAACACGGCTCACAATATAGCCAATCATTTAAAAAGGGTTTCGGATTGTGGAAGGACAACTTTGATGCAATGGCAAGCAAAACAGTTTTAAAGCTTTTGCTATCTAAATACGCTCCGCTTTCTGTTGAAATGCAAAAGGCAATTATTACAGATCAGGCCGTAATAAACGATGCGGATACAGAAGACGTAACCTACATAGACAATACAAACGAAGATGCCGATGTAGAGGATAAAAAAAAGGAAATAAAAACAGCCCAAAAAAATGGCGAACAACAACAAATTAACATGCCATGAGCCAATACAGAAACTACAACCCCGAGCAGCTTGAAAACCTCTTTAGTCAGTTTCTTATTGATTCATGGAGCTATTCAAAAGTCACACAGTTTGCACGTAATGAAAAGGCATTTGAAAAAGTGTACGTGTACGGAGAAACAGACAGAAGCAGCGCCACCAGTGCGGCCGGCACCGCATATCATAAAGCGCTTCAACTATACTTCAATCAAAAAAAGATTGGCGGCGCATGTGATATAGTTGACATGGAAATAGCGGCTGCAGAAGCCATTGAAGCCATCCCTTCAAATAATTGGAAAATTCAAAAAACTACACCCACGGTTGAAGAGTGTATGCAAAAGGCACTCAAAACAGCAAATGAGTTTATAAAAAACTTCATGGCTGAAAGAAATGTGTATGAAGATGATATTGAAGAAGTATTGGACGTTGAATTTTACTTTGACCAGTTCCTTACCATCAACGGAGTTGATATACCTCTTCCTTGCCATGGCATGATTGACTTGGTTGTAAAAACAAAGCGCAACACCGTAGCGGTAATTGACCACAAGGGCAAGTCAGTATTTACAGATGAGAAAGAACAGGCGCTTTTGATAGGACCACAGGCCATCACCTATAAAAAAGGGTATGAATCCGCAACAGGTAAAAAGGTTGATGAAGTTTGGTTTGTAGAAAACAAAAGTTCAAAAAACAAAGACGGCAGTTCACAACTCAACAGGTTTGATGTAGTGTTTACACCCGACACCGAAAGATTGTACGAAGCGCTTTTGTATGAACCGCTCAAAAAAATGATTGAGGCGGTTAACAACCCAGATTATATCTACACCATTAACTACAGCGACAACTTTACTGATATGGCTGAGTTGTTTGACTTCTGGGCCCGAACCATGATCAGCGAAGTGGAGGATTTTAATGTACCGGCAAGTAAACAAGAGTTAATATCACAACGCCTCAAAAAAATAAGGGATACAACAATTGACGTGGTACCGCCTTCAGCTATTCGCAAATTCAAAGAAAACGCAGCATCATTTATTCAATACGATTTAAGCAGTAAAAACATGACCCCATCACAAAAAATTGAACACATACTCCGCAGTTTCGGAATTATTGTAAACGTTGCGCACCAGTTTGAAGGCTACAGCAGCAACACATACTTACTTGAAGTTTCAGCAGGTATTAAAATTAACCAAGTGCAGGCAAGGAGATTGGATATAGCCAACGCTCTTGATGTAGCCAATGTACGCATCAGCAGTGAAATGGTAGTGCACGAAGGTAAAAGTTATTTAGCAGTTGAGTTTGCCCGCAAACGTGATAAGGTACTTCTCTTTGACCCTGCAGAACAAACAGGTATGAAAATTCCTTTGGGCAAAGACAACTTCAATCAAACTGTTTATTGGGACTTGTCAAACCACAGCACACCACATGCATTAGTGTGCGGAAGTACCGGTTCAGGTAAAAGCGTATGCCTTCAAAATACGTTGGAATATGCAATGCAGATGAACAACATTGATAACATTGTAATCCTTGACCCCAAATACGAATTTATCAAATACAACTACTCCGGCGATACTCGTATTGTGGTTGTAAATGAAATTGAGGCCATTGAAAATACCATGGATAAACTTGTAAAACACATGGAATCACTTGTGCAGTCAGGCAAGCGCCAAACCACACTCATTATTGCAGATGAGTTTGCAGATTCGGTGGCTAACAGTCGCAAAGGCAATGACCTGAAAGTTTATGAGCAAGTTGTTACGGGTATCACAGCCAAGGGTTTACCTAAGTATGAGAGAAAACAAACGGGCGAGTTAAAATCACTGGAAGAAAACCTGCGAATACTTCTGCAGAAAGGTAGAAGCAGCGGATTCAGGATAATGGCAGCAACGCAGCGTGCATCTGTAAAAGTAATTACCGGTGATGCCAAAGTAAACTTCCCTGTTCAAATATGTTTCCGTGTGGCTAAAGAAACAGATAGCCGTGTTGTGTTGGATGAAGCGGGAGCAGAATCGCTCACGGGTATGGGTGATGGATTGATAAAATCGCCTGAGTACACGCAAACAGTACGCTTCCAGGCATTTTACAAACCTGAAAAAGCTACAGCATGAGCGAAACCTGTTCTTTCCCACTCTGCAAGCAGCACGCTTACAAAAAAGGATTGTGCCTGAATCATAATAGGGTGTATGGCATCCAACCACAATCCAAACCCGTAAGCAAGCCTATTGCAGACAAAAGCGCAAAACGTGCAGCGTTAGACAAAGAGTATAAAGCGTTGGTGAAAGAACTATTGAAACAAAACAACCAGTGTGAAGTTAAAGCGCCGGGATGTACAAAAATAGCTCAGGGCATGCACCACGTACAAAAGCGCACAGAAAAAAACATGCTGGATGTAAAGAATTTGGTACGTGCATGCAACCATTGTAACGGTTACATAGAAAAACATCCGCTTTGGGCATTAGAACAAGGATTTTCAAAGAGTAAACACATTCAATAATAATTAAAAACAATACACATGGCAAAAAAATTCATGCCGGAACTTACGCCAAAGGAGCGTTTGTCGTTGATGCAGGAAAACGCTGCAAAAATTGAAAATACCAACTATCAAAAAACGCTCACCCCGGAAGAGTTAGCGGAAAGGAGGGAAGATTTGGCCGACAATTGCATCAAGTTAAACAAGTTTGAAGACGAGTTGAAAGAGGTAAAAGACGACTTCAAACTGAAAATGGACCCTTTGAAGCAAACCAACAAAAGACTGCTTACAGAAATTAAAACAAAGCAGACAGATGTTGACGGCACATTGTTCCACATGGCAAACCACGACGACGGCATGATGGAAATTTATGACCAAGACGGCGACCTGGTTTCATCCCGACGCCTCCGTCCCGAAGAAAAGCAAGGAACTATTTTTTCACTCCCTAAAGTAGTAAATCAATAATGGAAACATTAAAACTTCACATCGAAAACACGAACGGAGAAATTATCCTTCGTGAAGGCAAGGCTGCAGACCCCTTGCCAATACAAGAGCCCCAAGTTATAGAGATTTCGGGCGACATCCACTCCGTAGCAAACTTTATTAAAAACAGGCAATCCGGTTACAGCTTGCAGGCTATTGATAAAAACAAAGCAATCGTAACGGTGGATAAGCACAAGAAAACAATCTTGCTGCAACTTGACCCCGAAAACTATTATGGGGCATCCATTTTGGGAACACTTGAACAATCTGAAGAGCTCAAGCAGTTTGGCATCAACACCACGGTTAAGTACAACCGGAAGCAGTTGCTGGACCTTATCAGGTTCAACCGCCTGTATTTTCAGGACAGAAACCAACATGGACAAATTGTGCTGGGTTTATCAAAACTCCGCATTAAATCAGAAACGGAAATACAGCAGGAAAAAGACAACCAAGGCAACAGGCGTAACCTGCAGGATGTAAAAACCGTTGACGATGGCGGTATGGTTAAAGAATTTACCCTTACGCTTCCCTTGTACAAAGGATTTACCAATCAAAACATCACCGTTGAAATATGCTTTGATGTAGTAAACGGAGATGTACAGTTTTGGCTTGAATCAGTTGGTCTTAAAGAAGCCATGGAATCACAGATTGATGAAATTTTCAACAAAGAATTAGAATCCTGCGAAGGCTTTGTTGTGATTAACAAATAAACAAAACAAAAGCTGCTGAAATAAAGTAGGCGGCTTTTTTATCATGAACAGTCATACAAAAATAAAATACCAACCAACATCCGTACAGGCTTCCATGCTTTACGATCCTTGTAAGCACATTGCCGCTGCAAGATTATTGTTTCGTGATTTGTCAACAGATGGCGCCTTCCCCTTCTTTGTTCGTCAGGTATGCACCGGTGCAGCAGCAGACAGCAGTTTTGCGCTCAACAGGTTTAAAAACATATTCAGCAAAGACAGGTTTGAAACGTTTGAAAAACAGGTAGTAGAAACAGACCCTTTACCGTGGAGCAGATAAAAGAAATGGTGAGAAGAATGAACCCTGAGCAACAGAGCATCATTGAAAACCTTTGCATCCAGGTATTGTCAGGAGAGAAGATAGTTGTAGAACACATTAAAGAACAACTCTGATGAAACGACAAGAAATATGGCAGGCGATAGAAGTTGCTGTTCGAGCAGACAAAAGAAATAACTCATCCTTCCCCGATCATCCAGCGGGTATGGCGGGTAAGGTAGTAAGCAAAAGTGGTACACTTATGAAACTGTGCATGGAGTTAATAGTACAACAGTGTGATAGTGCTAATATTCCTGTGTTTGTAAAGCAAATGGGCACCCATCTTGCCAAAGAACTGAATATGAGCGACAGGCACGGCGGTAAAATCGAGGAGTTCCCAGAGCGTTTAAAGATTAGACAGTTTCCCAAATATTAAACCCGTAATTCTATGAAACCAAAATTCACAGGCGATACCAATGCATTAAAAGAAGGAGCATCCATACTCTACAACCTCAGAAAAAGAGAAAAGGAAGTAACGGTTAATGACCACCTGAGTAAGAACGATAAACTTTTAAAATACTATCACCGCCGGGCAGATGAGTGGATTGAAAAAAACTTTGTAACAGAAAATGAGCAGTAACGATTTCTACATAAAAGAAATTGACCGGCTCAGGGCCGAAAATGCCGAACTCAAAAAAATAAAAGAGTTGGCAAAGCTGCTTGTTGATGCCTCTAACGACCTGAAGAAAACACCAAAAGAACTTACCGAAGAGCGACAAAAGAAATTTGCAATCCTATACCGTTATGAAAATCAGTTGAATGAAATTTTCTATCCTAAACAAAAACCAAAGCAAGTCCAGCAGCAGATAGCCTGGAATGAGCATTTAGCACGATAAAACGGAATTGATTTATGCCAAGGAACAGAATGATTAAACCAGATTTTTGGAACGATGAAAAGTTAGGCAAGGAATCAGAATCCGTGCAATTAACATTTATAGCTACGTGGAATTACAGCGATGATTATGGAGTTGTACGGGCCAATCCTGTATGGTTAAAAAATCAAATATTTCCGTATAAAGAAAACTTGAGACTTGAAACTTTTTCAAAGTGGCTGGAAGCCCTCGAAAAGATGGATATGCTAATAAAGTTTACTGTGAGAGGTGAGCAATATTACTACATCAGGACTTTTCGACTGCACCAGAGCGTAGAAAAACCTTCAAAAACAAGGAATTGCAGCGAGGAAGAATTAACAAAGGCTTTAAATTCAATTGGTTATCAAAAACAATCGGATAATAGTTGGTTAAAGGTAGGGAAGCAGTCGGGTAATAGTAGTGGAGTAGTAGGTGATGAAGATAAGTTAAGTATAAGTGTAAGTAAAAAGAATAGAGCTATCGCTCTTGTCGGCGAAGAAGCGCCGACGATTGTTTCAAAAGGTGATTATGAAAAGCTATTGGAAGAATTGAAGGATAAAGAATTAAAAACCGTAGTAGAAGCGTTTAAAGACTTCCTTGCAAAAAAGCCGGCATTTCTTGAACCCTACACCGAGTATTGGAATATAGCCGTTAAAGGCTGTAACGTACCACAGGTAAAGCAGCTAACGGATAGCCGACTTAAAAAACTCAAAGCAAGAATTAAAGAGCCGGGATTCGATTTTGTCAAGATTATTGGCGAGGTGCACAAAAGCAACAAACTTAAAAACGAAAGCTCATGGTTTTCATTCGACTGGATTTTTGAGAACGATAAAAACTATGTGAAAATTTTGGAGGGTAACTATGCAAACTAACGAACAGGTATTTATGAAGTGGGGGCAACAGCGAACAGCCGCCGCCTTTATTGCTGAAGCTGGGCGATGGGTAAAACGGCGAACCCATATTCGTCAGCCCCCATTTTATAAATACTCATGTTAAATGCCGTTACGGGCTATTAATTATAAACTGTCAAAATAAAAAAATATGAAATCATTAAAAGAATGGCAAGAGCAATACGATAACCTGGATGATGATTGTAATGACTTTAAAGCGTTCAATGCTTCATACGGGATAAAACGGGCGGCATTGTCAGAAGAATTTAAAGGAATTGTCTTGCCTGAGTTTGAACCATTGGTTAAAGAGTGTATTGAAAAAGCCCCTGAAAGTTTTTACATAACACTCCATACTGGACAACGATATGTCTATTATTGCTCAAAGGCAAGACTTGTCCCTATGTATGAAAAAGGTAGAAAGGGTAAAAAGATTTATTTGCCGCCACACAACTTTATGAAGTATTTCTCATTCCTAAAGTCTGATAGTAATGGCATTTAACGGTGAAGCATTGGCGAAGGCAGGGAATAGTAGCACAACTGCCGAGCCAAGTATAAAAGTTTAATGGTGCTACCATTGTTGAAAGTAGAACGTCTGCCCTGCTTTTGCCAATGCAATGTTATAGGCAGCCTTTATTTTGTCAAAATGGATTACAAAAAAGCATTAGAGAATTTACGTCAGTATAATCGTGAATACTCAACAGGGAACGAACTTTTAGAAAGTGTTGTTGCCTGTATTAATTACATTGTCGAAGATAGCGAAAACGAAAGCAAAGATGATTTACTGGAAGTTGCTGAAATTGTCAAAAATGATTTGCTGCCCAAAGTTGAGCAACCATAATACACTCATTGCGATTTCCCACACTTATAGGGTGTCCGTAAGGTTGCCTATAACAACACGATAAGCGAAAGTTCACTAAAAATCAATAGTTTATAAAATGGGGGTCCAGCAAAATAATAAAAATAAAAACTATCGTAAAAACCGTGAGGTTGACATGAGTACTATGGTTTACGGCAAAGTGCCGCCACAGGCCACCGATGTTGAAACCGTTATACTCGGAGCCATCATGCTTGTAAAAAACACGATTGAAACAGTAACCACGCTGCTCACTACGGATTGTTTTTATTCTGATGCACACCAACGGATATTTAAGGCTATGCTTCAGCTTAACAGCAAAAGCAGCCCTATTGATATGCTTACCGTTGTGCAACAACTTAGGGCTAACGGGGAACTGGAAACAGTGGGAGGTGCTTACTATATTACCAAATTAACCAATTCCGTTGTTTCTGCTGCTAATATCGAAGCACACATGCGTATCGTCTATCAAAAGTACATACAGCGGGAAATTATAAGGATGTGTGGTGAAACACTTACCGATGCATACGAAGATGGTGCAGACCCATTCCAAATGTTAGATGCCATGGATAGTAAACTCACAAGGCTAAACACTGGGCATCATAATAAAGCGGCAGTTCACATCCAGCACGGCATGGCACAATCCTTTACAAGAATTAGCGAGCTTAGACAATTAGGGAATGAAATGATAGGCATACCATCCGGCTTCCGTGCATTAGACCGCATCACCATGGGATGGAGAAAGCCTGATTTAATTATTTTAGCTGCAAGGCCATCAGTAGGCAAAACAGCCTTTGCTTTAAACCTGGCACGTAATGCTGCTATGAATGATTTTAAACCTACTCCTGTTCTATTCTTCTCTATGGAAATGAGCACGGGTCAGTTGATTGACAGATTAATGAGCGCTGAAAGCGAGATATGGATTGAAAAAATATCAACCGGCAAACTGGACGATATGCAGGTAGATCAGCTTTACAAGAAAACAAACAATTTATACAAAGCTCCAATTTATTTTGATGATACGCCTGCTCAAAACATCCTGCAGTTAAGTTCAAAAACACGGATGGCTGTTCGTAAATACAATGCAGGGATTGTGATTATTGACTACCTGCAGTTGATGAGTGGAGTAGAACGAAAAGGTAATCGTGAACAGGAAATATCAGAAATAAGCCGTGGTTTAAAAAAGTTGGCAAAGGAGCTTGATATACCTGTCATAGCGCTATCCCAGTTAAGCCGTGAGCCGGACAAGCGTACGGGTAATAACAAGATGCCGCAGTTGAGTGACCTTCGTGAATCAGGAGCTATTGAGCAGGATGCAGACATGGTGATGTTTATGTATAGGCCCGAATATTACAACCAAACATCAAACGAGTTTGGTGAAAGTACAAGCGGCGAAACACACATCAGGATAGCTAAGCACAGAAACGGTAAACTTGATACTATCAAACTGAAAGCCTTGCTTGCTATTCAAAAGTTTGTTGATTGGGATTCATTAGAAAATGTTGCCCATTCAATATCCGGCGATAATGGCAGTTGGAAGCCTGTATCAAGTATCGAGAAAGATGAAAATTTATTTTCATGAAAAGTAAAACTGTAACCATTGAACAAATAATCTCGTCAGCCGCAGGCAAGCGCAATCAGCACCTTGTTCAAAAAACAGAAACAAAAAAAACGAAGCAAAGTAAATACAAGAGCCAACGTGTAGATGAAGATGGTTTGACGTTTGATAGTAAGAAAGAGGCCCGAAGGTATAAAGAACTAAGACTTTTATTAAAGGCAGGTAAAATAGGATTCTTAGCCCGGCAGGTAGAGTTCCCGTTGATGATAGAAGGTCAAAAAGCCACCAGTTACATTGCAGACTTCACTTATACAGATGCAGAAACAGGAATTATGATTGTGGAGGATGTAAAAAGTGAAGTTACCAAAAGGTTGCCGGTGTACCGGCTAAAGAAAAAGATGATGTTGTTACAGCACAAGATTGATGTTAGGGAGGTGTAAACGGGCAAAGAAAGCCCCGTGTGCGGTGGATTCTGTGTGTTGGCAAATTTTGCCTTACGTTCCTGCGCTTGGCGCATGTGGCGGCTTATCAGCACCAAAGTTCAATAGAAAAACAACAGTACAATGAACCACAACAGTAACATAGATGCACTTCCCCCGCCATTGCGCCAAACGCATGTTATGCCCCCGTGCCTTTCTCACGGCTCACTTTTTTCGGGTATAGGAGGTTTTGACCTTGCGGCACAATGGATGTGTTGGAACAATATTTTTCAAGTGGAAAAGGACGATTGGTGCAGAAAGGTGTTGGCGAAGAACTTTCCAAAAACAGAACGATTTGCAGACATTAAAGACTTTACAGGATATGAATACACAAACAGAATTGACGTTATTTCAGGAGGATTTCCCTGCCAACCATTCTCCGTTGCCGGGAAGCGAAAAGGCAAAGGCGATGACCGTTATCTCTGGGAAGAAATGCTTAGAGTTATTGCAACGATTAAACCGACCTATGTTGTTGGCGAAAATGTTACTGGCATCATCGGCTTGGCACTCGACACGGTGTTATCTGACTTGGAAGCAAAGGACTACACCACAGAAACGTTTATTATTCCAGCTTGCAGTAAAAACGCCTGGCACAGGAGAGATAGGGTCTGGATTGTGGCTTACGCCAACAGCATCGGACGGCAAGATGAGCAAAAAGAAAACGGAAAATCTGTATGTAACGGAGAACGGAACAATCCGATTGAGAAACAAGGCAGGGAACAGCAGCAATGCAGGACTGGCAAATCAAGTTCTGTTTCTTCCAACACCGACAACACAGGATGCAAAGAACAACGGCAGTCAATCCCAAATGGAACGGAACTCTTTGCCCCTAAATGCAGTAGCTGGTGGGAAGCTGAACCCGGAGTGGGTAGAGTGGTTGATGGGCTACCCGGTCGGGTGGACAGACTTAAAGGATTAGGAAACGCCATTGTGCCGCAAGTCGCTTTTGAGATATTCTCTGCAATCGGAGCCGTTTCACGGCATGGGGCATAACGTCTGCGCTTTATGCTGTGGCGAGCATGAAGCAATGAATTGAAAGTATGTGTCCAGCCATAGCATAAAGCGCTTTGTTAAATGCAGTGCCGGATTATTAAACGTAAACTTTTAAAATATACAAAATGAAAAATTCAAATGAACCAGCTTTTGCGTTCACCGATAACAGAAGTTCTTCTTATGAAGATAATCAATGTTACTACGGATTGTCAAAACGAGAATACTTGGCCGCAAAAGCGATGCAAGGGATATTAGCATCAGTACAGCATGATGAAAATAGAAGGCATTATGTCAACGGGATGAATCTTGACGTGTCGCTGATTGCTAAAGATGCGTTATCCTGTGCGGATGCTTTGTTGTCCGAACTTGAACAGCCGGTAGTGTCAACCGAAACGGACTGGTAGGCATTGCATTTAACGTTTTTGCGCTTGGCGTTCGTGCGGGATTTCGGGGCACAAATCTGTCAACCCAGCACTAAAGTTGATTTGAAAAACTAAACTTGAATTTAAGCACTTCACCCCGCATGACGCCAAACGCATGTTACATGCTGGCGTTCTTTTCATGCGTCTTGGTATTTCAGTTCTTCACTAATTATTGTCATCAATCTTTGAAGTTCCGAATTCATTTTAATGTCTCTCTCAAATTTTCGTCTGAGTATTCCTTTACATGCTTGAGGACTTAAATAGAATTTTTCAGGCACTTCGTCTGTTTGAACAATGTCCGCAAGATTACCTTCTATAGGGTTATTTGGAAATGCAGAAGCATTCAAATACTGTCCATTGCTCAAAGCGTGTACACCGTCAAGTAAAAATAATTTTGTTTGTAAGTTGTTTTTATGTTCTCGCACATATTTTACCCATTCTATATTTTCGGTGTGTCCGTCTGCAAAATAATTAGCTATTTGTTGACCAATCCATTTTACCACAGGAACAGCCCAAGAATTACCAACAGCTTGATACCTATTTGTATCGCTGTTTCCGTTTACAAGGGTGTAATTGTCAGGGAAACCCATAAGCCGTTCACATTCTAATGGTGTAAATCGTCTTATTCTGTCGTTTTGTGCAACGTATAGAGAGCCATTGTAAGCTGCTGCGTTACCATTCCATTTTGTACCGTATGCAGAGTATAGACAGTCCGTATATTTTCTAAAAAACTCAAATTTTGTATTGTCTTTAAAAATAATTTGTTCTTCGTTTTCTGATAATTCAATGTCGTCATCAAAAAGTGTTGGTGAGCCGTTTTTTCGTTTTGATGAATTGTTTTTGAAAAGGAGTTCAACATTCTTATTGTCAAACTCAAATAATAATTGGTCAGGTCTGAAATCCTTGCCACCTGCCAAAACGTAAAGGCGTTTGCGTTGTTGAGGAAGACCAAAGTACTTTGCATCTATTACACGCCAAGCAACATTTCTTGTTTTTCCAAGGACAAAACCCGATTTAGACCATTTACTAATTTTCAATTCTTCGTCATAACCTGCTAAACCTGCAATGAAGTTGCCAAATGCATTTGTTTTGTCATTTAGAACTCCTTCAACATTTTCCCAAAGTACAATTGCAGGTTTTTTGTTTTCGGTTTCTCTGATTTTATCAATTGAATTTGCAATTTCAATAAATGTCATTGTAAGCTGTCCACGTTCATCTGATAGTCCGTTTTTCCAACCTGCTAGTGAAAATGCCTGGCAAGGAGTACCACCACAAAAGACATCAGGTGCAGAATACTTTTTGTCCAGTATCAAACTAGGCAATTCTGTCATGTCACCAACATTTGGAATATGTGGATAATGAAAGTCTAAAACCTTACTTGGAAACTCAGCAATCTCTGAACTCCATACTTGTTTTAGTCCAAATGGATTGAACGCCAATTGTGCGGCTTCAATTCCCGAACACACACTACCAAATGTTACATTTTCTGTCATCCAAATTAATTTGTTACAAAACTACAAAAGAATACTATAGTATGCAAGCTGTTTATGCCGTTTGCCCTGCCCAATTTTCATCTCCTTGATAATACCATTTCAAACCCATATAATCTCCACGCTTGCCCGTTTTAAAGCAAGTATCGCAGTAGCGAGATTTCCACATATTTGTCTGATTGGAAAGAAGTTGAAACTTCTTTTTTATGTCAGCAACAGACATATCATTAGGATTATCGCTTTCTGGTTCATTCCATCTTTGAGAAGGAAATTTATGGTCAACGAGCAATTCAACTTCACTTCGCACTACATTAAAGCAAACTTCACGGTAGCCTAAAACACTCTTAATCCTTTTCTTTAAAACTTCCGACATTGGTTTTCTTAATTCATTGCCGTGTTCAAAGCGTGTTTCAATAGAAGGAAGCATTACCAAAATATCGTGCATAGTTTTTTGTCCGCAAGTACCACAACTTCTTCGTCTAGAACCTATGATATAGCCACGTTTTTTCAAATCTCTTAAACGTGCTGCTGGTTGTGGATTAACTTGTGGAACTGGTCCGCAAACACGACATTCCCAATCACCGGAATATAATGCTGCCAAAACTTTGTAGGTAGCAGAAGTTTTGTCTGCCCATTTAGCATCACTTTCTAAAATCCATGCTTCACGGTTGTCAGGATGAAGTAATTCATAGTTTTCTTCAAGCAAACTATCAAACTCTTCGTCTGTAAGGTCTAAGCCTTGTTTTTCGAGGAATTTTGGCAATGCACCTTGCCATTTTTTTACTTGATACTCAAATTCCACTTCCATAAAAACATCGCTTGTTTTTTCAGGAATGAAATATTCACCGTCAATTGTGATGTAGGGTTTAATTTGCTTTTTTGCCATGATTGCTAGCTTTGATTAAGTCTTCAATATTGACTTCTAAAGCGCTAGCAATCTTCTGCATATTTACAAGCGTGATGTTTTTTTCAGCTCGTTCAATCATACCTATGTATGTCCTGTGAAGGTCAGCACGATGTGCTAATTCTTCTTGGGATATATTGAGAAGTCGTCTGTATTTTCTGACGTTTTCTCCAAATAAGTTTAGTATGTCATGTTCTGAAATCATTGCTAACTAAAGTCTGCACAAAGCTACCTTTAGTATACAACGTGTACCACAGACTATAATTAGCATTTTGGGGATTGTCAGCTTTGTATTTTTCTAGCATTCTGTTTTTACGGTGTCGTCTTTTACGCTTGCATGTAACAACACGATAAGCGAAAGTTCATTAAAAATCAATAGTTTATGACAAAGAATGA
>ERZ1066125.282-NODE-282-length-14550-cov-7.248499_pt1 | contig 14550 bp, 11 predicted proteins | sample MGYA00382772_ERZ1066125 | MGnify/ENA primary metagenome ERZ1066125 (study PRJEB33369, sample SAMEA5778355) | biofilm metagenome | biome: Industrial cooling water; feature: Water cooling tower basin; material: Biofilm | place: United Arab Emirates | collected...
CCGGCGAATGCAGCCACCAGTTCGTCGGTCGACGGATAGCAGTCGAAGTGGTCGTGGTCGACGTTCAGAATCGCCGCTGCATACGGGCGCAGGTTGTGGAAGCTGCGATTGAACTCGCAGGCCTCGACCACGAACTCGGCACCCTGACCACCTCGGCCATTGCCCCCGAGTTCGGGAACTTCGCCGCCGATCAGATGGGATGGATCGAGACCCGCCCCGCGCAGCGCGGCCACCGTGAGGCCCGTGGTGGTGGTCTTGCCATGGGTGCCCGCGATCGCCAAGGTCCGCCGCCCCTCGCTGAGTCGGCCAACGGCCTCGGCGTACAGCAGGGACGTGAAGCCGGCGCGCACACACTGCTGCACCTCACCGTCGCTCGACGGCACCGCGGCGCTGCGCACGACGTAGCCGTCGCGACCGTGGATGCGCTCAGGGTTGCAGCCGGACCAGACCTCGAAGCCTTCCTCCACCAGTCGGTCGAGCACACCGCCAGGAGTGCTGTCGCTGCCGGTGACGTTGGCGCCCAACCCGCGCAAGAGGCGCGCCAGTCCGCTCATACCGGCACCGCCCACGCCGACGAAGTGGAAGCGCCGGCTGACGAAGCCGGTACCGGGCAAGCCCGGCTCGGGACTCGGCACCGCCGACGCGGTGGTCGCGATGGCAGTCACGACGGTGCTCCCGCGGCCAGGACCTGTTCGAGGTCGGCCAGGATCGCCGCCACGGGATCTCCCGGATGCTGGCCCGCCGCGCACTGCCCCATCGCGGCCAGGCGCTCGGGGGCACGCAGCAGGGCGCCGAGCTGCTCGGTCAAGCTGGCCAAAGTCAGGGCACGCTCTTCGATCACCAGAGCTGCCCCAGCCCGGCCGAGCACCTGCGCGTTGTGCCACTGCTGACGATCCTTGTGGTGGGGATAGGGCACGATCACCGCGGGGCGCCCAACGGCGGCGAGTTCGGCGACCGTGGTGCCACCGCCACGACAGACCACCAGATCCGCGGCGCCGAACAGGCGATCCATGTCGGCTGCCACCGGCCGCACGAACGCACGCACCAGCTCGCCGCCGCCAGCCGCATAGGCGCGGCGCACCGCCTCGTCGTTGCCGAGGCCTGCCAGGTGCAGCACCTGGAGTGCGAGGCCGGTGCCGAGCAGCGCCGCTGGCACCATCTGGTTCAGCACCGCAGCACCTTGGCTGCCACCCGTCACCAGCACCACGGGACGCTCGTCGAGACCGAGCGCTTCGCGGGCCGATCGGCGATCGACTGCCGCAAACTCGGCGCGCAACGGTGTGCCGGTGAGCACTCCGCGCCGGCCATAGCCAGCGGCGTTCGGCAGGCCGTGGTAGACGCGCAGCGCGAGCGGCGCAAGCCAGCGGTTGGCGCGTCCAGTGACCGCGTTCTGTTCGAGCAGGAACACCGGCAAACCCAGACTGCGCGCAGCAAGGCCCATCGGCACCGAGGGGCGGCCCCCCGTACTGACCACGCAGCCGACTGCCTGCTCGCGCAGCAGGCGCCGTGCGGCCGCCACCGCCCGCAACAGCCAGAACGGCAGCGTGAGGGCCTTCGGTCGGCCACCGGGCAAGTGCAGTTCGCGCACCACCAGGGGCTCCCGCCGCAGCAACTCCCGCTCGACCTCGCGACCTTCCGTGACGAGCACCGGCTCGTGGCCGCGTGCGTGCAAGGCCCGGCCGAGCACCAGCGCCGGCATCAGATGCCCGCCGGTGCCGCCACTGACCAGACAAACCCGTGCCACCATCGCTGCTCCGGTGCCGCTTGGCGGCACCGCCTCACCTGGACTGGGAAGCCTGAGAATCCGGAGACCGGGTCACTTCTTGGGCAACTGGATCGGCTGGCCGACACGCATGCGGGTCGGATCCACATCGGGGTTCAGGGCACGCAGCTCGTCGACGCGCTGGCGCGAGCCGAGCTGGCTGTGCGCGATGCCCTCGAGCGTGTCGTTCTTGGCGACGATGTAGACGCGTGCACCGGCCTTTGCAGCCGCCGCTCCGTCCGCGGCCGGCTTCGTCGCGGGTTTCGCCGCGAGCTTGCCCGCACCAGACGCCGCCCCGACTTCACCTGCCGGAGCGGCCGGCACCTTGGGGGCCAACAGCCGGTCGGCCTCGGCCTTGGTCGGCAACAGCAGTACCTGGCCCGGCTTCAACTTCGCCGGATTGACGGCTGGGTTGAGGCGTGCGATCTCACCGACCAACCCCGGCGAGCCGAAGTGGGTCTTCGCGATCGAAGTATAGGTGTCCCCTGCGGCGACCGTGTGGCTCGGGCGCACCGAATCGGCACCGGCTCCGCCATGGACTGTACCACTACCCCGGCCGGCGTCCTTGCCTGCAAGGTCTTGGGCAGAGGCATCCGACTTGCCCGCGTCGCCCGCAGAGCTCTTGCCCGCCACGGGCAGGCTGCCATCCACCGGCTTGGCGCTGGCATCGCTGGCGGTGCCCTTGGCCCGCGCGTCACCCTGCTTGGCGGCGTCCCCCTGCTTCGCCCCGGCGAACATGTCCCGCATGCTGGCCGTGCCGGCGCCAGTTCCGCCGCCGGCCGGCCCTTGGGCATTGAGCTCCGCACTCGGACGCTTGACGTGCGGGCCGTCGCCGCCGAACAGCGTGACGCCGAAGATCAGGAAGATCACCAGACACAGGACGTAGAGACCGTACTTCTCGAGCTGACCCATCACACCCTCCCGGGGAACATCGAATTGGCAGTTGCCACCGTGTCGATCGGCGCAAAATCGCCGCCGCGGTCCGCCCGCGCAGCGTTGCCGATCAGTCCGACGGCAGCGAGACAGAACATCAGGCTCGTGCCCCCCGTGCTGACGAACGGGAGGTCGATGCCCTTGGCGGGAGCCCACCCGCTGACCACGAGCAGGTTCATCGCCGCTTGCATGCAGACCATCAGACTGTAACCGCAGATCACGTAGCGCAGAAAGGGGCTGTGCACCTTGTTGGCCAGCCGGTAGCCGACCACGCCGAACACGGTGAACGCAGCCAGCACGAACAGGGATCCCAGGTAGCCGAACTCTTCACCGACGATGGCGAACACGAAGTCGTTGTTCGCTTCGGGCACGAAGTCCATCTTCATCCAACCCTGGCCCAGACCACGCCCAGTGAGGCCGCCGGAAGACAGGGCGATCAGACCGAGGCCCACCTGGGAATCGGGCTTGGTCGCCATCAAGTCGACCAACCGCTGCCGCACGTAGTCGTGGCGAACGGCGAACCAGGCGAACACGGCGACCACGGCGCCCACGAGCGGCATGAAGAACAGCATCCGCACGCCGGCGACGAACGCCAGGGCGCTGGCCAGCGCCAGCACGATCAGGGCATTGCCGTGGTCGGGCTGCAGCAACAACACGCCGGCGAGCAAACCAGCGCAGCCCATCGCCGGCAGGAACCCGCGCCGGAACGAACCCACTCCGTGACTCGCCCTGGCCAGGATCCACGCCAGGGCCAAGATCAGGAAGAAGCGCGCCGGCTCGACCGGCTGGAAGTTGAAGCTGCCGAACTTGATCCAGCGATGGGCGCCGTTCACCGTCCTGCCCACCACGACCGGCAGCAGGCAGCAAACGGTCGCCGCCAGGAATGCCGGCATCGCAAACCGTCGAACGATGCGCATCGGCACCAGCGCCGCCAACAAGAACACCACCAGGGCGGCCAGCAGCTTGGCCCCCTGCTGCTTCATCGCCTGGATCGGGCCGACCTGGGGGTCCGCGCCCTGTACCGAAACAGCCATCACCAGCCCCAGGCAGCACAGGGCCAGGGTCGCCAGCATCAGCCAGTCCAGTTCGCGCAGGTCGCGCCGGCCAGAGCGCTCGTCGTCACGCGCGTCGACAGTCACGGCACTCATCAGCGCACCTTGAACAGCGCCAGGCTGCACAGGGCGAGCAGCGCCGAAACCACCCAGGTGCGCACCACCACGCGGGTCTCGGGCATGCCGCCGTATTGGAAGTGATGGTGCAGCGGGGCGCAGCGGAACACCCGCTTGCCACGCAGCTTGAACGAGGCGACTTGCAGGATCACCGACAGGGCCTCGACCACGAACACCCCGCCGACCACCAGCAGCACCAGTTCGGTACGACTGACCAGGGCCGCGTAGCCGAGCGCGCCCCCGAGACCAAGGCTGCCGACGTCACCCATGAACACCAGCGCGGGCGCGGCGTTCCACCACAGGAACCCGAGCGCCCCACCGAGCAGGGCCGCCATCATCACGGTCATCTCGCTCGCACCGGCGACGTGCTGCACCAGCAGGTAGTGCGACCAGTCGACACGTCCAACCGCGTAGGTGATCACCGCGAAGGCGATCGCCGCGGTGGCGATGCAACCCGCGGCGAGCCCGTCGAGGCCGTCGGTGAGATTCACCGCGTTCGCGGCGCCGGTCAGCACCAGCACCGCCAACAACAGGAACGGCACCCCGAACCACGCGGTCAGATCGAAGGTGAAGTCCTTGGCGAAGGGCACGTAAAGGTGCGGGCCGCCGGCGGCCCCCTCGAGTCCCGCGGGGCCGTAGAGCCACAAAGCGGTGAGCAACGCCACCACGGTGAGCGCACCCTGCTTCTCGCGTTTGCCGATGCCACGCTTTTGCGGGTTGTGCAGCTTGACCCAATCGTCCCAGAATCCCACGGCGGCGAATCCGGCGACCAACCACACCCCGGGCATCGAGAACTTGTTCGCCCCGTCGAAACGCATCCACAGCACGCAGGCCAGGAGGATGCCGGCGATCACGAACAGGCCGCCCATGGTCGGCGTGCCCTTCTTGTGGGCGTGCAGCTTCTCCAGCACCGCAGCGCCGGTGCTGTCGATGCGCTCGCCGACCCCGCGCGCGGCGAGCCAGCCGATGATGCGGCCACCGAACAGCACGGCGAACAAGAAGGCCGTGATCGCCGCCCCTGCGGCACGCGTCGACACGTAGCCGAGCAACCGACCCAGGTCTTCACTGAACAAATACGGGGCGAGCCAGTGGATCATCCGTCGGCGCCCCCCCCACCACCACTAGCGGCCGGCGCCTCGGCGGCCGAAGATCCGGCCGGCGCCTCGACCCCGAGCGCCGCGAGCAGTTGGTCGACGAGCCGGTCGAGACCGATCCGGCGCGACGCCTTCGCCAGCACCACATCGCCAGGACGCACGGCGCTGCGCAGGTGAGCGAGCGCTTCGCCCACTCCGGCGAACACGTGCACCGCCACCGCGGACATGCCGGCCCGGACCGCCCCGCGCGCGATCGGCTCGGCGCCAGCGCCGACACACAACAGCTGGTCTTGTCGAGTTCGAGCCACTTCGGCGCCGAGCCGCTCGTGCAACGCTTCGCTGGCGGCGCCGAGCTCGAGCATGGCGCCGAACACGGCGATGCGCCGCCCCGCCGTCGCGGTCCCGGCCAGGGCATGCAACGCCGCGCGGGCCGACTCGGGATTCATGTTGTAGGTGTCGTCGTAGACCGTGACGCCACCGCGCACCTTGGCCTCGAGCCGCCGCGCCGCGGCCGGCACCGCGGCCAACGCCTGCAGCACGTCCTGTTCAGCGACCCCAAGCTGGCTGGCTGCAGCGATCACCAACAGGGCGTTGTAGACCGCGTGCGTGCCGAGCACGGGCAGAGTCACCGGCCGTTCGCCCTGCAGGCGGAACGAGGTGCCGAGCCCGTGGAACTGCACGTCGGTGGCGAACCAATCGGCCTCGCGGTCGATGCCGACGAACTGCACCGTGGCCCGCGTCCGCTCGGCCATGGCACGACATGCCGCGTCGTCGCCATTCAGCAGGCAGAGCCCCTCGTCGGGCAACGCCGCCGGCAGGGCCGACTTCTCGAGCGCCACCCCTTCGAGCGACCCCAGACCTTCGAGATGCGCCGGAGCAACGCAGGTGACGATGCCGAGGTCGGGTCGGGCCACGGCGCTGAGCATGCCGATCTCGCCCGGCGCGTTGGTGCCGATCTCCACCACGGCCGCACGGGTCTCGGGCTCGATGGCGAACAGCGTCAACGGCACCCCGATCTGGTTGTTGAACGAAGCCGGGGAGCGCACCGTGGGCATCGCACGCCCCAGCACCGCGCCCAACCACTCCTTGGTGGTGGTCTTGCCGCACGAACCGGTGATGCCGACCACCTTGGCGCGGTGGCGGCGCCGATGCTCGGCGGCCAAGTCGAGCAGAGCGCGGCCCGTGTCCGGCACGCGCACGACGAACGGTGCGAACACGCGGCCGAGCGGCGCCAGGGCCGCGGCGAGCGCCGCGTCGTCCATGCCGCGATCGATCAGCAGGCCAGTGGCCCCGCGCGCGGCGGCGTCGGCCAGGAAGCGGTGCCCGTCGTGGTTCGCGCCGCGCAGCGCGACGAACAGGCGGCCCAGGCACTTGCCGCGCGAATCGGTGGTGACACCGTGCGCCGGGGCACCGCGGCGCACCACTTCGCCTCCGGCCACGCGCGCCACGGCAGCAGCCGTGAGCCACGAGCCACGGCCGCCGCCGCGCCCGAACCCCGGTGCGACCTCACCACCTTCGACACCACGCCGCGGATTCACGGGTGCAACCATCCTGCCTCCTTCGCCGCCAACGCCCGGGCTGCTTCCTGTCGGTCGTCGAACGGCACCACGCAGTCCTTGAACACCTGGTAGGTTTCGTGGCCCTTGCCGGCGATCAGGATCGCATCACCCGGAGCGGCCGCTGCCACGGCGGCACGGATCGCCTCGGCACGGTCGACCAAGCGCTGGCCCTGCGCGCGACCACCCGCGAGGCCCTGAGCGACTTCGTCGAGAATCGCCTCCGGATCCTCACTGCGCGGGTTGTCACTGGTGAGGTAGGCGAAGTCAGCGTGCCGCGCCACCGCCGCGGCCATCGGCGCGCGCTTGCTGCGATCGCGATCGCCGCCGCAGCCGAACACCACGTGCAAGCGGCCCTCGGTGAGTTCGCGCAGCGTGCCACAGACCTTGTCCAGCGCATCGGGAGTGTGCGCGTAGTCGACGAAGGCACGGATCCGACCCGGCCGACCCAGCGGCGCTTCGACCAACTCCAGGCGCCCGGGCACCGGCCGCGCGTCCTCCAGAGCCGACGCCACCGTGAGCTCGCTGGCGTCGAGCGCCAACGCCGTCGCGGCTGCCGCCAGGGCATTGTGCACGTTGTGCATGCCGACGAGGCGCAGGAACAGTTCGACGCGGCCGTTCGGCATCACCATCTGGAAGCGCGTGCCGTCCACCGACAGGCGTACCTGCTCGGCCCGCACCTCGGCGTCGGGCGACAGACCGTAGTAGAGGATCCGCACGCCCGCCGGCGCTGCTTCGGCCATCATGGTCGAGGCCGGGTCGTCGCGGTTGAGTACTGCGACCGACCCCGGCCGCAAGGCCGCGAACAAACGCGCCTTGGCCGCGCCGTAGGCTGCCATGGTGCCGTGGTAGTCGAGATGGTCCTGGGTCAGGTTCGTGAACACGCCCGCGGCGAACTGCACGCCACGCACCCGTTCCTGGTCGAGGCTGTGGCTCGACACTTCCATCACGCAGGCGCTGCAGTAGCGATCCGCCATTTCGCGCAGGTAGCCCTGCAGCCGCAGCGGATCCGGCGTGGTGTTGGGCGCCGGAATGCGGCGTCCGCCGAACTCGTAGGCGATGGTGCCGAGCAGACCCACTTGACGACGGTCCGCCTGCAGGCACGCACGCACCAGGTGGGCCACGGTGGTCTTGCCGTTGGTCCCGGTGACGCCGACCACCGCCATCGCCCGCGACGGATCGCGGTAGTAGTAGCGCGCCGCATCGGCGAGCGCCTGCCGTACGTTGGCCACCAGCAGCGTGGGCACGTTGACCGGCAAGTCGGTTTCGGCGACCACGGCGACGGCGCCGCGCGCCACGGCCTGCTGGACGTACAAGGAGCCGTCGTCCTTGGCGCCGCGAATCACGAAGTACAGACAACCAGGACGCACGTCGGAGGTGTGGAACGCGAGCCCTTCGATGGCGAGGTCGCGCCACCGCAGCACGTCACGAGGCTGCAGCGCGTCGCGGAGCTCACGCAGGCGTGCATGGCCGTGCCCGGAAGGCAGACCGGATGGAAATGCCAGTTCGCTCATCTACCGCCCAACCGAGACGTTGACCCTGGCGCCGCTTGGCGCCAGCCTGAATCCACAGGAGTGATCGCCGCGGTGCGGACCTGACCGTCCGAGCCGCGACCTGGTTCCTGTTGCAGCAGCCGCCGTTCCGCCGAGCGCTGGGCTTGGAGGAGCAGGCGAACCACGGCGGGCGCAGCATAGGCACCGCCGTAGAACTTGCCACGATCGTCCCGCTGCAACACACCCACGGCGAGCCAACGCGGGGCATCGGCCGGCAGGAAGCCGGCGAAGCTCGCGTTGCGCACTTCCACTTTGCCACGATCCTTGGTGCCGACGCTGCTGACCGCAGTACCGGTCTTGCCGGCCACCAGGCCGTGCAACTCGATGCCGTCCTGGAGGAACTGGCGGCGCAACAGTGCCCCCGTGGCATGCGGATCCTCGCCGACCACGTCCACCAAGGCCCCGCGTACGCGCTCGAACACCTCTGGGGAGAGTTGCTCACCCGCTGGGGAAATCGGTTGCGCCTGCCACTCTTCACCGCGCTGCAAACCGCGCACGACCCGCAACTCGGAAGCGGCACCGCGCAACAGCCGCAGGTACGCGCGCGCCACCTGCAGCGCCGTTACCTGGAGTTCGTAGCCGAAACTGAACGACACCGCACTGTTGGCGCGGAACTGCTTCAGGGGGATGTTCGACCGGAACGAGCGCGGGTTGGTGCCCCCCTTCGACTCGCCCGGCAGAGCGAGGCCGAGCGAAGTGCCGAAACCGAAGTAGCTCATGTAGTCGCGCCATTGCTCGCGCTCGAGCCCGAGGCCGAGGTAGGTGGCGCCGATGTTCGAGCTGTTGATCAGGATGCCGTGCGGCGTGAGCCGGCCGCAGGCGTGGTCGTCGCTGACGGCTTTGGCCCGCCCGAGCGCACCGATGCGCTCCCGGTACTCGGCACCACCCGGCGTGCAGTCGTATTCCCGATCCCAGTCGACCTTGCCGAGCTCCCCGGCGTAGGCGATCACCAGCGGCTTGACGATCGAGCCCGGCTCGAACAGGCTCTGGTAGGGCGTCCACGAGGCCGCACTGCCACTCTTGGCGTCGCGATGCCAAGACGCCGCGGCCAGTACGTCACCCGTCGCGATCTCGACCAGCACCAGGGCGCCCCACTGCGGATTGCTGCCCTTGCCCTCGCGCTGCGGACTCTCGGCCTGGCGGGTGAGTTCCTCGATCGCCGCGCGCTGCAGGTCCAGGTCGATCGTCGAGTACAACACCGCCGGCTCGGGCGTGCCCAGGTCGCCACCGGTGAAGTACGGGCGTCCGCGGCCGTCGTTGCGGAACGGCAGGAGCCGCCCCGAAGCAGCCACGGCGGCCGGCAGCGCTTCGAGCCCACACTTGCCGACCGTGGCCAGCACCTTGCCGCCGTCGGCCTGCTCCTGCCACACGGTCTCGACATGACCGACGAAGCCGAACGTGGCCTCGCGCTCCAGATAGTCGCGGCGATGGCCGCGCACGAAGTCCAGGCGCAACGACGGCCGGCGTGCATCGAGATCGCGCAGAGCTTCGATCACGGCCAGCGCTTCGACCTGCCCGACCAACCGCACCTCCACGGCCTGCCGGGCACTCTTCGGCGGCTCGGCCGCGAAGTCCCCGCGCTGCAACAACGCCTGGGCGTCGAACGGCTTGCCGAGCAGCGCCGCGAACTGCTCGCGGTACGCAGCCTCGGCCGCCGCACGGTTGGACAACTCCGGGTCGGCGACCATCGCCCGCGCCAGATCGGCGGTCAGGCCGGCCAGATAGTCCAGCAGTTTGCCGACGGTCTTCGCCGCCGACGGCGGCACGGCGATGCGCGCGCGCACCTCGTAGACTTCGCGGTCCAGCGCCAGCAAGGCACCGTGGCGATCGACGATGGTCGCCCGCGGCGCCGGCACCTTCTCCGCGCGCACCCCCTGCCGATCCGCGGTGGCCGCGACCAGCGGCAGCGGCGGCAGTTCGGCGCGTTCGATGCTGCCGCCCTGGCGCACCTGCAAGTGGCCGAGCCAACCCGCCAGAAACACCGGCACCACGCCGAGCAGGCCAAAAGCCACGCGCAGCCGCTGGCGCTCGACGCGTCTCACAGCTCGGCTCCGCCGTGCGCCTCTGCGGCGCGCAAGATCGCCCATTGGGCGGCGGCCAACCGCATCGGCGAGGCCTCGCGCAGCCGTTCGATCACGAGGCGTTGGTACTCGACGGACCGATCGGTCAGCTCACGGCGCCGCAGTTCGACGCCGTGCCGCAGCAAGTTGTTCTCGGCCCGAATGGCCGCCGTGCCGATCGCCAAACCCACTGCGAGAGCGAACAACAGACCCGCCAGGAGCCACTTCATGCCACCGCCTCCCCGAACACGGCACAGCGCAGCTTCGCGCTGCGCGACCGCGGATTCTGGTCGATCTCCGCCGGCTGCGCCACCAGCGGCTTCTTGGTCACCGGCGCACCGTGCGCGCGCAGGAACTGCTTCACCAGCCGGTCTTCGTGCGAGTGGAACGAGATCACCGCCAAACGACCGCCTGGGGACAGGCACGCCACCGCCGCCTCGAGGCCGGCCTGCAGCTCGCCGAGCTCGTCGTTCACGGCCATGCGGATCGCCTGGAACGAGCGTGTGGCGGGGTGGATGCGGCCGTGCCGCGCTGCGGCGGGCAACGCCGACACCACCAGCTCGGCCAACTGCCGGGTGCGCGTGATCGGGGTGCGCCGACGCGCTTCGACGACCGCCCGCGCGATGCGCCGGCTGTGGCGTTCGTCGCCCAGCTGGAACAACGTGTCGGCGAGCTCGCGTTCGCCGACCGTGGCGAGCCACGACGCGGCCGTCACCTCTGCGTCGCTGTCCATGCGCATGTCGAGTGGCCCATCAGCCATGAACGAAAACCCCCGCTCGGGACGATCCAACTGCAACGAACTGACACCGAGGTCGAGCAACACGCGGTCCGCCGCGGTCAGCCCTGCTGCCGCGAGCGCCTGCCGCATGGCGCGGAATGGAAGATGGTGCAGCGAGACCCTGGCCTCTGCGCTGGCCGCCCCGGCCTCGGCCGACAGGGCGGCCCGCGCCGAGACCAGGATCTCGCTGTCCCGATCGAGCCCCACCAGGGCCCCGCCTGGAGCGATGGCCACTGCGATTGCCCTCGCGTGGCCGCCAGCTCCGACGGTGCCATCGACCACCACCAGTCCGGGACGCAGATCCAGGACCTCCAAGGTTTCGCGCAGCAGCACCGGCACGTGGACCGGTTGCCTAGACCCGTCCACCGCCATTCTGCTATCTTGGTTGCTCACGACGTTCCTCTGCCACATCCCTTGACCACCCGGCAGCAGCATCAGGACACGCACCCAGACCGTGGGTGCCCGAGCAAGCCACGAAACCGAAGGTCAGGACCCGCCGACTGGCAGGGTGGCCTTGGTTGGCTCGACCAAACTGGCAAAGAGCGCTTCTTCCTCGCCCGAAGCTTCCATGAGCGTGGTGCCGAGGTTGGCCGGCGACCAGATCTCGACGACCTGACCCGTGCCCACCAGCACCACCGGTTGCAGCGGAGCGAGGCCCGCGTACTTCAGCAGCGGCTCGGGCACGCGGATGCGCCGGTTGCCGTCGGGCACGACGCGCTCGGAATGGCCGAGAAACCGCCGACACAACGCGCGATGCGCCCGGCTGCCCGGGACTGCCCGCCCAATGCTGTCGACGAGTCGCTGCCAACCTTGCTTGTCGTGCAGGAGCAGGCAGCGATCCAGGCCCGCGGTCAGGTAGAACTCCCAGTGGTTCTCGGGGACCTCGCCAGTGACGCGCTGGGGCAGGATCAACCTGCCCTTGTCGTCGAGCGAGTGCTCCGAGCTGCCAAAGAAAGTGACCATCGTGCGGACGCCGGGGCTGCTGCGCCCTGGAGAACTACGAGGGTAGCGGAGCGCACTCCCCAGTCAACCACATTAAACCACTTCACACCCCGCAGGCTCCACCAAACCCCACTCGATGGGCGTGCAGGTAGAACCCGTGGGGCTCGGTGGCATGGTCACCCCCCAGCCGCTGGGGTGGTTATGACACCAAGTCGGTAAAAATTCCTCGCCCGACTTTCTGCGCGCCGCACGAACTGCGCGGCTCTCCACCGGCCTCCACCCAGCTCCCCATGCTCCGATCCACCTGCCTGTTCCTCGGCCTGCTCGCCAGCTGCTCCGGCAGCGAGCTCGTCGGCATCCACCTCGACCTCAGCAAGGGTAGCCCCTACGCGGTGACCACGCGTTCCCTGGTCGAATCCACCCTGCCCGGGCCGATGGAGAATCGCACCCAAGGGGTGCAGTGGAAGATGCGTGCCGCACTGGTCTGCTCCCAGGGCGACTGCCCAGACCTGGGCAAGCTCGAGTTCGGCAACGGCGGCATCCGCATCAGCACCGAAGTCGGCGGCCACCAGCCGAGCCTGCGCGTGCAGCTGAAGCGCGGACCGGGTGTGGACTGGCTGCGCGCCCTCGTACCCGAGGACGGCGCCAGGCTGGGCATGGCCAAGGTGTACGACCCGACCGGCAAGACCAAGGAGATCGGCGATGCCGTGCGGCTGGAGATCACCACGCCCGGCGAAGTGGTCACCTCAGGTGTCCATCCAACCGGGCGCGGCGTCGAAGCCAACCTCGAGCGCAAGCGCGCCTACCTGATCCTGCCCCTGCGCGCGATCACCGAGCCCGGCGAGGACTTGGTGTGGGACGTGAGCTGGCGGCAGCCCGATTCGGGCCGCTGAGCAGCGGCCAGCTACTCCCCAGCCAGTTTGCGCAGCCGTTCCACAGCCGGGTCGAGCACTGGCTTGCCGCGTAGCTGCAGCTGCTCCCGCCCGACGAACTCGCCGAGCAGCAGCGCCGCCCACGCCCGCCGCGGCTCGCGCCCCGACACCGTCTTGGCCCACGCCGAAAGCCGCGCCGCGAACTGCTCGCCCGCGCGCTTGCCCTTGCTGCGTTCGGCGCTGCCCAGGTAGGCGACCACGGCCGCCTTGGTGCGCGCACCGAACTCGCCTTCGCCACCAACCGCTCGCCAGGTGCGCGCCAGCAGCAGGGCATCTGCACAGCCTTGCCGTTCGAGCGCCGCCAGCAGCGCTTCGTTCGCCGCCTTGCCCACGGGAGCTGGTAGCGCCAGCACCCGCGCGTGCACCAGATCACGCACGGTCGCGGCGTACAGCGCCGTGTCCTCACTGCGATCGTCGGACCGGCTCTGGGCATGCCAGCCGGCCTCGAAAGCCGCCAGCACCGCCATGGCTGCGGGCGCGTCGGCGGCCGCCTCGATCGCCCCCACCACCGCCGCCAGCGCGAACGGGTTCAGCGCCATCGCCGCCGCGACGAACGCCGGGCCGTCGACCCCTTCGCCGCGCGCCCGCGCCGCGTCGAACATGCGCCGCAACACCAGCGTGCGCACGAACGAGTCGAGCCCGCGATTCACGCCCATCGCCACCGACTGATGGAACACCATCGGCCGCCGGCCGCCGACGTCGTCGTAGCGCCAGCCGGCGTGCACCGTGGTGACCTCGTCACCACCGGTTGCGTACTGCCCACCACGACATCGGAACCGCCCCGTCTTCGCATCCTGCTCGAAGTAGACGATCGCACAGTGCCCCGGCTGTCCCGCCGTCGAAGCCGGCACACCGAGAATGCGGTAGGTGCGCGCCCCGATGTTGCCCATGGTCCCGCACACGCCACCGTCCTTCCACATCATCTGGATCGAGCCGTAGGCGAACGCCAGTGGCGCAACCCGCCGCGCCGACTGCATGTCGAACTGCTGGGCGATGCCACCGATGTACTCGCCGTAGGTGCGGAACGTGCCGGTCGCGACGAACTCCTGCCAGATCGCTTCCCGTTCGCGCAGCGGCTGGTCGTCGGCCGCCAGCATCAACCACAGCGGCCAAGGTGCCTGCAGAGGAAACAGTGGGTAGCGGTGCGGCAACACGGTCCTGGCATTGCGCACGAACCAAGCCAGCGACTCGGCTGCGGTCGGCGCCCGATCGCGCTCTTGCGGCAGGCGGCCCTTGTTGCGATAGGCCGTGACGAACAACTCGTGGGCCGCGGCGATGCGCTGGCGCAACGCCGGGTCGCCGACAGCCTCGGTGGCGAACCAATGCACGGCCCGCTCACCGCAGTCGATCTGCACTTCGGGATGGCCGCGGGCCGCCAGGTAGGCACCGAACTCGCGCTGCAGAGAAGCCGACGCGATCACGTCCGCGCCAACCAGACCACGCAGCACCTTCTGCTTGACCTTCCTGGCCTTGCCGCGCGGCTTGGCCACACCGCGTTCGTCGTACTCCAGCGGCGGCAGCTCTTCGGCCTCGACTTCGACCTCGATCGGCGCGTGGTCCTCCAAGAAGTTGACGATGTGGTCGTCGCGGTCCAGCACGCGGTCCGCGGCCTTGGTGTCGACCCAACGGCGCGGATCCCCAGGGATCGACAGTTCGAGGGGCGGGCGTGGGGTGACGTCGGGCAGCCAATCCAAGGCCGCCGCATGGTCGCCGTCGTTCCACGGGCTCGCCGCAGCGCGCGGCGCGGCGTAGGCTGCGTGCATCGCGAACG
>ERZ1066125.283-NODE-283-length-14541-cov-27.493856_pt1 | contig 14541 bp, 10 predicted proteins | sample MGYA00382772_ERZ1066125 | MGnify/ENA primary metagenome ERZ1066125 (study PRJEB33369, sample SAMEA5778355) | biofilm metagenome | biome: Industrial cooling water; feature: Water cooling tower basin; material: Biofilm | place: United Arab Emirates | collected...
CGCTTGGTTCAAGTTTTGCGGGTATTCCATACAGTGACCTGAAAACCGATCTAATGACCGCGCAAGGGAATAGGTTGAGACGAGTGATAAGGCGAGCGGATGGTAAGCCTGTGGCACTGAATGGTCAAGGTCAGCGCACTTTGGCGCAGGGCGTCTTGTCAGTCATGGCTTTGGTCGTTATAGTTCGTGTGTCTAAATTTCAATCTGAAATTTTCCAACAAATTTTCCAACTAAGCGGTCGGCATCCGCCCGGTCGAAACATCAATCAAGCCGTATTTTCCATCAAGTGAGGACTAACGCTATGGCTGACAATCGTGGTGTGGCGTACATCAAACCCGGAGTGGTCGAAATTCAAAACATTGATTTTCCCAAGCTCGCGCTGGGCAAGCGCAAATGCAATCACGGCGTCATTCTGAAAGTCGTATCAACCAACATCTGCGGCAGCGACCAGCACATGGTTCGCGGACGAACGACTGCGCCCGAAGGCTTGATCCTCGGTCACGAAATCACCGGTGAAGTGATCGAAGCCGGGCGCGATGTGGAATTCATCAAAGTCGGCGATCTGGTGTCGGTTCCGTTCAATATCGCCTGTGGACGTTGTCGCAACTGCAAAGCCGGACAGACCGGCGTTTGTTTGAACGTAAATCCGGCGCGCCCCGGAGCGGCTTATGGGTATGTGGATATGGGCGGATGGATCGGCGGACAGGCAGAATACGTCATGGTTCCGTATGCCGATTTCAATCTGCTGAAATTTCCGAACAAAGATCAGGCGATGGCGAAGATCAAAGACCTGACTTGTCTGTCCGACATTTTGCCGACGGGTTATCACGGCGCGGTCACTGCCGGAGTCGGGCCGGGTTCGATTGTCTATGTTGCCGGAGGCGGGCCGGTTGGATTGGCTTGTGCGGCGTCGGCGCAATTGCTCGGCGCGGCTTGTGTGATTGTCGGCGATTTGATTCCCGAACGATTGAAACAGGCGCGGAAATTCGGTTGCGAAACCGTGGACGTGTCGAACAAAAACGCGAGCGTCGCCGAACAGATCGAACAAATAGTCGGCGTTCCCGAAGTGGATTGCGCGGTGGATTGCGTGGGCTTTGAAGCGCGCGGTCACGGCGAAGGGGCGAAGACCGAAGCTCCGGCGACGGTGTTGAATTCGTTGATGGAAGTCACACGCGCCGGCGGTGGCATAGGCATTCCGGGTTTGTACGTGACGGGCGATCCGGGAGGCATTGATGACGACGCCAAGATCGGCAAACTCGGCATTCGCATCGGATTGGGATGGGCGAAATCGCATCATTTTATGACCGGCCAATGTCCTGTGATGAAATACCATCGCCAGTTGATGCAGGCGATTCTGTACGGAAAGATCAATGTCGCCAAAGCCGTCAACGTGCAAGTCATCTCGCTGGACGACGCGCCGAAAGGCTACAAAGATTTCGACAAAGGCGCGGCCAAGAAATTCGTCATTGATCCGCATCAGGCCATCGCGGCGTAGAACAGGAAGCATGGAGTACCGCCTTCAGGTGGCTGACTCGCTGAAAGCATCAAGCCGCCTGAAGGCGGTACTCCAAACTAAATTCAAGGAGCAATCATTTCGTAATGAGCAGTTCATTTTCAGGTCAGGTCGCAGTTATCACCGGCGGAGCTTCAGGCATTGGATTGGCCATTGCCAAAAAACTTCACAACGAAGGCGCGACGGTCGCGCTGTTGGATTTGAGCGCGGAAACCGCCGAAGCAGCGACGAAAGAAGTCGGCGCGAACGCCGTCGCGTTTGCTGTCAACGTCACAGACGAAGCTCAGGTCAAAACTGTCATTGATGAAATCGGCAATCGCTTCGGTCGCGTGGATATTTTGGTCAACAGTGCAGGGGTTACGGGCAAAACCAACATCAAAACCCACGAAGTTGAACTGACCGATTTTCGCTTTGTCTTTGAAGTCAATGTGGTGGGTTCGTTTTTGACTTCGCGCGCCGTGTTGCCGTGGATGCTGAAAAACAATTATGGCCGCATTCTGCACATTGCTTCGGTGTCCGGCAAAGAAGGCAATGCCGGAATGCTGGCGTATTCAGCCTCGAAAGCTGCCGTCATCGGCATGGCCAAAGTGCAGGGCAAGGAGTACGCCGAAACCGGAATCACGGTGAACGCGCTGGCTCCGGCGGTGATCCGCACGCCTATGGTTGCCGCGTTGCCCGCCCAGCAGGTTCAATACATGACCGATAAAATTCCGATGAAGCGTTGCGGCGAACTGGACGAAATCGCGCATCTGGCAACGTTCATCGTTTCGCCCGGAGCCAGTTTCACCACCGGTTTCACGTTCGATATGACCGGCGGACGCGCGACGTATTGATTTCATCTGACGTCAGAAAAAGCTGACCATTGTCAGCATCGGCTTTCGTTCTTTTTCAAGAAGCTCGCGGTTTTGCAACGATTGAGGCTGGCATTGAGCTTGCGAAAAAAAGGTGTCTGCGAATTCCCGCAGCACAATTTTTCGACAAGGAGAAACTCGTATGTCAGCTTCACATTGTTCAAAAGTGTGTTCAGTCATTGTCGTGCTGTTTGTTGCTGGGATTGTCTCTGCGCAAACTCCACCGCCTGTTAAACCGAATGAACCACCTGCGCCGACGTTTGTCGCTTCGATAAAAGTCGTCAAGCTGGTCAGCCCGTCTGTTGTGTTAATCAAAGCTGGCTCAGAAGGCAATGTTTCTGCGCAAGGAACCGGCATCGTCATCCGCGAAGACGGCGTAATCCTGACGGCTTATCACGTCATCAAAGACGCCAAACAGATTCAAGTCGCGACGAAAGACGGCGAAACTTATGACCGCGTTGAAGTGCTGGGCGTGGATGAACGCCGAGACGTTGTGGCCATTCGCGTTCAAGTCAAAAGCATGCAGTCCATCGCGGTTCGTTCGGTTTCCGACGAACAAATCGGCGAGCGTGTTTTTGCTGTTTCAAACCCGCTCGGCATGAATTGGACGTTTTCCGATGGATTGTTGAGCGGTGTTCGATTGGCCGATGACGTTCCCGGCGCTGGCAAAGGTTACAAACTGCTGCAATTCACTGCGCCAGTTTCTCCGGGATCGAGCGGCGGCGTGTTGGTGGATGGCGAAGGGCGGGGGATTGGGCTAATCGTTGGCGGGTTGAATGGGCAGAACCTAAATTTTGCTGTCCCGCTTTCGGTTGTTACGGGGTTGGCCGATCAACCCGGCAAGCAGCTATTGACTGGAGGTTTGTCGCTAAATCAGGGGAAAAAAGAGCCGGAAAAAATTGAAGACCGAACCGGAAAAGCCTCCGCTGCTGTGAATTCGACTCGTGTGGAACGAGTCCGCGAAGCGCGGTTGATTTACATTGTGCGCAAAACATCGCTTTGCAAGCCGGTGATGTTGCAAAACGCCTTGATGAAGCATTCGGCTCAACTCGACGAGTGGAATGTGAAGTTGGTAGATGAAGAGCGATTGGCCGACCTCATCATTGAAATTGACAATATGATGAAGAGCGATTGGCCGACCTCATCATTGAAATTGACAATATGACGCTGACTTTCTACTACACCTACAGCATTCGAGATCGGCGAGCCGGTGTTATTCTTGGCGCTGGCCGTGTGACGGCTTGGGATTGCAATCTCGCGGCTCCGGGATTGGCTAAAAAGATCGTAGAGAACTTACGCGCCGCCAACGAGCCGCCAAAACTGAAAAAGCAGGAGACCAAATAGCTTCATGAGTGTTCGCCAGTTTTTTTCGCAAGCGGCCAAGCTGCTTTATCTGGGCGTCGGCATCAGCGATCCAGGGACAATTCCTCGCAAAGTGGATTTGTGGAAGGTTGCCGCTGGCGAGGGGTGGCGATGCTTCAATCTGACGGCGACGCCGATTCACCACAAAGGCAAAGAAGCGGTTCAACTGGAAGCGCAGGCCGATAGTTCTGAAAGCCTGGCTTTGTTTGAAGCATTGGAATTGCCGTTGGGAAAACTCGATCTGAGCATTGCAGCAGTCAATCAAAAAGTCGGATTGGTTGTTCGGGCAGAAAATCATCACCGCTTTGAATTGGTTTCATTTGAAGTAAACGCAAACTCGGCAACGCTCACCTTGACGGTTGGGATTGGCATACGGTCTGTCGAACTGAACCTTCCATCGTATTTGCTTGGCGAATGGATTGGCGTCCGGGTTGTGGTGGATTCGTTATTCACTGCGGTGTTTGTCAACGGCAACAACATGCCTGATCTGAAAGTGCCCACCAATGAGCAGACCTGCAAGGGAGATTTCATTGGGGTGTGGGTATCGGGCGAGACTGCGGCGCTAATTGCGGAACTGAAATACATTCAAACAAAGAAACGGGATTTTGAATGAATCGTCTGAAAGACAAAGTTGCGATCATCACTGGCGGAGGCGCTGGCATAGGCCAGGCCACCGCCATTTTGTTTGCGGAAGAAGGCGCGAAAGTCGTCATTGGCGACATTGACCAATTGGGCGGTGAAGTGACAGCCGCCGAAATCAACGCTGCTGGTGGCAAGGCCATTTTTGTTTGCGCCGACATTTCCAACGAATCCGATGCTCAAAAATTGACCGACGAAGCTCTGCGTGCGTTCGGTCGCGTAGACATTCTGGTGAATAACGCGGCGGCTTTTGTTCTGAAAGGATTGGAAGCAACGGTAGAAGATTGGCAACGCAGTCTGGGCGTCAACGTCATCGGCACGGCTCTGGTCAGCCGTTTCGCCAGCGAAGCGATGAAAAGAACCGGAGGCGGTTCCATCGTCAATCTGGGATCAATGTCGAGTTTTATCGCTCAACCGCATTTTGTCAGTTACAGCGCAACCAAAGCGGCAATCATTCAAATGACGAAAAACATGGCGATGGATTTGGCTCCGTTCGGCATTCGGGTCAATGCGGTGTGTCCGGGAACGATCATCACGCAGGCTTCGGAAAAACATTGCGCGCAGGCAGGCATCACGATGGAGGAATTCAAAGCCATCGAAGGGGCAAAGCATCTGCTCAATCGCCCCGGCGTTCCGCGTGAAGTCGCCCATCCGATTTTGTTCCTGGCTTCGGACGAAGCTTCGTTCATCACCGGAACGCATTTGATGGTGGATGGCGGATACACCGCGCAGTGAAATCAAAAGGCAAAAAAGCAAATCTCAAAAGGCAAAAGTGGGGTGGTCAGTTTATGGCGACTCGATTCTGGTTGAAGCTGTTGGTTCTGTTGGTCGCTGTCGGCAGCCTGTTTGTCGTCCGCTCGTCATTGGCGCAAACCGCCCGTGTTGATTTCGTGCGCGACGTTCAGCCGATTTTTCGCGCGCATTGCCAAAGCTGTCACGGCGAACAAACTGCCAAAGGCCAACTCCGGCTCGATAACAAAGCCTACGCGATGAAAGGCGGCATTTCCGGCGCAGTCATCATTCCCGGTGATGTGCGCAACAGTCGCTTGTTGCATCGCGTGCGCGGCGAAGGCGGCGAAAAACGCATGCCGCTAGGCGGCGAAGCTCTTTCGTCTGCACAAGTGGAATTGCTGTCCCGATGGATTCAAGAAGGAGCCGTTTGGCCAGAAAGCGAATCCGCAATCCGCAATCCGCAATCCGCAATTCCAAAACACTGGGCTTTTGTTGCTCCTGTCAGGCCAACGATTCCGAACGTTACAAACTCAGTGTGGGGCAAAAATCCTATAGACGCTTTCGTGTGGGCTAGATTGGAAAAAGAAGGATTAACGCCTTCGTCGCAAGCCGACCGCGTGACGTTGCTGCGCCGCTTGAGTCTGGATTTGATAGGTTTGCCGCCAACCATTGCTGAAGTAGATGCCTTCCTCGCCGACCAATCCCCAAACGCTTATGAAAAGCAGGTCGAACGTTTGCTCGGCAGTCAGCATTATGGCGAACGCTGGGGGCGTTTGTGGCTGGATGCTGCGCGCTACGCCGATTCCGACGGCTACGAAAAAGACAAATCGCGTTATGTCTGGTTTTACCGCGATTGGGTCATCAACGCGCTGAACGCAGACAAGCCTTACGATCAATTCATCATCGAACAGATTGCGGGAGATTTGCTGCCCGAACCAACACAGGATCAAATCGTTGCCACAGGTTTTTTGCGCAACTCGATGATTAACCAGGAAGGCGGCGTTGATCCCGAACAGTTCCGCATGGAAGCGATGTTCGACCGCATGGATGCCGTCGGCAAATCGGTGCTCGGACTGACGATTCAATGCGCGCAATGCCACAACCACAAATTCGATCCTTTGCGACAGGAAGAGTATTACCGTATGTTTGCCTTCCTGAACAATTCGCACGAAGCGAATGTCGCCGTATACACGCCCACAGAGCATAAGAAGCGCGCCGAAATTTTCCGCCGCGTGCGCGAGATCGAAGCCGAGTTGCAACATCGCTTGCCCGATTGGCGCGAACGAATGGCTGCGTGGGAAACGAGCGTCAAAACCAATCAGCCTGAATGGACGATTTTCCAACCAGAAGTAGATGAAATCTCCACGGGCGGCCAACGGTATTTGCCGCAACCTGACAAATCCTTTTTGTCGGATGGCTATGCGCCGGTTCAGCATGCCGTGAAAATGACGCTGAAAACCAAGGTGCAAAACATCACGGCGTTCAGGCTGGAATTGCTGAACGACCCAAATCTGCCGCGCAACGGACCGGGGCGTTCGATCAACGGCTCTTGCGCGTTGACTGAATTTGAAGTCGCCGTCGCGCCAGTCAACGACCCTAAGAAAATCACCAAGCTGAAAATTGCCAAAGCTACGGCAGACCTCTCGTTGCCTGAACGTCCGTTGGAGTCAATCTTCGACGATCAGAGCGGCAAACGGCGCACCGTCGGCCCAATCGAATTCGCCATTGACGGCAAAAACGAAACCGCCTGGACGATTGACGCTGGCCCGGCGCTTCGCAACCAGCCGCGCAAGGCCGTGTTTCAACTGGAAAAACCGCTCAGCTTTTTTCCCGGCGCTGAAATCGAATTGATCTTTACGCTGAAACAAAACCACGGCGGTTGGAACAACAACGACAACCAGCAAAACCAACCCGGTCGCATGCGGCTGTCATTCACGACCTCGCCCAATGCCGAAGCTGACCCGCTGCCCTCCGCTGTGCGCGAAATTCTGGCGATTCCGATTGAACAACGCAGCGAAGCTCAGATGGGGGTGATGTTCAGTTACTGGCGAACGACGGTCAGCGATTGGCGCGAAGCCAACGCCGAAATTGAGCGTTTGTTGGCCGAACATCCTGAAGGTTCAACACAACTGGTTTATCAGGAACGCGATGAACTGCGTGAAAGCCATTTGCTGAAACGCGGAGATTTCCTTCGCCCGGACAAAGTTGTTCGGCCAGGCGTTCCTGCGTTTTTGCATCCATTGCCAGCGGGAGCAAAACCGGATCGGTTGGCGTTCGCTCGGTGGTTGGTAGATCGCAATTCACCAACAACGGCTCGGTCAATTGTGAATCGGCTGTGGCAGGCGTATTTCGGCACGGGGCTGATGGAAACATCAGAAGATTTCGGCATGCAAAGCCCTGCGCCTTCGCATCGGGAATTGTTGGATTGGTTGGCGGTTGAATTGATGGAGCCGAGTTCGCAGTTCGCAATTCGCAGTTCACAGCCGCGACCTGCGAATTGGTCGTTGAAACACATTCACCGTTTGATCGTCACATCGGCAACTTACAGGCAGTCTTCAGCGGTGAATCCGCAATCCGCAATCCGCAATCTGCAATCAGATGACCCAAACAATCGCTTGCTCGCGCGTGGCGCGCGTTTTCGTGTGGACGCAGAGTTGGTGCGCGACATCGCCTTGTCGGTCAGCGGATTGCTCAATCCGAAAATCGGCGGAGCCAGCGTTTATCCACCAGCGCCCGGCTTTTTATTTGAGCGCCCGTTCAGTTACGGCCCTAAAGTCTGGAAAGAGGAAAAAGGCGAAAACCGTTATCGCCGAGCCTTGTACACTTTTCGTTATCGTTCGGTTCCGTATCCAATGTTGCAGGCGTTTGACGCACCGACCGGAGACATTTCCTGCGTGCGGCGTACGCGGTCGAATTCTCCGTTGCAAGCGTTGACGACGTTGAATGAAACCTTGTTTGTCGAAGCGGCGCGCGCACTGGCGTTGAAAACCGTCCGCTACAGTGGCTCAACTGATCGTCAACGCGCGATTTTCGCGTTTCGCACAGTGCTTTCGCGCAAGCCTTCCGAAGCCGAAATCGGCGAGCTTATTGGTTTGTTCAATCGTCAGCGCGAACGATTTTTGGCGGGAGAATTGAACGCCTGGAATCTGGCGACCAATGATCCTGACCAGGCATTTGCCTTGCCCAAAAATGTGAAGATGGAAGAGCTTGCTGCCTGGACTGCCGTCGCGCGAGTGCTGTTGAACCTGGACGAAACCATCACCAGGGAGTGAACAATGAAACGAAGAACTTTTCTCCAAAATTCTTTGGCCGCTTTGCCTGCCTTGAATTTGTTCAATCAAACTGGCGCGAAACAAATCCGGTTGATTACGCGCGGCGACGATTTGGGCGCTGCGCGCAGTTTGAATCGCGCCACGCTGGAATGCTTCAAGAAGGGAATTTTGAAAAACGTTTCTGTGCTGTCGGCGACTCCTTATGTCGAAGAAGCTGCAAAAATGATGGCCAAAGAAAAAGGCATCTGTTTCGGTCTGCACTGCGACCTGACTTCGGAATGGGACAACGTCAAATGGGGGCCGGTTGCGCCGCGCGAAAAAGTTCCTTCGCTGGTGGATGGCAACGGTCATTTGTTTCAAACCAACGATGCCGTGCGCGCTTCGGCCAAAGCAGACGAAGCTTTGATCGAATTGCAGGCTCAATTGGACAAAGCGCGCAAGCTCGGTTTCGACATTCGTTATGCAGACTTGCACATGGGAACAGTCAATATCGTCCCTGGATTGCCGGATAAATTCGGGCAATGGTGTCGTCAGAACCGGCTGATTGACACACGGCGAATCGGCGGGCGATTGGCTCTGCCGCGCTCAAGTCCGATTGACCGCAAACATCCGGGCGATTATGTCGCCGATGTAATAGCCGCGCTGAAAGCGGCCGCCGATGGCGAATACCTGATCGTCGGCCACCTGGCTTTTGACGACGCAGAGATTCGCAACCTCGGACATCCGGGGTATCCTGGCGCAGCCGTCGCGCACAATTTGAATTGGGAGCGGCTGGCGTATGTTGATCCTCGCATGGTCAAATTCGTGCGCGAATCCGGCGTGCAAACGATTCGTTACGACGAAACCGAAACCGGGCGCGAGCAGGTGAAAGAGTTCCTGAACTGAGCAGAGAAGAAATTGATGCAGTTTGGCTTCGAGAGTAATTGGCAATAACAACTTTTAGGAGGTCTCGCCATGAAAATTCTAGCTTCCGCATTTATGCTGGTTTTATTCGCCTCAAATGCTGCCACACAGGTTCAGTCCGATCCATCTGCAAAACCCAGTGTTGTGGTCATTCAAAAGAAATGGCGTATGGACCTTCATAATGCCGCGTTGGATCAAGACCAGATCGAAGCCCAAAAGGAGCGTGACAGAGAAGAGCATGCGCGCAGAGAGCGTGAAAGACTAAATGAAAGACTGAGCGAACAGGGGATGCCGACCAGACAAGAGCCGTATAGCAGACCCAAAACACCTCCCCCCCGCGGAACTTCCGTTGTTTATGTCTATGAAGTGAAAATCAAGAACACTGGAGAAAAGGATATTCGCAAGATCGCCTGGGATTATGTTTTCTCTGATCCAGCCACTGAACGAGAGTTGGGGCGTCGGCGGTTCGTCAGTGAAATAAAGATCGGTCCAGGCAAAACCAAAAATATGATCATGCGCACTTCGACTTCTCCGACCGGCACAGTTGACGTGGCCAGGGCGGGCAAAAAGTCGCAGAACCTATATTTGGAAAGCGTGATTATACAAAGCATAGATTATGCCGACGGTTCTTTATGGAAAGCAGTTTCGAACTAGGCATAAGCAGGCGCTTGCAAGCTCAGAGCGCTTTCAGCCCTTCGGTCGAAGCCTTCGAGTAAATCGAATCCATCGCTTCTGAGAAGGTTTCTTCGCCTCGCCAGAAAGGAAAGTTTCCCAATCGTTTCAACAGGGCGGCATTGACCGGCGGAATTCTGACTTCGCCCAGGATGTTTTCCGGCAGCGTCCCGCCTTGCCAGAAATTCGCCGCTTCGACAGCCAATGGTTCCGGCGGCAACTCGGCTTCAGCCGCTGACTCGGCGGTGGTTTCAATTGTGTTTCCGGGTGTTTTGCCCAGCGCAGCAATCAATTCTTCGCGTTCCAACCCACGCAATTTGAAAAGCAGAAAAGGATCGCGGTCGAATTCTTCAGCCAGCAGAAAATAAACCGCCGCGATGTGTTTGCAGGGATTAGACCAGTCAGGGCAGGAACAGTTCGTCTCCAAATCGCGCAGCTTTTCAGGAAAGAGCGAAAGACCGTTGTCCTTGAAAATCTGTTCTATCTCCTGCGGCATTTCTCCAGCCATTAGTTTGGCGGCGAATATGGCCTGTCTGCCCAGCGCGGCGGTCAGCTTTCGCCAACTGGCAGCGCCCAGTTCCTTCAATTTGATCGTAATTTTGTATGGGGCGGCAAACGATCCCTGCACTTTGGCTTTGATTTCGCCTTTGGCGATGTCAATCGAAAGCACTTGTCCGCCGCGCGCGTAAGACTTGCCGCGATTCAGTCGTTCGCCGATGTGGAAACTTTCCAGAGTGCTGATCCAGCGTTTGGCCCACCAGGTTTCGCCAAAAGCTCCGCGTTTCGATTGGGCCTTGATGCCGCCAACAGGCGTGATCTTTCGTCTGTAGGCATAGCGATAGCCGTAGCCGCCATATCCATAATCATCATCATCTTCTTCTTCTTCTTCGTCGTCTTCATCTTCGTCGAAGTCATCATAATCGTCGTAGTAATAACTGCGTTTTCTTCTGCGGCTATACCAGCTCATGAAATTCTCCCGTGTTTGATTATTCGCCAATCGCATCCGCTCGCAGAGCGAAGAGGCTTTTCAGTTCCTTGGTTGAAAGTTCGGTCAACCAGCCTTCGCCAGCGCCGACAATGCTGGAAGCGATTTCGCTTTTGCGTTCGATCATTTCGTCAATCTTTTCCTCCAGAGTTCCCGCGCACAGAAATTTGTGAACCTGCACATTGCGCTGCTGGCCGATGCGGAAAGCGCGGTCTGTGGCCTGGTTTTCAACTGCGGGGTTCCACCATCGGTCGAAATGAAAAACGTGATTGGCCGCTGTCAGATTCAATCCCGTGCCCCCGGCTTTCAATGACAGGATGAAAATCTGTGGCGAACCGGCTGTGTTTCGTTGAAAGCGTTCCACCATCCGGTCCCGGTTTTTCTTGGTCACGCCGCCGTGTAGAAACAGAACTTCGTGGCCGAAAGTTTCCTGCAAATGGCGTTGAATAATGTCGCCCATTTCCGTGAATTGAGTGAAAACCAGGGCGCGTTCATTGGCTGACAAAACCTCTTCCAGCATTTCGGTCAATCGGGCCAGTTTGCCCGAACGTCCAGGAATGGCCGAGTTATCGCCCAGAAATTGCGCCGGATGGTTGCAGACCTGTTTCAGCTTCATCAAAGTGGCCAGAACCAGACCCTTGCGTTGAATGCCTTCGCTTTCTTCCAACGATTTGCCAGCGTCTTCGGCGACTGCGGCATACAAAGAAGCCTGCTCTTTGGTCAGATTGCAGAAGGTTTTCATCTCCATCTTTTCAGGCAGGTCGTTGATGATCGTTTTGTCTGTTTTCAATCGGCGCAAAATGAACGGCGAAGTCAGTCGTTTCAACTGGGCGGTCGCCTGTTCGTCGCGTTGAGTTTGAATCGGCAGAAAGAAATTGCGTTTGAACTCCGCCTGAGTGCCAAGAAAGCCCGGATTCAAAAACTCCATGACCGACCACAAATCGCCGACATTGTTTTCGACAGGAGTTCCGGTCAGCGCAATGCGGTAATCGGATTTCAACGAACGCGCGGCTTTGGATTGTTTGGTTTCGGCGTTTTTGATGTTCTGGGCTTCGTCCAGTATGACGCCTTGCCAGTTGACGCCTTCCAGTATTCCCAGATCGCGGTGTAACAGTGAGTAACTGGAAATAACCAGAGCTTGTCTGGCTGCTTCTTTCCTGAAAGCCGCGCCTTTGGCTCGCGTCAAACCGTGATGAATCATGACCGGTAAATTGGGCGTGAATCTCGCTGCTTCCTTTTGCCAGTTGCCCATGACGGACATCGGACACACCAGCAAAACAGGCCGACGGTTTTTCGCGTCGTTCGCTTGCCAGTCGCGTTGAATCAAAGCCAGAGTCTGGACGGTTTTGCCCAATCCCATGTCGTCGGCCAGACAGGCTCCAAAACCGATTTCGCTCAAAAACGAGAGCCACGAATAACCGCGCGTTTGATAAGGTCTCAGCGTGCCGCTGAATTTTTCAGTCGGTTGCAATTCCTTGAATGCCTTGCGACCGTCAAGCTGCGCCAGCAAATCGCCTATCCAACCGTCGGCGTTGACGCCTTCAAAAGCTATGCCTTTGACAGATTTGGTTGCGCCGCCAACGCCCAACGACATATGAACCAACTGACGAACGCTGGCCTTGCCGGTTGCTTTCTTTTTCCAGAATTCGATGGCGGTTTGAATTTCTTCGGCGGAAAGTTGAACCCATTGGCCGCGAATTTTGACCAGCGGCATTTTCAGTTTGGCCAGTTCTTCCAGTTCCTTGAGCGTGAGAACCTCGTCTCCAAGAGCGATTTGATAATTGAACTTGATGATTTCGTTCAACGACAAACTGCCGCCGCCTTGAAGCTTGGGGCTTTTGACGTTGGCTCGCGCGCTCAATCGCAGCTTGGTTCCTTTGCGAGTCCACCACGCCGGAAGCAGGACGTTGAAACCGGACTGTTCCAGCAGCCAGGCTTTTTCCTGCAAAAAATCGAACGCACCGGTTGCGTCCAATTCGTAACCGGCAGGCTCCGATGATTTCAAGCTTTGTTCGATCTGCGGATTGATGCTCGCGGCCAAACCCAGCGAGGACAGCAGGTATTCGCGCGCGTTGAAGTTTGGGCGTTGCAGGATTTTCGACTTTTTGGCTTTGGCGTTCCAGGCGTCGGCGACGTCAATCAACAGACTGGGATCGTCTGCGGCTTGAAGCAGGTAACGCACGTGCCAACCATTCTTTGATGCAGTTGCGGCGCGACTCAGCGATTTGGCAGTTTCCTGTTTTGATTCTGCCGGTTCTTCCAAACGAAAACTGAGTCGGAACGGCGACGAGGTCGTGATTTCTATCGGCCTTCGCCAATTGCGGGATTGCGCGGCGAATTGCGAAAGCTCAGATTCCTTGCCGGTCAATTCGCTGCTCATCGTCCGCAATGCATTCAACCATTGATCGTGCAGCGAATTGAAAGAATTTTTGGACTTGGTTTGATGTTCACGATCAACGCGCGCCAGATGATCCACAATCAATCCGACGAATTCCGAAAGCAGTGAAGCGGCGGCAATCGTTGGCGGAATCGCGGAATCAGCCGACATCGCGCGGCAAACGTGCGGCATGGCTTGCGCCAGTTTTTGCAATCGTTCAGCGTCCTGACCGACAAAAACAGGCAGCCAGCGTGCGTGGTAAGCTCCGTCTTCCTTGACGACTGATGGCAGAAATTGCTGGCGCGCAGTCATTGCGCCTGCAAAACGCATCGCCGTCGCCCAGAAAGCCAAATCCCAACCGACGATGACGCCCGGCGAAAGCATAGCTTTGTCAACGCACAAACTGAGCAATTCAATCGCTTCGACGGTGGCCATCGGCAATGCTGTGACAGTCCAAGGGGCAAGCGTTGGCGGCGATTTGGATTCGGGCGGTTCAGCAATCAGCACATTCGACGCCAGCACTTGGCCATCAACCGTTGGCAACCAAACAGTGACTTTTTCAAATTCACTCTTTTCGATTTCAATTCCTGAAAACAACTCCGAAAGAGCCGACAGCAAACCGTCGTCGCCAAGGTCGTAAATCAGTTTTGCAGGTTTGGCGGATTTCTTTTGGGAAGCGCGCGCAGGCTTGGTTTTTGTCTCAGCTTCGGATGGCGCGGTTTCGCCCCACAGCAGCAGGTGTTTTTCCTGAAACCCTGCGTGAAGAATTATCATTCAGTTTCGGTCTCCGCTTTGATTGAATTGAATTACGTGGAAACGGAGTTTACGCGATGGATTCCAGATTACACAAGATTCGCATACGGCAAACGACATCACGCAATCTTTGCAACCACCGATTTGATTGGAAAACTGATTGATTGGGGTAGGGGCGAGGCTTATACTCCGCGCCGTCTCAAGCTTACACAAAGCGGTTCCAACTGAATCAAACAAGCGAGCGGAAAGTGGAATCGTCAATTTCAAATGCGGGAAATCTTGTTTGACCAGGCATTCGCGCTTGGTCTTCAGGATCGAATCCAAAACCCGGAGGTGTCTACTAATAGACACCAAACGAAAACCGATATGCGGACGATGCAGGTGTCTAATACTAGACGCTAGTGTCTACTAATAGACACCGGTGTCTATTAGATCGGTTTTCACTTGTGTGTATGGAAGGTTGTCGAACAAGATAAGCAAAT
>ERZ1066125.284-NODE-284-length-14509-cov-7.668811_pt1 | contig 14509 bp, 13 predicted proteins | sample MGYA00382772_ERZ1066125 | MGnify/ENA primary metagenome ERZ1066125 (study PRJEB33369, sample SAMEA5778355) | biofilm metagenome | biome: Industrial cooling water; feature: Water cooling tower basin; material: Biofilm | place: United Arab Emirates | collected...
GCCGGTGCCGATGCGTTATCCGCCAAGTTCAGGGAGCGCGCGCTGGATCAGGAATCGGCGCTGTCGGTCGGGAACCGGGTCTTCATCTGGACCGACGTGCTGCGGATCATCACTGACTTTCCGATCGCCGGCACCGGCGTGAACACCTTCGGTACTGCCATGTTCGCCTACCAGCAAGGCGACCCGCTGGCGCTGTGGTTTCAGGAAGCGCACAACGACTACCTCCAGATCGTCGCCGAGGGCGGTGTGCTCCTCACCGCAGCGGCACTCTGGCTCGCCGTCAGCCTGGCGCTGGATGTCAGGCGGCGGTTTCGCGAGGCCCCCAAGGAAGGGTCCACCTACTGGCTCCGCGTTGGCGCCGTGGCTGGACTGTGTGCCATCGCGCTGCAGTCGGTCGTCGAGTTCAGCCTCCAGATGCCCGGGAACGCGGCTCTCTTCGTCGTGCTCTGGGCCATCGCCCTGCACCAGTCTCCCAACCTGCGCACGCGATCCTCTCCCGCCTCCTAGCTGGCCCAGTGGTCCGGCAGGAGCCCGGGAACCACCTGTTTCAGACGCCGTCGCAAGGCCCGGCCGCTGTGATGCGTCACCAGCCACGCCGACGCACCGACGCGGTCGCACAGCAATGCGGTGAACACCAGCCCCTCGAGGTTGTCCCGCCAGCCGCGCTCCTGCAGCCTGGCGACGGTGCTCACCATCGCGGCAGCGAGCCCGGCTCGCACTCCCAACGCGGGCCGGGGCACACCGGCGGGCCGGAATCCCAGCCAGCGCTCCAGCAGCATCATCGCGAACATCACTGGGACGAACAGGCCGAGCGCGCGCGCGCGTGCGTCAATGATCTGCCAGTCGACCGCGCTCTGCGTGAGCAGCAGCTTCAGGTCGTGCAGCCACACCAGACGCGTAAAGCTGTGGCCGGCCGCGTGCGCAGCGAGGTAGATGCACTCGTCCTCAGGAGCAAGCACCGCCACAGTCGCCCGCCCAAGGGGCCATGGTTGCGCGCGGCCGAGAAACGCGTCGGAGTCGATGTTGACGCCAAATCCCGCATACGCGCGGAAATGCACCTCGATGAGCGGCGCGCCCGACTTGGCGAACTCGAGATGGTGGCTGTAGCGACGGTGGTAGGCCGCTGACAGACCATCCTCGGGCTCGAACCCGGCGGCGATCATCACCTCACTCGCCGACTCGAACTCGGTGTCACGAACGAGGATGTCGAGATCGACGCAGTAGCGTGTCGCCGCGGGCGAATAGAAGCGGGCGCCAAGCACCGGCCCCTTGAGCGCCACGGGGACGATGCCGGCCTGATTGAGCCGGTACGCCACGTCTTCCAGCGTGCCGCGCAAGTGCTGCTCCCAGATCTCCTCAACAGCGATGCGCCGCAACACGCGGTCGGCCAGCGGCGGCGGCAGTGGCTGCGCGCTCAGCCGGCGGTCGATCACGCCGCTGACGCCGTGATATCCGGACTCGACGAACAGGCGATCGAGCCGCGGCTGGTCACCAGAAGCAATCAGCGCATCGACGGCCGTGCGAAACGTTTCCGGAGACTCAGGCAACAGGCGGAGCAGAGACAGAACGGTCGGCTTATCGCTCGGCATGACGCTCCGGATCCGAACTTGCGAGCGGATCGAACACCCCGTAACATTGCCACGGAACCGCGGCCGGCCGGACCAGGAGATCCGGCACCGCCGGTGGATCGCCCAACGGAGGCTCACCACTCATCTCGAATCTGAGGCCATACGACCGTCCTGATAGTGCCGATGACGGACGTCCGCCACGCCACGCCAGATGCCGGCGAATGACCGCGCCATCGACCGACTCGGCGGCAGGCAGTGCCAGCCACACTCGCGAGCGTCGACTCGCCTCCACGATCTGCGCTGACAGTTGCGGCCAGCGACCGTTCGGGCAGGCGGCCAGCGTGTAGTCGGACGCGCGGAATCCGTATCGTGGTGCGTAGTACAGGAACACTTGCGACTCGCGATTCGGCACGAGTACATGGTCGGCCTCCTGCCACTCGCGTCGTACGGCCGCCAGGAACGGGCGCATATCCTCCCTGACGACAATCGGGGGCAGGTCGCTCCGAAGCGCGGTCTGCACGCCCGCCAGCATCACCAGCCCCACTGCCACATGCGACATCGTCCGCAGCGCGGGTTGCTTCAGGTCTCCGAGGACGGCCAGACCGCTCGCGACACCGAGCAAGGCGCCAGGGACCAGGAACAGCTGCGTGCGGCCCGCCTCGAGCGGATAGAATCGCAGCACGCTGGCGACGACGACCAGCACGATCGGGAGCGCGAGCAGCACCGCGCGCTCCGGCGAACGGCGGCCCACTGCAGCGATGCCGACGACGAGAAGGGCCAGCCAGGCCCATGCGCCGCGATACTGCATCGTCTGACCGAAGAGTCCGGCCAGCGCGCGGCCAATCCATATCGCGGTCTCTGCAACACCTGATGACGAGGGGAACCCGCCCGTCCAGAACCACTGGAGATACTCGAGATCGGTCGTGCTCGTCAGCAGACGACTCAAGGCGATCGACACCAGCGCGGCGCTCGCCAGCAACGATGCCACGCGAAGGTCGCGTGAATCGCCGCGACGCTGCGCGAGCACGAGTCGAGCCGCAGCCGCGGCGAGAAGCACGAACGCCACGCTGAACGAGAGGACGGCGGTGAGCCCGACCATCCACCGCCTCGTCGTTCCGGCGTCGTCGTTGGTCCTGATTTCACTCCAGAGAACGATGAGTGATGCCATGAGGTCAACCGAGTACGGCTTGGCCGACACGGCGTACGTGACCAGCACCGGGCTGAGGGCCAGCAGGAGGACGAAGGCGACGCCGGGCCAGGGCGCCAGTATCGTCCGGGCGATACGCGTCCCGACGATCAAGGTGATGAACGACGCGCACAGGGCTGGCCACCGCAGCGCGTACTCACTCGAACCTGCCAGCGCGAGGATGCCCTTCTGCAGCAACAACAGCCCTGGCGCTACCACCTGCACGAAATCGAGCGGCTCCAGGAGCGTGGCCACTGGACGCGTCATCAGGGTTCTGGCGAGGGCGGCCTCGTCTGTGTACAGGACTGGGTTGCCAAGGTAGGCCGAGAGCCGCCAGACCAGGCCGACGAAGAGGAGCAACGTCGTGCAATGCTGCGCGACGCGATCGGCCGTCCGCTCTAGCTGAGGCATGGAGCCATAGGATACCCTCGGGATCCCGTGTCTCGCTTCACCCAGGTGCGACAGCTGCTCGCGATGACGCGCGTCCCGATCTGGGTGCTCGTCTCGATGTTCGTCGCTGCGGCGTTCGTCGAGGGCACCGCACTCCTTCTGCTCGTACCGCTGCTCGGCGCCGCCGGGCTCGATGTGCAGGAAGGGGCGGTGGGTCGTCTCAGCCGGCTGGTCACGTCGGCGTTCGCCCTCGTTCAGGTCACGCCGACGCTGACCTTGGTCCTCGTCATCTTCGTCGGCGTCACCGCCCTGCAGGCGTGGCTACGCCGGACACAGCTCGTCCTCGGCACGACGATGGAGCGTGAGGTGGTCCATGCGGTGCGCACGTCGCTCTATGACGCAATCTGCCGGATGCAGTGGCTGGCGTTCTCGCGCCTGCGCGGGTCCGACCTCAACGTCGCGCTGACGTCGGAAGCCGACCGCGTCGGTATGGTGGCGGCACAGGGCGTGTCGATCGCCGGCTCGATCGTCGTCACCGCGGTCTACGTCGTCCTGGCGTTCCGGATCTCGCCCGGGATGACCGCTACGGTGGTCGTGTGCGGCGGTCTCCTGGCGCTCCTCGCCCGGCGCCGCGGACGGCAGTCGAAACAGCTTGGCAGCCACCTGTCCGATGCGGTCCGTTCGTACCAGGGCATCGTCATGGACGATCTCGCCGGGATGAAGGCCATCCGCAGCTTCGCGGGAACCGCGCGGAGCTACGCGCGCTTCACCGAGGCGTCCGAGCGAATCGGGCGCATCCAGAGCCAGAGCACCATCAACTACGCCAATGGCAACCTCGGGCTCGAGATCGGCTCCGCCGCCATGCTGAGCGGTCTGGTGGCATTCTCGCTGGGTTGGCTCGGATTGAATGCCAGCGCGCTCTTCCTGTTACTGTTTCTTTTCGCGCGCGTGGTTCCGCGGCTGTCGGTGCTGCAGCAGAACATTCAGTTCTTCAATCATGTCCTGCCATCGTTCGAACGGTCGCAGACCCTCCTGGCGCAATGCCTGGCCGCCGCCACGCCAGACACCGCGACACCGCGTCCACTGCCTCCCGCCCAGAACATCGGCCTCGAACGAGTGTCGTTCCGCTACGCGCACGACCGTCCGCCCGCGCTCGACACGGTCACGCTTGCCGTCAAGGCCGGCACGATGGTCGGCGTGGTCGGTTCATCTGGGGCCGGCAAGACCACACTGGTCGACGTCCTGCTTGGGCTGTTGACGCCTGACGCCGGAACCGTGACGTACGGCGGGGCACCGCTGACCGAGTCTCAGAGCGACGCCTGGCGCTCGCTCCTCGCCTACGTCCCACAGGACACGTTTCTGTTCCACGACACCATCCGCGCGAATCTGACCTGGGCAGCGCCAGCGGCGACCGAGGACGATGTGTGGCGCGCGCTGGAGGAGGCGGCGGCCACGTTCGTCCGCGCACTGCCCGAAGGGCTCGACACCGTCGTCGGCGACCGCGGCATGCGGCTCTCTGGCGGCGAACGGCAGCGCCTGGCCCTCGCGCGGGCGCTGCTCCGTCGTCCGTCGCTCCTGATTCTTGACGAGGCCACGAGCGCGCTCGATCTCGAAACCGAGAGCCTGATCGTCGACACCATTCGACGACTCCGTGGGCACCTCACCATCGTCGTCGTCACCCATCGTCTGTCGTCGGTGATGTCGGCTGACGAGATCCATGTGCTGGAACGCGGCGCCGTGGTCGAATCGGGTTCGTGGGACGATCTGATGAGGCGCGCCGATGGTCGGCTTCGGTCGCTGGTCTTCACCCGCGGCCTCGAGCTGTCGGCGCCCGCGTAGTGACGATTGGGGAAGCAGCAATGGCCGAACAGCTACAAGCATCGCCGACCGTGGTGTCCAGACGAGTAGGCGGGCAATTGATTCTGCTCGACGCCGGCTCTGGTCGCTATTTCGCGCTCGACGACACCGCCGCCGACGTCTGGGCCCTGTTCAGGACGCCAACCGAGATCGCCACCGTCATCGACACCCTGTCCGCGCGACATGGCGCCGCGCGTGCTCGGATCGACCGCGACGCACGCGCCTGGATCAGCGAAGCCGTGGGCCTCGCGCTGCTCGTCCCGCATGACGGCCAGCGAGCCGAGACCCGCCAAGAGGTGCCGGTGCAGATCGGCCCGCATGGCCTCACCGTTGACGGGTCGATCGACGCGATGCGGGATCTGTTCAGGCAGCAGCATTTCCTGAAACTGCCGGACCTGCTCGAGCCGCGCCTCCTGGCGATGGTGGAACAGCTCGTGTCGGCGGGCGACTTCGTCGATCGTGCGCATGACGGCATCGGCACTGAACTGTGTCTCGTGCCAGGCATCGCCACGGGCGTGCTGCAGCTGCTGTTCAACGATCAGGCCCTCCGCAGGCTGGTGGCGACGGTCGCGGAGGTTCCCGACACCGGATGCTTCGATGGGCGGGTCTACCGGATGTCGCCGCGGGACGGCCACTACGATTCGTGGCATAGCGACGCGGGCGAAGATCGACTGGTCGCCGTGAGCGTGAACCTGAGTCCGGCTGGATACGAAGGCGGAGAGCTCGAGATCCGCCGGGCCTCGGCGGCGGCGGCCGAATGGACCGTCGCCAATCACTCGTTCGGAAGCGCAGTCATGTTCCGGATCTCGCCGGCGATGCGCCACCGGGTGGTTGCCGTAACGGGCGACCGCGCACGCACCGCGTATGCGGGATGGTATCGAGGCGTGCCGGTGTTCGAGGATCTCTTCCTGCCTACGCTTCGTGGAGCGTGACAGCGGCCCCCGCGGCCGGGGCAGCAGCTCGAGACGGGTGCATCACCACCGCGTGCGGCCATCCTGATTCCCGATCGAAGTGACGGGTGACCAGGCCGGCGCTGTGCGCGAGCGCCTGCACTTCGCCATCGGCGAAGACGCGAACGAACCCGACCGCGGGCGCAAAGAGGGCCTGACCGCGGCGTCGACTCCGGCGTCGGAGCCATGACAGCAGCGTCGATCCGGAGTGCGGTGCCGCCTGCCCCTTCTCAGCATAGAAGCTGAGAAGAATCGGACCATCGGTGAGCGCCGCCACGGCCGACAGCGCTTTGGTGCGGTCCGGATCGTTCCTCAGATGAGAGAAACTCGACCACCCGAGAATGGCCGCAGCGAATCGCGGCCGTATCGAGAGGTCGAGACGACCGGCGCCGCCGATGCGTGGGAGCATCGGCAAGTCCTCGTATCCTCCGGCGGTCACTTCGACCTGGTCCGGGAAGTCCCGGTGCGCACGACGCTGCATACTGGCCGCGAGGTCATCGGCGGGGTCGAACGCTGTCACCCGGTAGCCCATCGCCGCCAGCGCGAACGGCTCGCGGCCGCCGCCAGCCCCGCCGATCAGAATCGAGGCAGGCGGTGCCGGAAAGAAGCGCGCGACGACCTCCCGCTCCCACGGAAACAGTTCCTCGCGGAAACTCTCGGACGTCGCGTTGTACTTGGATGTCCGGTTGTACGTGTCGCGGCCGTAGTCGTCGAGGAACTGGTCTGAGGCGAAGGCAAGGACGAGAAGGGCCCGCAGCTCATCGAAGCGGCGCGCGGCCCGGTCCACCATCAGGCTGGCCCGCACCATCCTGACAGCCGCGCGGGTGAGTAACGACATCCCGACGGCTAGGCGGCTGATTGCGCTGAGGCGACCGGCACGCGTCGTCCGCCACGACCGAACGCGACCACCGGAACGAACTGGGCCGCCTGTGGGTCGTCGATCGCCGCACCCGCCACCTCGACCCAGGCATGGCCGCTCACCGTGGACGCTCCCGGGGACGCCCCGAGCACCAGGACCGGATCGGCGCCGACGCGCGACAACGTGCGGTAAAGAAGGGCGCTGCGCTCGAGACAGTTGGTGCTGACGAAGAAACGCCCGGCGTCGTTGGCGAGCGCCCGCAGTTCACTGACTCTGCCGGGCACCGGGACGCCTGGAGCCGGTTCTCGCCACATCAGGCGGGCAAAGCGACCGATCGGAAGGGCGCGCTTCAACAGTGGCGAGGTGATGCGTACGGCGAATGCCTCGGCCGCCCATCCCGGCTCGCGTCGGACGTAGCGCAGCACACGACCCAGCGCCGCCGCCGCGCGAGCCGCCGACCAGGTGCTCACGCAGCGGCTCCAGTCGCGACGGTGCGCTCCACGCAGTCAAGGACGGCGTCGAGTCGGTCGAGACCGGCCGAAAACGCGAAATCGAAGACGGGCACCGAGGCTGCCATCTCCAGGTAATTCTGCACCAAGCGCCGGCGATCCACCGGACTATGGGGTGCAAAACTGTGAGAGTGGGCCAGGAGGGCGGTGAACGCCGCCGGCTGAGTCAGGCGACGAGCGACCGGCTCACCTTCCGATTGGCGTCGGAGCACGAGCACGGCGTCGAGCGGGCGAGTCGCCACCGGCCCGCTCTCCACCGCGGGCAAGGCGGTGATGTCGTGCAACACTTGGCGGCGACTCGTATCGAAGCCGTAGAACGCCGCGGTTTCCGGACGCAGCCTGACGCCGAACGGGAGGTCGAGCACGTGCACCTCCCTCGGCTGCACCAGCATCACGACCGCATCGTCTGACTGCTGACGATAACCGCGCCGGGCCAGACTGTATGCGAGGGTCGATTTGCCGGTTTCGCGCTCGCCGCACAGGGCGACCACTCCACCGCCGAACCTGACGGCACTGGCGTGCAGCGCCTCGTACCCGAGCGCCTGACGGACGATGGGCTCGGCGGCGCGACGGAACAGATCCTCGACGTAACCCGGATCGACGCCCCGTTCACGATACGCATCGACATGGCCAGCCGCGTCGAACTGAAACGCCACCACGCCCGGCCAGCACAGCCAGCGGCCAGTGGTCCCCTCGTAGCCCCTCGCGCAGACCTCACCCGAGAGATCCCGCCAGGTATGAACCTCTGTCAGGTCGGCAACGAGGGACGTGGTGCTGACGGTCTCTTGCACCGTCAGCACCAGCGACGTCAGCCGCACTTCGGCGGGCATTCCTGCCCCTTCGGCTTGAACGGCGTGTCGCCGCTGTCGTACTCAGCCAGACTGACCTTGCCACCGCCGGGGAACAGGAAGATCTCACCGACGTGGCCCACGTACTTCATCGTCGGCTGTTCCCAGCCCCGTGCTTCTACGTTCCGCGCGTCATTCGACTTGGTGTTCTGCATGGTCATCTCCCTAAAGTCACTTCGCTAATGGTGCGCCTGCACCCAGACGTCGAGATTCATCAGGTCCCAGATGCTCACAAGGCCCGTGCCGGTCTTCGACTCGACACTTCGATCCGCCATCGCGATCGCTTTCGTGCCGTCCACGATACCGAGGTCCTTGAGTGCTGGAATGGCGCGATGTCTTGCCCACAGTGCGGGGATCTCGCGATCGAGCACTCGCGCGTAGAAGCCCGTTCCTGAGCGCTTCTTCTGGTGCTCGAGACCAAGGCCGGGAAAGCGGTTGGCCATCGTCCGTCGGACCACGCTCTTCGCCCGGCCGCCAGTAAAGAGATGCAACGGGCGAGTGCGGTACATCGTGTCGACGACGTCGGCGTCCCAGTAGGGGTGCAGGAACCTGACGTCCAGCCGTCGTCCGTGCTCGAAGATCTCTTCGAGCTCCAGCACCGTTAGTGGATGCTCAAGGCTGGCGCGCACGTCGTGTAGATAGAAACCACCGGGTGGGTTGGGATTGGGCAGGTATTGCGCGACTCGTTCGTCGAGTTCACGCCGCAGCGCCGCGTCGCCAGCTACCCACGGCCGCGTTCCGGCAATCCCTCGGTTGACCCGGCTGACGCGCCACGCGCCAGGCGCGATCGCATTCATCGCCGCCGAAGCCAGTGGTCTGGCTCCAAAACTCCAGAGCAGGATCTGGGCCGAATAGCCGAGCGTCAGGTTGTACGAGCGCCGCCACGCGCCGATCAATCGGGCCAGGCCTACAGCATTGCCGCTACGCAGCATGTCGGCACCGATGAACGGGCTCGCCGACAGCCACTCGTCTCCACCAGCGCCACTCAGGATGGCTCGCACTCCTCGTACGACGCCTCGCCGCGCGAGCGACGAGTACGCGGGCATCCACGTGTTCAGCAGGGGCGATGGCTGCTGCACTGTGCATTCAAGTGCCGCAGCAAGGAGCCCGTGCGCAGGAGCGGCGTCGTAAAAGTCCACGAACTCCTGTTGCAGGCCCAGCTTCGCGGCAACGCCTTTCTGCTCCTTCTCTTCGCCGACGTCACCGGAGAAGCCGAGCGAAAGCGCCAGCGGTGACGGACGATTGGTGCGGCGAGCACCGTCCGTCGCCATCGCCGCGACACTGATCGAATCGAGCCCGCCACTCAGGAAAATGCCGGTCGGACCGGCGTCGAGGGTGCGGCACACGGCCTTTTCGAACGCCGCGTCGAACCGCGGCTGCACTTCCTCGTCAGGCAGCCATTCGATCGGCCGGTCGAGCGGCACCGGGTCCCAGTAGCGCGCGACCCGCGTCGACGACGGCGTGGCAGTAAGCATGTAGCCGGGAGGCACGCGGCGAATGCTTTCGAAGAACGTTTCCTGCTGATCGGGCCAGCGGTGAGACAAGTGATCCGCAAGCGCGGCCCGGTTGAAGGCGCGGCTGACACCGGGCTCGTTCCGCAGGGCGTCGATCGACGCTGACAGCAGCACGGACCCGTTCGCCTCCGCATAGAACAGCGGGAACGCCCCGAGCGGGTCGCGGACGCCAAGCGTGGTCTGCCGGCCGGTGTCGTGCAGCACCAGTGCGTACAGCCCTCGCAGCCGGTGGACGACATCGACACCCCAGCGCTCGTAGGCGAGCGCAATCAGGGTGGCCGTCGGCTGCGGATTGATGCTCAGTTGCTGGGCGATCTCGAGACCGTTGTACAGGTCACCGTCGAACACGACCGTCGTGCCACGCAACGTGGCCTCGGCGATGCGCGCGCCAGGCGCGATCGCGGGAACGACGCGGAAGGCCGGACTCGCCGACGTCCGAGGGCTGCGGCAGACCCACCGTGGCGCGTACAACGAGGAGGCGGTGGAGTCCCCGTGCTGAACCGCCGACCCGCTAGGCAACGATCAGCCCTTCCCTCGTGAAGTCCGCCATCAGCGCGGCGACCGTGCTGTCGACGTCGCCGGCGTCGGGATAGTCGAGCTTCAGCTGCGCACAGATCTCCGGCACGCTCCGCCCGGCTTCGATGAGCGCCCACACACGAGCACCAGTCGGGTTCAACTCGAAGATCCGGTTGGAGTCCAGATGCACCACGACAGCCGCGTGCCCCATGTCGCGCGCCACGACGCCGGGGGCGGGCTTGAACGGACCGGCGGGCGCTGCTGCCATCGCGAATTCCCTGCTCACCGTGGACATCACAAACTTTCTACACGACTGGATCGTACAAAACTCTGCTGAATCAGGACTTGAGCTTACGGGCCCGTCCCGGATCCGTCAAGGCGCCGACCTGAACTGCTGTCTCGGTCGGTATCGCTGAGTGGTAGATTTGATACAACTCACCCGGTCGGGGCGAGTATTACTGCGCGGTTCGGCTCGAAACCGCCCACAAGACCACGAACGGCAACGCAAACAGGCCGTAGGTCCAATAGGCGAAGTCCACATAACCGGCGGCACCCTCGACCGCGATTACCAGAAGTATCGGCAAAGCAAGGACAATGGCGCAGCGGGCGAGGAGTTTTGACCGACTGACAGGCGCCAGTGCCAGGGCGACGCTGGTCACCATCGTCAACAAACCGGCGAGCTCGCCTCCGTGTGGCAGCCACCGGTTGATGCGCGTCAGTCGATCGGCGGCAGCGAGGGGGCCGAAGTGCGCGGGGTCGGCGAGGTAGAACGGCAGGACGAGTGCGAGCACCGTCGCCCCCACGATCAGCGTTCCCCGTAGTGCCACGCGCGGGCCGCGGCACTGGTACCACCAGGCCGCCAGCAGCGGCAACAGCATCAGGAAATTGGCGCGGCTCGCCAGCGCGATGCCCACGGCGACCGCCGGCACGACGACGGACGCCGACCGCGTGACCCACCACACCCCGGCGAGCACGAAAGCGGCATTGGCGAAATGGCCGGTGCCGGTCGCAATCTGATGCAGGAGCGCCGGACTGGCACCGAGCAACAACCAGCAGGCGCCCAGGGATCGCGCCTCATCAAGGGTCTCGCGGCGAAGGATCAGGAAGAACAGGACCAGCGCCGCCAGGTTCTGCAACGCGCTGGTTCCAGCCAACACGAAGGGCAGCGCCATGACGAACGCGCCCGGAAGCTGATGCAGCGGATTCCCGAGGTAGGTAGCGCGGCCATAGGGCGACGCTCCCTCGAGCAGCGCCGCCACCGCCACATTGTGGGCGTCGTCGTCATCGCTTCCGGCACCGGCCTCATGCACGTTGGCTCGGGGATAGACGATGGCGAATCCCAGCACCACCAGCGCGAGGGTGACCAGCGCGAGCGTCCGCACCGCGCGGGTCGTGCGGGGCCGCGGCAGCCGCGGCACCAGGGCGACGAGCGCCGCCGACCAGGCCAGGTAGGCCGCCACGCCCAGCCACCCGCCATAGCGATGGACCTCGGACAGGGAGGGCACGACCAGGGCCAGCCAGACGATCGAGGAACGCATCGGGGTGATGGTCACACAAACCCGGCCTTTGATGATCTGGCGCCGCAGCGCCGATAAGAACGAGCGGCGGGCGCAGGCGCATGCACTGCGGCCCGGGGTGCAGGACAATAGCGCCCACGACCAGATGCGACTCGGATTCGATCTCGACGGCACCATCGCCGACCTGCACGGGGCGCTCGCGCTCGAAGCGCGACGGTTGTTTCCCGGCATCGACCTCGCGGTCCTGCCGAACTCCGCCGCGGTCGACGACGCGCCGGCCGGCGACACCGCCGCCGACAGCGAGGCCAGCGCGCTGTCGATCGGCGCGCTCACGTCGCGCCAGCAGCGCCAGCTGTGGGACGCGGTGTGTGAGCGCGAGAACTTCTGGGAAAGCCTCGACGAGATCGAACCGGGCAGCCTCCGCCGGCTCTATCAGATGGTGCGGCAGCACCGCTGGGAGCTGATGTTCATGACCAGCCGGCCGGAGAGCAAGGGCGATCGCGCGCAGCTCCAGAGCCATCGCTGGCTCATGAAGCACGGCTACGAAACGCCGGCCGTGATGGTCGTCCACGGCTCGCGCGGCAAGATCTGCTCGGCGCTGCAGCTCGATGTCCTGGTGGACGATCGCCCCGAAAACTGCCTCGACGTCGCCATCGACTCCAGCGCCCGCGCCATCCTCATGTGGCGCGGGGACGAAGGCAAGGTGCCCGGCAGCGCGCGACAGCTCGGGATCGGCTCGGTGAAATCGATGCAGGAATGCCTCGACATCCTCGAGCAGCTCGATCGCGGCGAACCGGATCAGGGGGGTGTCGTCGATCGGCTCAAGCGCCTGCTCGGCCTCGGCACCTCGGCACGGCGGCGACGCACATGACCGTGAACACCGTGCTCACCGTCGCCACGATCCTCGCCGTCGCCACGTGGGGCACCGTGCTCACCTACCTGCTCCAGATCGAGCGGCGGCGTGCCGACGCCCAGGCGCTGTTGCGCGAGCTGCACGCCACCCTCGAGCGCGACGACGTCAAGCGGCTGCCGGCCGCCGACCGTGTCGCGCGGGTCAAGCCGATCCTCGAACGATCGACGCGCGAGCTGCTGATGTATGCCGCCGCCGACGCCTCGGCCACGCCATCCACCGTCGACATCGTCGCCACTTACCTGAACGTGCGCTGGCCGGGCCAGCTCGAAGAGAACGCCTTCGGGCACCGCACCGCCCGCGACCGCTGGCGGCGCATCACGGCCCTGCGCATCCTGCACCGGCTCGACCAGCCAACCTCCCTGGCGCTGCTGTCACGCGCCATCGATCAGCCCGACGTCGCCGTGGCCGAAGCGGCATTCACGCTCCTGTCGCAATCGGCTGATCCTCGGGCGATGGACCTGCTGCTCGGCGCGCTGACGGCGCGACGCCACCCGGCCTCGCGCGTCGCCAGCCACATCGAGGGCTCTCCTCAACGCATCGCACCGCGCCTGCGCACCCTGCTCACCCATGTCGATCCGGTCGCGCGCCTGTGGGCCGCGACCCTGCTGGCGCGCTACCCGAACGAACCGGTGGAAGCCGATCTGGCACCGCTGACGAGCGATGCGGACCCGCGCGTCCGCAAGGCGGCACTGCAGACCCTGGCCCTCGTCGGCGACGAACTCGCGGCCGAACAGGCCACGCGCCTGCTCACCGATCCGGTCCCCTACGTCCGCGCGCATGCGGCGCGCTGCCTCGGCGAGCTCGGACGCGCCGATCTCGCCGAGCCGGTCACCAAGCTGCTCGGCGATCGCGACTGGTGGACCCGCCTGGCGGCACGCGAAGCCCTCGAGGCCATGGGCAGCGAGGTCTGGCCGCTGGTCATGCGCTGCCTCGGTCACGACGATGCCTTCGTGCGCAACGGCGCCGCCGAGGTGATCCAGAACATCGGCGTGCTCGACAGCCTGATTGTCATGGAGGCCGCCAGCGACAACCCCGGCGAGGCAAAGATCGCGCTCCTCCGCCGCATCGCCCAGGCGGGCGGCATGCACTTCACCGAGTCGCTGGTCGATCGCGCCGGTCCGGTCGTCGGCGCGCGCATCCGCGCGCTGCTGTCGACGATCGGCCTCGAGCGGGTGGAGGCCCGATGACGCTGCCCCAGTCCCCGCTCGTCTGGTCACTCGGCCTGTCCCTGCTCTGGCTGTTCGCGCTGGCGCTCGTGTCGATCGTCGCCGCCGTGCGCGCCGGCGGGCGCCGCGAGGAGACCATCACCGCCGACGACACCCGCGCGGCGTCGCGCTTCACGATCCCCGTGAGCGTGCTGGTCACGACGACCGCCGCTGACGACGAGGCGTCACGGACCATCGCCGCCGTCCTCGACCTCAACTATCCCGAGCTCGAAGTGATCGTCGTCGTCAACGGGCAGCAGCGCGCTGGCGTCGACACGCTGATCCGCGACTGGCTGCTCGAGGCGCATGAGTTCTTCTTCCGACGGTCGATCGACACGACCCCGGTCACGCGCATGTACCGCAGCGGCCGCGACTCGCGCCTCACTGTCGTCGACCAGCGCTTCACCTCGGTGGCCGAGGCGATGAACTGCGGTGTCAATCTCGCGCGCTACCGCTACATCGCCGTCGTCGAACCCGGTCTCACGTTCGATCGCAACGCGCTGCTGCGGATCATGGCGGCACCGCTGCGCGATCCGTCATCGATCGTCGGCACCTCGGCGCACATCGAGCGGACGGGCGCCTTCTCGCGGCTCGCGTCGGTACGCTCCCTGGTGGCCAGCCTGCTGGTGTGGCAGCACCTGCCGTCGGCGCCGGGCCCCGCCGACGCGGTTTACGTC
>ERZ1066125.285-NODE-285-length-14478-cov-29.530333_pt1 | contig 14478 bp, 12 predicted proteins | sample MGYA00382772_ERZ1066125 | MGnify/ENA primary metagenome ERZ1066125 (study PRJEB33369, sample SAMEA5778355) | biofilm metagenome | biome: Industrial cooling water; feature: Water cooling tower basin; material: Biofilm | place: United Arab Emirates | collected...
TCTCTCTTCAGCCTGCTTTTTCTACACTTATCGCCTTACCGAGAATTGCTGATTTAGCAGGCGGGTCGTTTTTTTTCAGATTCTCATCACATAGCAGCAGGGAAGTGTCAGCGGAATTAGCGCGGGCGGTCATCCACGAACAGCGTCCGTTCCCAACCTTGTGGATCGTTGCCGACGCGTGGATCTCCAGCATCTTTCAGTATCTTCATCAACTGCGTTGCCAGTCGGGTTTTCTGCTTTGCGTAGGCCGAATCGGCAGCAAGGTTTTTCATCTGCTCCGGGTCTTTGCGAAGATCGTACAACTCTTCCGCCGGACGTTTGCCAAACGCGAATTCATAAAACTGTCGCCATTTCGGATCGTTGCGATGCGCAACCAACCAGGCTTTGGTAGGGCTGGCGTCCATATCGCCAAATGCGATGTAGGTGTTTTCTTCCAATTCCTGCGCCGTCGGTTCGCTGGTTGCCGTCAGCTTCATCGGATCGCCCATTGGCCAGCGGTCAGGCATGAAGTTGCGAACGTAAAGAAAGTTTTTCGTTCGCAGCGCGCGTTGCGGATATGGCAGGAAGCCTTCGCGGGCTGTGGGAACGTGGCGTTCGCGTCCGGTGATTACCCAGGTCCGAGTTTTATCTACCTGACCGCTTTTGCCTGATGTCAACAGGCTCCACAAACTGCGGCTGTTGAGTCCCGGAGGCAGGTTCACGCCTGCGGCTTCCAGATACGTTGGACACAAATCCGGCAGACTGACCAGATCATCCACAATTCGTCCGCCTTTGGTTTTCTGAACTGAAGCGGGCAGGCGAATCATCAATGCGACCTTGGTTCCAAAATCATACAAGCTGCATTTGCCGTTGGTGACACCGGGCATGCCGTGATCTCCGCTGACGACAATCAGCGTTTTTTCCAGTTCGCCGGTTTCTTCCAATCGTTTCAGCAACAAACCGACGTAAGCATCCCACGCCTGCACTTCGCCCAGGTAATCGGCCACGTCTTCACGGATTTCAGGAACGTCGGGCAAAAACGCTGGCAGTTTGCCTTTCAGCGAATCCGGTTCGATTCCCCACAGAGCTTTGCCGGAGCCTTTGATCCAGCGACGATGCGTCGTCGTCGCGCCGAAAAAGTACAGAAACGGTTGACCGGCTTTTCGGTCATTCAGAAACGCATCGAAGTTGCCGCGCACTTGCGCGAAGATTTTTTCGCGCGCTTCAGTCAGCGAAGAGCCTTTGGCAATCATTTCGGTGGCGTTTTCTGAAAAGTTGTTTGGCAGTTTGCCAGCTTTTTCATAAGCGTATTTGCCTGCGCCAAATGGCGCGTCGTCTGGCGAACCTGGACTCCAGACTTTGTACGTTTCGCCGATGTGATAGCCGGCGTCTTTCAGCAGCAACGGAAAGCTGGGAATGGCCGCGTCCCAACGAGCTTCGCGCAAGATGGCTCCGCGTCCGGTGTTGAAAAAGTAACGACCGGACAGCAGCGAACTGCGGCTCGGAGTGCAGGAAGGCGCGTTGACAAAAGCATTGCGGAACAGCACCCCTTCGCGTGCCACGCGGTCAATGTTCGGCGTCTTGACGATCTGGTTCAAGCTCGGATGCTTTTCGAATTCGGCGAAGATGCTGGCATATCGTCCCCAATCGTCGGCGAAGCAAAACAGAATGTTCGGCTTGTCGGCTGCTCGGGCGGTTTGTCTGGCTTCACTTGAGAAAAGCTGAAGCGACAAGAGCAGAACGACAAAAATGACTTTACGAAGGTTTGTTTGGGTCATGTCTTTTGCCTTTGATGATGGAGTCAATCGGTTAACGGTCTGGGCGGATTCGCCCAATGGCCGGAAGGATCGCTGCCACTGACCAGCACGCCTTTTTCGTTCCAACCCATTTCGGCTCGCACGTCAGCAGTTGTATAACGAATCGCCAGTCCGTTGCGCCGTCGCGTCGAAGTATTCGCCTCCGAACCGTGCAACAACAGATCGGAGTGAATGGACATCTGCCCAGCTCGGAGTTCGTTGTACACTGGCGCGCCGAATTTCTCGGCTTCGGGCACGACCTGATTCAGTATGCTCGGATCGCTTTCTTCGGTCAGTTGATAGGTCAAATGGCCGAAATGGTGCGAACCGGGAATGAACTTCATGCAGGCGTTTTCGCGGTCGGCATCGTCAATCGCCAGCCAGACAGTGATGGCTTGGCTGGGCGTCAACGGCCAATATCCTGCATCCTGATGCCATCCAACGGTTTTGCCATCGCCGGGTAGTTTGCAGAAATAATGCGATCCCCAACCGACGACGTTTTCGCCGAGTAAATCTTTGACATAAGCAACGATTCGCTGATCGGTCAATAAATCGTAAACCTTTCCATACAGCAAATGCGCCGTCTTGATGGAGTAATTGTCCTGGCCGGAAGCCAAAACGTTCGCCAGCAATTGATCGAAGTAGCGACGATGTTCGGCAACTTCCGCTTCGCTGAACAAATTGAGCGGCGAAAGGTAACCGTCACGATTGAAGGCTGCGATCTGTTCGGCGGTCAATGCTTTTGGATTGGATGTTTGGGCCGGATGAAATCGAAAATCGCGGTTCATCCGATTCAGCCGATCTTCTTCGGGATAGAGTTTGTTGAACTCCGGGTTCAGATGTTGATTGGTCGCTTCGGACTCGAACATCGGAAACTCTCCTTTTTCGATTTTGGTTGTTGGTGAATCAACGTGGGAAGCGACATTGTGCCGCTCTGCGAGATTGGCGTCCAGAGAACGAAGGCGAATTGGCGGAATTGATGTTGGAGCGCTGCAGAGACCTGCAGCACTCCAACTGTTGGTGGTTTATTGTTTTTTGAGCGCTTTGAACCCGATCATCTTTTGCTGGTCTTCGTCCCAGAGTCTCAATGAAGCGGTTTTCAAGCTTTTCCAGAAGGTCAGCGTGACGGCTTCCTGAAACATGGGAGTTTCCTTGTGGCATTGTTCCAGCTTGTAATTCGGAATCTTCGGGCTGAGATGGTGAATGTGATGGAATCCGATGTTGCCCGAAAACCACTGGATAATGCGCGGCAAGTGATAATACGAACTGCCCATAACCGCCGCCGTCACGTAATCCCATTCGTGTTTGTCTTTCCAATACGTGTCTTCGTATTGGTGCTGGACGTAAAACAGCCAGATGCCGGCAATGCCCGAAAACAAAGTCACCGGCAACCAGATCATCAAAAACGATTTCACTCCCATCGTCAGACACAAGGTTCCCCAGATGGAAAACAGCGCCAGATTGGTCAGGTAGACGTTGCGGGCTTCGCGTTTGCCGGAATACCAGCGAACGAAACGATGCGAAGCGACAAAGGTGTAAAACGGCCCGATCAACAGCAGGACAGGCATGCTGCGATAAGCTCTGTAACGCAATCGCTTCAATGGAGAAAGCGCCTGATATTCCTTGACCGTCAGCGTTGTGACATCGCCGGTTCCGCGACGGCTCAAATCGCCTGAACTTGCGTGATGAATCGCATGTTCATGCCGCCATTGGTAATAAGGGATCATCGTCAAAAAGCCGCAAATCGTTCCGAATCGGTCGTTGGCTTTTTGGGATTTGAAAAACGAACCGTGTCCGCAATCGTGTTGCAGAATGAAAATCCGCATCACCAATCCTCCGGCAGGAACGGCCAATGCCAGTGTCAGCAAGTACGAAACTGACAAACTCCAGTACATCAGATACCACAAGGCCAGATAAGGAAGGATCGAATTGGCGATTTGCCAGACGCTTCGCCAGGTTTCAGGGGTTTGATATTTCTTGATGACATCCTGCCAGCGAGGCGCAACCGGCGAAGGCTTAATTACATTGGAATCGAAGTGCATTCATGTTTCTCCAGTAAAAGTTTTGTGAGGAGCACAGCTATTCAAAAGCTTGAACCATCGCCGTCATCGTAAGTGGCGCGGACGGGGACGACAATGCCCATAAAGGCTTTAGCGGGTGGTATTACGAAACTATTACACTCGATGGCGGAAGCTGTCCAAACGCGCATTGGAGAGCTTGCTTTCGCATTGGAGGTTGCGTGATGATGCAGGCCAAGTTCAAACGAACAAAAACCGTATGACAACGTAATTTTCAGTTGGAATCTTCGGTGTCAACATTTGGTAGAAAATTGTCCAAAACGAGGTTCGATTATGGAACAACCCTGTTCACGTTGCGGATACATTTCAGATCGCCCGGCGCGATTTTGTCGCCAATGCGGGTCGCAACTGGTTGTTGAAAATGAAGCGACTTCCGCTACGACGCGAAATTATGCTCAACAAACTCCGTCGCAATATGCTGAACCACAGACTGGATATACGCCGGGCAGTTGGGCGGAACAAACTCCAAACACATCACAGCTTTATCGTCCGCCAGATGCGCCTGTGTATGGACAAATGGCTGCGCCCAGGAAAAGCGGTTGGGTCAAATGGGTTTTGATTTCGTTGGCGGCGTTCTTTTTGCTGGCTGTGGTTGCCGGAGTTGGAATTGTTTACTGGGCCAGTCAGAAAGTCAGTCAGGCGGTTGAAGAGGCTCGGCGAGATTTTCCGCAGGGGATTCCCATTCCAGCAGACCCGCCAGCGCCGCCAGATGAACTTCCTGTTCCAACAACCACTAATGCCACGTTGGATGATTTCAAATATCCAGGGGCAGCGGTTGTCACGTCGGCCAAAGCCCCATTTACTCAGACTCTGGTTATGACCACCAGCGATGACATAGAGAAAGTCAAAGAGTTTTACGACAAGAAATTTAGTGAAGTGTTCAAAAATTCGGATAGCAAAATTCAAGTCACAGAAAGTGAAAAGTATGTCTATACATCGCTCACATTTCCAATGATGATAATCACATTGGAACCAGATCACGGCCAGGATGACAAAACAAAAATTACTTTGGCGAACATCAAGATGCAGGCTCCAAACTTGAAGTTTTAGCCGATGACGACCATAAAACCCATGATGGCGGCAAACCTCTTTCAATTGGTTGCCGCTTTTTTTATCGCCTGATGCCTGGGATCATCAGGCGTGTCAGTCGAAATTGTAGCGTTCAACGGCGAGCTTCATCGCGTTGAAAAAAATCTGCGAATATATTTTTCAAAACAACAATCTTTCAGCTTCAATGTCTTGACAAAGATATGATGCGCGCAAATAATGCGCCTCCGCTTCGATGAGAAGCGAGCACCTCGGTGGTCAATCACAACAAAGTTTGAGTAGTTCTTCAGGCGATTGAATATCCGTTCAGGCAAGTTCAATTGCGTGGGGGACTTTTTGCGTTTTTATGAGTGCAGTATCAATTCAAAGCGTCGCCGAAGAGAGCTGTTTGCCGGAATTGACGTTTCTGAGAAGCGGCAAAGTTCGGGATATTTACGATGTTGATGATGACCATTTGTTGATTGTCGCAACAGATCGCATCTCGGCGTTCGATTGTGTGTTGCCGAATGCGATTCCGCACAAAGGTCAGGTGCTGACACAGTTGTCGCGATTTTGGTTCGAACGATTTGCAAACATTGTTTCCAATCATCTGGTCGCCGCCGACGTTGAAGCGTTTCCTGCTGCCTTGCTGGAACGATTGTCTGCACAATCGAAAGCGATGTTAGCCGGGCGTTCGATGTTGTCTCGCCGCGCCGAAGTGATTTCGTTTGAATGCGTCGTGCGTGGGTATCTGGCCGGTTCCGGTTGGAAAGAATATGAACAAACGGGCGCGATTTGCGGACATCAACTGCCTGCTGGATTGGTCGAGTCGGCCAAATTGCCGGAACCGATTTTCACGCCGGCAACAAAAGCGGAACAGGGACACGACATCAACGTTTCGATAGCCGAGATGGCAGTGGTCATTGGCGAAGACCTGACACGCAAATTGGAAACGATCAGTTTGACGATTTACGCCGAAGCCGCACGGTACGCCGAAAGCTGCGGCATCATAATTTGCGATACGAAGTTCGAGTTTGGATTGAGAGACGGACAGATTGTCTGGATTGACGAAGCTTTGACCCCGGATTCATCCAGGTTTTGGCCAGCCTCGGCTTATGCGCCTGGCAAATCACAGGCTTCGTTCGACAAACAGTTTGTTCGTGATTACCTGGAAACACTGGATTGGGATAAACGCCCGCCTGCGCCGACACTCCCCGATGAAGTTGTAGCCGCAACGAGCGCCAAGTATCTGGAAGCATATAGACTGTTGACAGGCCATCATCTGTCGTTTGCCGACGCGGTCTGAACAGCCTTATTCGACGTTTGAAATAAACGATTGAGCAATTGAAACACAACGTTGCCCGTAAAAAGAGTTGACGCCTTCAGCACCATCCCCACTTTTGACGAAGGCCAGCGCCAACCCGACGAACTGCACAGCCTCAGGCTTTTGGCACGGCGTAGCTATCTTTTATGCGCGGCACTGAATTTTGAGGATATGGCCATGAAAGCTGAGCTTGAGTCCCTGGTTGATCAAATGATTTCGCGCGGTATTTTGTTCGAAGAAGCCGTCAAGGAATTTGAAAAGAAGTTCATCCTGAAAGTCGTCAGTCGTCACAACAACAATTTGTCCAAAGCCGCCGACGAACTAGGCATTCATCGCAATACGCTCAGCAAACGTGTGGGCGAATATGAAAACGGCGTCAACGGCAATGGCGCAGCTCATCTCAACGGCCACCATTCCAACGGCCACAAACGCCGCAAACCTGCGCCTCGGCGCAAGAAAGTGTCCACGGCAAGAGCCGCCTGAAGGCTTATTGATTGTCTGGTTTCGTTGTAACGTTGACGCGACGAGGTCGCGTGTTGGATTTGGCAGGTGGCGGCGGAACTTCTTCAGATTCGGATGAGATCACCGGCTTCAACGTTTCCAACGCAGAAACCAGAGCCAACACATCAATCATCGGCACAAGCAAGACAGGCTGATTTGAACTCAGCTCCACGTCCGGCAAACTCACAGGTTTTGCCGATTCCACTTTCACCTTTTCATCATCTTTCTTCGATTCTTCCGGCTTTTCATCTTTCGCTGAATCTTTAACGGCTTCGTCCGATTTTGCCGGTTCGCTCACTGCAACAGGTTGAGCCGTAGACAAATCCGCCTTTCCACTTTCAAGCACGGCTTCGCCCTTGCCCGAATCCTTTGGGGTATTGGAGGGAGCTTTCGGTTGCAACTTGATGGATTTTGACGTTTGTCGCGGAGGAGCGGCAGCTTTTTTGGACGATTTGGGATCAGGTGGAGCCGCAGCGGAACTGACCAGCGTGGCGGCGATTCCGGCCTGACGCAATCGTTCTTGCAGCCCGTCGGTCGAATTGTTGAGTTTGCGATACACGGCCTCGATTGCGGCAAGTTTTACGTCAAAGCTGGAAGCTTCGGGCTGCTCATATCCTGCCAGATACAGATCTAGCGCCGTTTCCAATTCGCCGATGGTTTCTTTGACCACCGCCAGATGCCATTTGGCGCGTCTGGATTCGGGAAGAGAGCCATACGCCGTAACAGCTTCGTTGAGCGCCGTTGTGGCTTCATCGGATTTGCCTGCCTGGAACAATGACCAGCCTTTGGCGTCCAATGCGCGCCCGCGAAAGATTTGCAGCCGTCCGTTGCGGTCGTAATTGGGATAATCGCGCACTGAACCGTCAAGTTCTGTGGCGACTTCGGCCAATCCCAACGCCTGTTCGGCCAACTCAACAGCCAATCCGTTGGCAATGCCTGCGTGCGACAATTTCTGGGCTATGTACAGCGACCGGAATGAACGCCGTGTTGCTTCGGTTTCGGCAAAATCCATCGCCGCCCGATCCAGTTCTTCCATCTGTTTTCGCGTGACGGTTTTTCCCGACGCCACCAGCTTTTTGATTTCATCCAGCCAGGTATGAAATCTCGCCAGCGATTCGATCAGCTTGAACTGTTCCGGCGAAGTCGGCAGCGCGGCGACAAAGAGCGACGCCTGATGTTCGCGCGCCAACAACTCCCTGACGCTTTCAGCTTTCACGTCCAACGAACCGCCCAGCCGCGTTGTAAAAATGTCTTTTGTTACTTTTGTCGAAACACTGAACGCTTTGGCGAATTGTTCCACCGCTCCATCGAAATCTTCCACGGTCAGATACAATTTGCCGAACGTGAAAAACAGTGAAGGGAAGCTGGCGTAACGACTGGCCGCCAGCAAATTGCGTTCGGCTTCGAAGATTTTTCCTTCGGCCAGGTCAACCTCTGCGGCGGCAATGCGCGCCCAGGCGTAACGCGGTTCGATCATCAACGCGGTTTCAGACGCCTGCCGGGCCTGTTTCAATTTGTTTTGCGTCAGGAAATACAGCGCCATTTGCGTTTGCAGGTACAAATCGCCTGTGATTTCTTCGGGCGTGCCGCGCAAATCACGCGCTTGATTGAGCGAAGCAGTCATTTGCGGCTCGTCGCCCAGCGCCAGAAAAGCCAGCGCCAGACCTTTGAACGAAGGCGCGTGTTTGGGTTCGATTTCCAGTTGTTTTTGATACAGCTTGATGGCGTCGGCATAAGCGCCGTGAGCGCGATACAAATTGGCCAGTTCGTAATACGCGCGTTTTTCTTTAGGATCAACCCCGATGGCCAGTTGGTATTCGGAGATGGCGTCATCCAGTCGCAATCCAATGCGATATGCCGAAGCCAGCGCGCGATGCAATCGCGCATCCGGTTCGGCAATTTTGGCCGCTGCTTCAAGTGCGCGAATGGCGTCGGTCGGCGCTTCTATGGTCATGAAAAATTCGCCCAGCGCCGCCAACCGTAGAGCGTCTTTGGCAAATCGGGTTTCGAGTTGGCGAGCCAGCCCGACGGCTTCGTTGCGATAACCGCGCACCGAAACCGCCAGTGGAATGCGAATGACGGTTTCCTGAAAAAATTGATCGGTGACTTTTTCGGGCAATGCGCCCAGAGCTTTGCGGAAATTGGCGTTGGCTTTTTCGATGTTGTTTTCGCCGAGTTCGACTTCGCCGAGTTGCGCCCAACTGGCGACAATCGCTTCGCGCGCGGCGTCGGCTTGTTCAGTTGCCGGTCGAGTTCGCAGAAATTGTTGCAACGCAGTGATGCGCGCGACAGGGTCTTCGACGGCGATGATTTCTTCGTATGCTGGCGCGGTTCTGGACTGAGTCGCCGCCGGTCTGGTCTGCGCCGCAGCAGAGCCAAGCAGCGCAACGCAGATCAATAAACTGACCCGGATAGAACAAGTTTTCATCGGACTTCTTTGCCTCAATTCTGACCACAATGCTGATAAAAGATAACGGCGGCGATAGGAGTTGGGGATATTCGACGCATTGAACGCGCAAATAGTATTCGGTTGAAAAATCAAAGTAAACGGAAGCGCGCTGGTCACTTCCGGCGCGTGACCAGCACTCCGGCGATAATCAACACGGCTCCGGCAGCTTGCAGCAACGTTGGCTGTTCGCCCAACACCGGCCAGGCGACCAAAGCGGCAACGACCGGGATTACGCAACCGTAAATCGTCGTTTTCACTCCACCAATCAACCGCACGTTGCGGTTGTAAAGCAGGTAACAGGCGACCAAGGCCAACGCCGCTGAATAGATAATGCCGAACAGTCCGGCGGCTCCGACTTTTTGCCAACCGGTTTGCTGCATTTCAATCAATCCCGGCAATCCGAACAACGCCAGACCCGGCGCGCCCGTCATCATCGTCAGCGTCGTCGCTCGCAACGAAGAGATGTGGCCTTTGACTGTTCGCATGCCAAGCACATAAGCCGCCCAGCAAAATACCGAACCCAACACCAGCAAATCGCCAAAAATCGTGCGCGAACTCAGCGACGCTCCGCGCGAACCGACGACAATCAAAATGCCGCCAAGCGCCAGCGCCAATCCAATCACAGTGAATCGTGTGATGCGCTCCAACCCGATCAAACCTCCCGCAAGGGCCACCGCCACCGGCGAAGTCGAAGCGATCAACGAACTGTTGGCGGAAGTCGTGTATGCCAATCCGTTGGCGAATAAAACTTGATACACAGTGTTGCCGATCAAACCAAGCCATAGGAATTTCCAAAAGCTGCCCGCTGGAAATTTCACGTCGCCTTCGCGCCACCACAACATCAACATCATCAGCGCAGTGGCCAGCGTGAATCGCAATGCCGCAAAGGGAAACGGCGCAATTTGCGAATACGCAGTTTTCAGCACTGCGAAATTTCCGCCCCAGATCGTCACGACGAAAGCCATGCTCAAGTCGGGAGAAATGAGTTTGTCGAACAGAGAAGGGCGTTCAGGCAGCTTTTCCGCCTGAAGTTCGGTTTCTGCGGAGGACACTAAAACTCCAGATTCTTCAGGTAATCAATGCTGACTTTCAAACTGTCGAACGGCGAACCGGGTGTGGTGTCCTGTTCGACGAAGTAATGTTTGATCGCGCCTTTCGGAGCTTTGGCAAAAATGGTTTTGAAATCAATCACGCCGCGTCCGACTTCGGTGATGCCGCGTTTGGCGTTTTTGTCCATTTCCTTGACGTGGAATAGCGCAAAGCGGTCTGGATGTTTGGCCATATAAGCCAGCGGGTCCTGTTTGGCGAAAACGATCCAGTACAAATCCAGTTCGATCTTGACCAGATTCTTGTCGGTTTCGGCCAGCAACACATCGAACGGCAATTTGCCGTCAATGGCAAAAAACTCGAAATCGTGGTTGTGATAACCAAACTGGATCCCGGCTTTCTTGCAAGCTTCGCCAGCCTTGTTGAACAGCGCCGCGTGTTGTTTGTATTGATCGAGCGTTTTGCGGTCACGGTCTTCCAGGTACGGACAGATCAGATACCGATGGCCAATCGCCTGGGCGGTTTCAATCGTCTTGTCGAGTTCTTTTTGCAATGACGCCAGCGGCACGTGCGCAGCGGGCGCATCCAGTCCCAACCCGCCAAGCAGAGATTTGATCTGTTGCGGCGTGCGGTTGTAATACCCAGCGAACTCGACTTCCTTGAATCCGAGTTCGGCGATTTGCTTCAGTGATCCATCGAAATCTTTCGCCATTTGATTTCGGACCGTGTAAAGCTGCACTCCGATTTTTGACAGTTTGGCCGCTCGAGTTTCGCCGTGGAGCATATTCATTGCCAGCGCGCCGCCCGTCACGCTGCCCACCATGCTGAAAGCGGTTTGGCGCAGAAACGTTCTTCGATTCAACATCGGTAAAAGCCTCCAATTTGTAGTGTGATTTGCGGAAAAAGCGAGCGCGATGATAGCAGGCCTCGCGGATGCCACAAAATTGCTGTTGCTTGAACGCCCATTCAGGCAGCTTGCTTGTCCGCTTTTTTGAACAGACGGCCAATGCCGGATACGACGCCCAGCGCGACCAAACCGGCAAGGATGCCCACCACGCCATTTAACAACGTTGGCAAAAGAGCTTTGATGAGAAAGCCGATGCCGCCGATGCCGCCAGTCTGATCAGCCAGATGATGAATGGCGGCATCCAGACGGTGCCAGCCGTGAGCCAGAATGCCTCCGCCCACCAGAAACATCGCGGCAGTTCCGAGTACCGAAAGCAATTTCATCAAATACGGAGCCGCTCCGACTAGCGCTGCGCCCAGCCCTTTGAACGCTCCACCACGCCGTTGCAGGTAAAGCCCCGCGTCGTCGAGTTTGACGATGCCGGCAACCAACCCGTAAACGCCGGCCGTGAACAGCAACGAAATCGCCACCATTGCCGCCACTTGTTTGCCGAACGGGGCATTGGCCACAGAATTCAACGAAATGACGATGATTTCCGCCGAAAGAATAAAATCGGTGCGAATCGCCCCTTTGATTTTGTCTTTCTCGAATTTGACCAGACTGGACGCCGAATCCGCGGCGGCGGCCAGCAATTCGTCGTGATGTTTTTTATCTTCTGTTTTGCTGTGCAGAAAAGCGTGAAACAGCTTTTCGACGCCTTCATAACAGAGAAACGCGCCGCCGATCATCAACAACGGGGTAATCAGGCTCGGCGCAAAGGCCGAAATCGCCAGCGCCGCCGGGACCAGAATGGCTTTGTTGACCAGCGAACCTTTGGCGACTTCCCAGACTACGGGCAATTCGCGGTTGGGAGTGACCCCCGACACCTGTTCCGCATTGAGCGCCAGATCGTCGCCCAATACGCCCGCCGTTTTCTTCGCGGCGACTTTCGTCATCACCGATACGTCGTCCAGCACCGATGCAATATCATCAATTAACGCAAGCAGACTTGTAGCAGCCATTGACTACTTTCCTTTGAATTGAGGTGTTGAATTTTCTGACGGGAGCGGGCGCTCAACTTTTCGACTGGTTCAGGCAGCCGAAAATTCGCCAACTTCGCCGGGTTTTCGCAGCATCTTGTTGACTTCGCCGAGGTGCATTTCTTCGGCGGCGATCATCTTGCGGGCGTATTCTTCCAACAACACTGATTTGTCTTTCACCAGCGCCAGCAGTTGGTAATACAGTTCCAAACCGCGTTTTTCGGCATCCAGTGATTCCAGCAGAATATCGTTGATTTCGTGTTGATGCGTTTCCAGCAACGCGCCGATTTTCAGCGAAGGGTGTTCGCCAAAATGAGTGATGAGTTCTCCGGCTTCGTGCGCGTGCGCCAAACCTTCGCTGGCCTGGCTGCGCAGCCAACTGACAATCGGGATGCGGCTGTATCCGAACACCATCAGTGAATAATGCGTGTACCGAACTACGCCTGCCAGTTCCGCTTCCAGAATCTGATTGAGTAACGCGACTGCTGTCTGCTTATCGAATTGTTCGCTCATAATTCCTCCTGTTGATTGTTGTGTAAGGTGTAAAAACGCGCTCACTTTACCAATGGCATTTGAGTTCAACAACTCGCTCTATCGTTGTTTGGCCGATTCCGTTATCTTTGCTGCATGGCACACAATTCTTTGATTTCTCGACAATTGATGTCTCTGGTGATTTTAGCGGCGCTGTCCATGTCCGTGGGTTGGGGGTTGCGCGGCGATTATGGCCACGAAGCGGGAGCGATGATGCCCGGCGCGTTGTTCGGATTGGCGTTGTGTCTGGCCGCCGGACGCGCGGATTGGGTTAGGCGGAGCGTGACAATCGCCGCATTGTGCGCTGTCGGCTGGGCGTTCGGCGGCCAGATGAGTTACGGCATTGTCATCGGGTACACAGCATCGGCAGCCTTTGCCGACGTGCTGTACGGATACGCCAGTCTGTTTTTGATCGGCGGGTTGTGGGGAGCCGTCGGCGCTGGAATTTTGGGTCTGGGACTGACGTTGCGCCGGTCGGAACTGGACGCTTTCGTCGGGCCGCTGATTGGCGTGTATGCGGGTTGGAAACTTCTGGATTTTACTGGCGCGACGGCGTGGTTGGAAACGCGCTGGAGTTTGTACGACACCGATTGGGTGGCCGCGAGTTCGGCATTGTTGATTGCCTTGGGTTATGCCGCCATCGTTCCGCGCGGACGCGAAGCCTGTCGGTTGATTGGCGCGCTTGCCGCTGGCTGGTGGTTGGGATTTGGTTTGCTGACGTTGCTTGGCGGATTGCGAATGACGCCTCCGCGCAGCGACAACTGGGCGGGATGCGTCGGTTTGTGCGCGGCCTTGTTGGTGTATTTGTGGCGCAGGCAACAACGCGCGGCGTTGTCATTGGTGTGGTATGGAGCGCTGGCCGGAGGCGCAGGTTTCGCCGTCGGCGATTTCGTGCAAATGCTTGGACGCGCGCAATGGGGGCCTGTCGGACGCTTCACGGCATTGCAGGGACTTGGCTACTGGAAATGGATGGAACAGTTGTTCGGATTGCTGATGGGCGCGGGCGTGGCGCTGGGCGCGGCTCGCCTGACCAAACTCAACCTGACTCCGCCCGAAGAAGACGATGACAAGGGGTGGTCGCGCAATGCTGCGGCGCTGGCTGTGTTGTTGATGATTCCCTGGGAGAATTTCCCGCGCAATGTTTCGCGCTGGGTGGCGGACGGGCATCTGGGCGAAGCGCTGTTGGGCATTTCGCCCGCGCGCTGGTTTCTGTTTGTCAGTTTGCTGGCGACGGCGTTGGTAATTGTCGCGCTCAGGCGGTATAGAGCCGGAACGTTGCCCTTCATTCCCGCTGATCCGTTTCAACGCGCGCAATGGTTGTTTCTGTTGTTGTTATGGTTTTTCCTGGCCGTGGATTTCACGCAAGCCTTTCCGGCGATGAAAGAACGTTCTGTTTTGTTTGTTCACGTCAGTTTCTGGCTGACGGCGCTGGTTTGCACGTGGATGGCGGTCACGTCGCCTGCGCCTGTTGACGAACCATTTCACGAATCGCACAACGCCGAGGCCGGCGTGTGGTTGCGGGGACGAATTTTCTGGTTGGCGTGGGCGCTGGTTCCGGCGCTGATTTTCGCGCTGGCGTGGCTGACGCTGAGCACACACAACGCCCCGTTGCCGGGCAGCCAGAGCCGGTTTTAGACCGATTCAGCGGTTTTCAGTTGCAAGGTAAACTGACTCCTTCACAAAAAATCATAGAAGTTGGAACAGGTCATTTTGCCGGATAACAACACGCGCGAATTGGATTACGAAGGTTGCGGTTGCGCGGGCAGCAATGAAACTCGCGTGACGGACGAACTCGGCCACGCCACCATCACCAAAAACGAC
>ERZ1066125.286-NODE-286-length-14462-cov-8.168252_pt1 | contig 14462 bp, 7 predicted proteins | sample MGYA00382772_ERZ1066125 | MGnify/ENA primary metagenome ERZ1066125 (study PRJEB33369, sample SAMEA5778355) | biofilm metagenome | biome: Industrial cooling water; feature: Water cooling tower basin; material: Biofilm | place: United Arab Emirates | collected...
CCGACCGGCAGCCATGTGATCTTCAGCGCCCACGGCGTCGCCCCCGAAGTGTTCCGTGAGGCGGGGCGCCTTGCGCTGCACGCGATCGACGCCACCTGCCCGCTGGTCACCAAGGTGCACGTCGAAGCGCGCCGGTTCGCGGCCCGCGGCTACACCATCCTGTTGATCGGCCACGCCGACCATGTCGAGGTCGAAGGTGTGGTCGGCGAAGCGCCGGATCGCACCCTGGTGGTGGCCACGCCGGCCGATGCCGAACGGGTGCAGGTGCCCGACCCCGAACGGGTCGCCGTGCTCACCCAGACCACGCTCAGCGTCGACGAGGCGATGCGTGTGATGGACGTGCTGAAGCGCCGGTTCCCGAAGCTGGCCACGCCGCGCAAGGAGGACATCTGCTACGCGACCACCAACCGCCAGATGGCCGTGAAGAGCCTGCGCGGCCAGGTCGATCTGTGGCTGGTGATCGGCGATCGCATGAGCAGCAACAGCAACCGTCTGCGTGAGCTCGGCGCCGACATGGGCGTGCCCGCCCACTTGGTGCTCACCGCCGACGAACTGCAGCCGCAGTGGTTCGCCGGCGCGCGTGCGGTCGGCATCACGTCGGGGGCGTCCACGCCCGAGAGCAGTGTGCGGGCGGTGGTCGACCGGCTGCGGGCGCTGGGTGCGACCGAGCTCGAGGAGATCGACGGCATCCCCGAGACCGTCGAGTTCTCGCTGCCGCACGAAGTGCGCTGAGGCGCTGCCACCATGAAGATCGCGCTCGGCCAGATCGACACCACGGTCGGCGACTTCGCCGGCAACGCGGCGAAGATCGCCGCGTTCGCCCACCGCGCCGCGGCGCAGGGGGCGGCCCTCGCGGTGTTCCCTGAACTGGCGATCTGTGGTTATCCACCCGAGGACTTGCTGCTGAGTCCGGGCTTCCTCGCCGCGCACGACCGTGCCCTGGCGGAGCTCGCCGCGGTGTTGCCGCCCGACCTCGACGTGCTGGTCGGCTGTGTCGCGGAGAACACCGCGGCGGAAGCGCGGGGTGGCCGGCCGCTGCACAATGCGGTGGCCCTGCTGCAGGACGGACTCACGCAGATCGTCGCCCGCAAGTCGCTGCTGCCCACCTACGACGTGTTCGACGAGTCGCGCTACTTCGAGCCGTGGACCACGCCGGAGACCAACGTGCTGCGCCTGCGCGGCCGCCGTATCGGCGTGGTGGTGTGCGAGGACGGTTGGAACGACGAGTTGTTCTGGGACAAGCGCAACTACTCGATCGATCCGGTCGAACGCGTGGTGCGCGCCGGTGCGGAGCTGGTGGTGAACCTGAGCGCCAGTCCCTGGTCGCGCGGCAAGGAAGTGTTCCGCCATCGCATGCTCGCGGCCGCGGCGGCGCGGCACCGTGTGCCGATGCTGCTGGTCAATCAGGTCGGCGGCAACGTCGCGCTGCAGTTCGACGGTGGCTCGCTGGCGGTGAAGGCGAGTGGACTCGCGTGCCAGCCGGTGGCGTTCGCCGAAGCGCTCGCGGTGGTCGACACCACCGCCGAATGGCGTGAAGCGCTGGCGCCGGCACCGCTCGAAGCGATGCAGCACGCGGCGATCGTGCAGGGCATCCGCGCCTACGTGCAGAAGTTCGGCTTCCAGCGGGTCGTGCTCGGGCTGTCGGGCGGCATCGACAGCGCCTTGGTGGCGACGCTCGCCGTGGACGCGCTCGGCCCTGGGCAGGTGGTCGGCATCGCCATGCCTTCGGCCATCAGCAGCGACCACAGTCTCGCCGACGCGCAGGCGTTGGCGCGCAACCTCGGCATCGCCTGCCACGTGCTGCCGATCACGACCCTGCAGACGGCGTTCGCCGCCGCGCTGGAGCCGGTGTTCGCCGGAACGGAGCCGGGGCTCGCCGAGGAGAATCTGCAAGCGCGCATGCGTGGCGTGCTGCTGATGGCGTTCGCCAACAAGCATGGCCATCTGGTGCTGACCACCGGCAACAAGAGCGAGTGCGCGGTCGGCTACTGCACGATCTACGGCGACACCAACGGTGCGCTGGCCCCGATCGCCGACCTGTACAAAACCGAAGTCTGGGCGCTCGCGCGTTGGTGCAATCGCGGCGGTGTGCGCATTCCGCAGCGTTCGATCGACAAGGCCCCGTCGGCGGAGCTGCGGCCGCAGCAGTTCGACACCGACAGCCTGCCGCCCTACGACGTGCTGGATCCGGTCCTGCAGTGCCTGGTCGAACAGAACCTGTCGGTGGCGGAGACGGCCACGCGCACCGGCATGGCGCGCGAGCGGGTGGCCGAGCTGTTCGCCAAGATCCAGGCCGCCGAGTGGAAGCGCCGGCAGTATCCACCGACCCTCAAGGTCAGTGAGCGCTGTTGGACCGGGCGACGCATGCCCGTGGTGCACAAGTACCGCGAACACTGATGGCCGGCGTCGAAGTCGATGCGGGCCGCACCCAGGGCGCAGCAACGGCGTCGCCGCCGTCGCGAACGGGGGTGTTCGTGCTCACGCTCGCCGGGATGGCGGCGCTGTTGCTCTGGCTGTACGCGCCGAGTTTCGGCAACGGTTTCGCCGACGACGACTTCGCCTTGCTGCAGCAGGCGCAGAGCCGCGGGGTCGGCGAGATCCTGGCCGACGACTTCGGCACGCGGTCCGCGCCGTTCTGGCGGCCCGGTTGGCGCCTGTTGTTCCGTGCCGGGTATCTGTGCCTCGGCGACCAGGAGCTGCCGTGGTTCGCTTTCTGCATCGGCATGCACGTGCTGCTCGCTCTGGTGGTGGTCGCTCTGTTGCGCCGCCGCCTGGGCTTGCCCGCGGCGACGCTCGCCGGGCTGCTCTACGGCGTGGGCGCCGCCCACGTCGAAGCCGTGTTGTGGCCGGCGGCGGCCCTGAACGCCCTGCCCGCGGCGCTGTTCCTGCTGCTGAGTGGCTGGTCGCTGCTGCGCTGGGCCGAGGGCGGTGGGCTGGGGTGGACGGTGGCAGCCCTCGCCGGCTTCGTGGCTTCGATGCTGTTCCGCGAGGCTGCGTACCACCTGCCGCTGTTGGTCCTGGCGGCCTGGGCCTGCCTCACCGACGCGGCGGGGCGCCGCCGGCCCGTGCGCGAACTGCTGGCGGTGTTCGTGCCGATGGCGCTTTTGGTGGTCGCGCACTACGTGTGGCTGAACCGCAAGTCGGCCACGCGGTTGTCGCTCGGCGAGTCGCTGGAGCAGTTGGTGGTGTGTGCAGGCACCTACGCGGGCGCCCTGCTCGGGTGGCCTGGATCAGGGATCCTGGCGTTGGCCGTCCTGGTCGGCGGCGTCGGTCTGCTGGTCGTTGCCGGCGATCGCCGCACCCGCGTCACGGCTCTCTGGGTCCTGGCGGCCCTGTGGCCCTACGCCCTGATGGACTACGCGTCGCGCCTCGCGACGTTCGCCGCGCTGGCGCTGGCGGTCGCGCTCGGTCATGCCGCGGCGGCGACCCAGCCGCGGCCGTGGCTGCGTTGGCTGGCGTTCGGCCTGGGTGCGCTGCTGCTGGCCACGCATGGGCTGCGGCATCGCGGCGAACAGGCGCTGCTGCGCGATCGCGGCGAGGTCTGCCGGGCGATCCTGCGTTCGTGTCGGGAGTTGAAGTTGCACGAGCAGCCGTTCTTGGTCGTCGACCGGGTGCCGACCGAACTGCACAACAGCCTGCGCGAGATGCTGGAGCTGCGGCTCGGTTCGGCGCCGCCGGTGGTCGAGATGCTGCTGCTGCCGCGGCCGCCGCTCGCTCTGTACGTCGGCGTGTCGCCCGACGGGGTGCCGCCCGACGCCGCGGTCGTGCACTACGAACCGTCGCCCGAGCCGCGGCAACATCGTTTCGTGCTGCTGCCGCGGGCGGCCTTGGCGCCGGGTTTGGTGCCGGTGCCGCCGTTCGCGATCACCGAGTCGTACCAGGAGTTCGCGGACGCGGCGGCGGCCGGCCAGGCGATCGCTGCGGGTGCGCTCGATCCGCGGCGCACCACGGCCGTGGTCGGTCCTCTGCCCAAGCCGCTGCCGCCAGAGCCGCAGCGCGGCCGGGTGCTCGGCTTCCGCCTCGAGGATCGCGTGGTGACCGCCGAAGTCGAAGCCGAGACCGCGGTGCTGCTGGCGATCTGCCACTACGTCGACCTGACCATGGCGCCGGCAACCGTGGCCATCGACGGGACCAACGTGCCGATTCTGCAGGCGAACGGGGTCGCCAACGCCGTCCTGGTGCCGCCGGGCCGCCATCAGGTCGTGGTCAAGTGGTTGGTGCGCTGAGCGGCCGAGGAGAAATCACTGTCCGGCCTCTCAGATCGCCGCTTGGCGGCCGTTGGCGCCTTGCCATCGCGTCTTGCGCCCACGAACTCCGGGGGCACCAGTCCAGGGCGGCGAAGTGCCGATCCAGGCGTCGATGCGCAGTGATCCTCCGGCTGGGCCGAGCCTGCTCGAACGGGTCGATTTGGCCCTCGCCAGTCGGCTCGTGGCCGGTGTCGGGGACCCGGAACCGATCGCCGTGGCCCAGCGCGTGCTCGACCAGGTGCGCCGACCGGCGCCCAGCGACGCGGTGTTCGCCGCCGGTGCGCTGCGGCTGCGCGGCTTCGTGGTCAGCGACGACGACGCGGTGGCGGCGGTCGGCGGCGGTGGTGGCGCTTTGTCGCCGCTCAGCCAGGAGTATCGCCTGCTGCGCGGTCTGCGCGCCTGCCTCGACATGATCCGGGGGCGGGCTGCGTCTGGGCTGCCGCCGGACGGCTGGTTCGCCACCGAACTGTTCCGCACCCTGACCGCCGAACTGCCGCGCTTCCGCAACAACGAGCTGCGCCGCGGGCCGCCATGGGACGCGGCGGTCCACGTCACCTACCCACAACCCGAGGAGCTGCGCTTCCTGCTCAGCACCTTCGACATCGACCACCACTTCCGCGATCTGCCGGCGCTGTGGGCGCCGTTGCATCCGGTGCGCCAGGGGTTCCGCCTGTTGTGGCGGTTCGCGCGCATCGCGCCGTTCCCGGACTTCAATCTGGTGGTGGCCTGGCTGCTCGCCAACGCGTGGTGGCAGTGGCACGGGTATCCGCTGCTGCCGACCGACGGCACCGACCAGCTGCCCCTGCAGCGCCTGCTGAGTGGGCCGCCACCGACCCGCATCGTGCCGTTCGAAGCGCGCTTGCTGGAGCAGTTGGAGCCGCCAGCCCGCGCAGGCTGAGCTGCCCGAACGCGGGGCTTCCTGGCCGCCGGAGCCAGCCTTGCGCCGGGGCGCCAAAATGGCATCGCGCGGCAAAGCAATGCCGAATTGGCAGTTTGGGCGGTTCCGTGCGTCGTCGTAACTCCTTTATTCAAAAGCGCTACGTCGAAGATGGCGCTGGCACGAGATGTGCACCGGGGCAAGGGTCACCACCCCGGAGGAACTGCCCATGGATGCCCAGAAACTGACCCAGAAGTCGCAAGAAGCCCTGCAACTCGCCCAGACCAAGGCGGTCCAGCACGGCCACCAGCAGGTCGACACCCCGCACCTGCTGCTGGCGCTCGTCGAGCCCCAGGACGGCTTGGTGCATCGCCTGCTGCAGCGCATGGAAGTCCCTGCCGACAGCCTCCAGCAGGCGCTGCGCCAGGAGCTGCAGAAGCTGCCCAAGGTCAGTGGCCCCGGATTCACTGCCGACCAGATCTACCTGACCCAGGACCTGGCCCAGGTGCTCGCCAGCGCCGAGCAGCAGGCCCAGAAGATGCGCGACGAGTACGTCTCGGTCGAGCACCTGTTCCTGGCGATCTTGCAGGGCGCGAAGGGCGGCTTGCGCGAACTGTTCCGCAAGTTCGCGATCGACGAGAGCCGGTTCCTGAACGCGCTCAAGGAAGTGCGCGGCAACCAGCGCGTGCAGAGCAACCACCCGGAGGCCACCTACGAGGCGCTCGACCGCTACGGTCGCGACCTCGTGCAGATGGCCAAGCAGGGCAAGCTCGATCCGGTGATCGGCCGCGACGACGAGATCCGCCGCGTGGTGCGCATTCTGTCGCGCAAGACCAAGAACAATCCGGTGCTGATCGGCGAGCCAGGCGTCGGCAAGACCGCGATCGCCGAAGGGCTGGCGCAGCGCATCGTGCGCGGCGACGTTCCCGAGGGGCTCAAGGACAAAACCGTGTTCGCACTGGACATGGGCAGCCTGGTCGCCGGCGCCAAGTACCGCGGTGAGTTCGAGGAGCGGCTCAAGGCCGTGCTCACCGAAGTGAAGAACAGCGATGGCCGGATCCTGCTGTTCATCGACGAATTGCACACCATCGTCGGCGCCGGCAAGGCCGAAGGTGCGATGGACGCCGGCAACATGCTGAAGCCGATGTTGGCGCGCGGCGAGCTGCACTGCATCGGCGCCACCACGCTCGACGAGTACCGCAAGTACATCGAGAAAGACGCCGCGCTCGAACGGCGCTTCCAGCCGGTGCTGGTCGACCAGCCCTCGGTCGAGGACACCGTGTCGATCCTGCGCGGCCTCAAAGAGCGCTTCGAAGTGCACCACGGCGTGAAGATCCAGGACCAAGCGCTGGTCAATGCCGCGACGCTCTCGCACCGCTACATCACCGACCGTTTCCTGCCGGACAAAGCGATCGACCTGGTCGACGAAGCGTGCGCGATGATCCGCACCGAGATCGACTCGCTGCCGACCGAGCTCGACACCGTGAGCCGCAAGCGCATGCAGCTCGAGATCGAAGAGGCGGCCCTGGCCAAGGAGAAGGACGCCGCCAGCAAGGCGCGTCTCACCGAACTGCGCAAGGACCTGCAAGAGCTGCGCGGCAAGGCCGATGCCATGCGCGCCCAGTACGAAGCCGAGAAGCAGGCGATCGGCAAGGTGCGCGCGCTGCGCGAGAAGCTCGAAACACTGCGCCGCGAGCAACAGGACGCCGAGCGCCGCTACGACATGAACCAGGCGGCCGAACTCAAGTACGGCGCGATCCCGACCGCCGAGAAGGAGCTCGCCGCCGAAGAGGGCCGTTCGGCCGCTGCCGGCGGCGGGCGCCTCTTGCGCGAAGAGGTCACCGCCGACGAGATCGCGCAGATCGTGGCGCGCTGGACCGGCATCCCGGTGACGCGCCTGGTCGAAGGCGAACGCGAGAAGCTGCTGAAACTCGACCAGATCCTGCACGAGCGGGTGGTCGGCCAGGACGAAGCGGTCCAGGTGGTCGCCGACGCGGTGATCCGCGCCCGTTCGGGCATCAAGGATCCGAAGCGCCCGATCGGCAGCTTCCTGTTCCTCGGGCCGACCGGCGTGGGCAAGACCGAACTGGCGAAGACGCTCGCCGCCGCGCTGTTCGACAGCGAGGACAACCTGGTGCGCATCGACATGTCGGAATACATGGAGAAGCACGCGGTGTCCCGGCTGATCGGCGCGCCGCCGGGCTACGTCGGCTACGACGAAGGTGGGCAGCTCACCGAGGCCGTGCGGCGCAAGCCGTACTCGGTGGTGTTGTTCGACGAGGTCGAGAAGGCGCACCCGGACGTGTTCTCGGTGCTGCTGCAGATCCTCGACGACGGGCGGGCCACCGACAGCCAGGGGCGCACGGTGGACTTCAAGAACACGGTGATCATCCTGACCTCGAACATCGGCGCGCCGATCCTGCTCGACGGCATCACGCGCGAGGGCACGATCCGCGACGCGGCGCGCGACCAGGTCATGGCCGAGCTGCGGCGGCACTTCCGTCCGGAGCTGCTGAACCGCATCGACGACATCGTGCTGTTCAAGCCGCTGCAGACCGGCGAGATCCGGCGCATCGTGGACCTGCTGTTGGCGGGGCTGCGGGCGCGGCTCGCCGACCGGCGGATCACGGTGGAGCTCAGTGACGCGGCGAAGACGTTCGTGGCGAACCAGGGCTACGATCCGGTGTACGGGGCGCGGCCGCTGAAGCGCTATCTGCAGCGCGAGCTGGAGACGCGGATCGGGCGCAAGCTGATCGCTGGCGACGTGCCGGACGGCAGTGAGGTGGCGGTCGACGTGCGCGACGGGCAGTTGGTGCTCGAGGTGCGGGCGGCGGCGGCGGCGCGAGGGTGAGGCGAGGCGTTGCCACCGGCGCCGCCGGCGCTCACCAGCGCGGCTCCCTGCCCAGCAAGTGCCGCACGAAGAAATCCTGCCGCCGCCGCACCAGATACGGCGTCTCCCCGACGCCGTGCCCGCCGCCCGGGACCACCACCAGTTCGAAGTCCCGGTCGGCGTCGATCAACGCCTTCACCACCTGCAGCGTCGACGCCGGATCCACGTTGCGGTCCAGCTCCCCGACCGTCAGCAGCAGCTTGCCCTGCAGCTTGGCCGCATGCGTCGCGTTCGAGTTGGCCGCGTACCACGGCCCGATCGGGTAGCCCAGCCACGCTTCGTTCCACCAGATCTTGTCCATGCGGTTGTCGTGGCAGCCGCAGTCGGCCACCGCGGCCCGGTAGAAATCGCCGTGGTGCAGCAGTGCGGCCAGCGCCGTCTGCCCGCCGGCGCTGCCGCCGAAGATGCCGACGCGCGTGAGGTCCAGGCACGGCCGTTCGGCGGCCAGCGCGCGCAGCCAGGCGATGCGGTCGGGCAGCCCGCCGTCGGCCACATTGCGCCAGCAGACGTCGTGGAACGCCTTGTGCCGCCAATTGGTGCCCATGCCGTCGATCTGCACCACCAGAAAGCCGAGTTCGGCGAGCACCCGCTGCCGCGCCGACAGACCGAAGCGCTTCGGCACGTGCTGGCCGTGTGGGCCCGCGTAGACGTCTTCGAGCACTGGATAGCGGCGCGTTGGGTCGTAGTTCGACGGCAGGATCAGGATGCCGTGGATGTCGGTGGTGCCGTCGCGCCCCTTGGCCACGAAGCGCTCCGCGGGCCGGAAGCCGGCGGCCTGCAGCGGGGCGAGGTCTTCGCGGCCGAGTTCGGCGAGCAGCGCGCCATCGCTGGCGCGGCGCAGTTCGCTGACCCACGGCTGGTCGATGCGCGACCAGTGCGCGACGAAGTGTTGGCGATCCGGTGCGAACGTCCACTCGTGGTCGCCGTCGCCTTGCGTCAGCACGGTCAGGCCTGCGCCGTCGAGGCCGATGCGGGCCAAGTGCACGTGGTAGGGATCCTGGCCCGGGTGCAGGCCGCTCGCCGCGAACCACACGAGGCCGCGTTCGAGGTCGACGTGCTCGAGGCGGCGCACCACGAATGGCCCGCGCGTCAGTTGGCGGAGCGCGCCGGTCCGCGCGTCCACGTGGTAGAGGTGGTTCCAGCCGTCGCGTTCGCTGGCCCACAAAAACTCACTGCGGTCGCCGAGCCAGTGCAGGATGGTCTTCTGCGAGTAGTCGACGAAGGTCGGGCTCGCCTCCGTGAGCACGGTGCGCACCGCGCCGGTCGCGGCGTCGATGGCCAGCACGCGCAGGCGTTGGTGGCCGCGCTGGTTGTGCAGCACGAACACTTCGCCGCTGTCGCTGCGCCAGTGCACGTGGTCGATCGACCAGGCATCGGCGAACGGCTCGTCGGCGACCGGGATCTGGCGGCCCTGGACCACGTCGAGCAGGCGCGGGCGCGGCGCAGCGATGCGGTCGCCGGGCTTCTGGTAGTCGAAAGTGTGCGAGCGCGGTTCGAGCCGGTCGCGGGGCGTGCTCTCGACGAGCTGCACCGGGTGCGGCGCGGCGGGGCGGATCTGGAAACCGAGCGCGTGCGTGCGCGACGGTGAGCGGTGGGTCGGTTCGTGGTAGGGGTCTTCGGCACTGCCGTCGCTGGTCAGCGCGCGTTCGCCGTCGGGGCCGCGCCAGAGCAAGTTGCCGTCGCGCACCGCGAACGGGCTGGCTGCGGCTGCGGGGCGCGGTGGGTCGGTGCGTTCGCGGGCGGCTTCGGCCGCGGCCGCGTCGAACACCGCGCGGCCCGGCAGCGCTTCGGCGCGGAACAGGCCCGCGGTGCGGTCGTCGGTGGTGCCGCGCCAGAGGTGGCCGGTGTAGGTGGCGATCTGGCGCTGTTGTCCCGGCGGCACTTCGCCGTAGGCCTGTGGGCGGCCCTCGCGGTCGAGCCAGTGCAGTTGCACCGGGGCCGCGGTCTGGTTGTCGAAGGTGATGGTGGTCGGTCCGCCGCCGTCCCGGCTGCGGCGCTCGGCGCGGCCGCTGGCGCGGCGCGGTGGCAGGCGGTCGGCATCGGGCGGCAGTTCGAGGGCGGTGAGGGTGGGGCCGTCGCGGCGCTGCAGTTCGGCGCCGAAGGTGAGGCGCACGAACTGGCTCGAGCCGTCGGCCTGGCGCTGCTGCCACCACAGGCCATCGGCGAGCCAGCGCACTTCGGGGCGCCGTGGCTGGTAGAGGCTCTGCCAGCGGCCGGGCAGGGTGCGGGCGCGTTCGTAGTCGGCGGCGCTGCCCTGGGCGGGGAGGGTGTGCGCGAGCAGCAGGGCCAGGGGCAGAAGGTGCCAGCGAGCAGAGGGCATGGGCACATCTGAGCCGAACGAGAGGGCTGTGGCCACGGCCTCCATGGTGGTGGTGCAGAGCGGAACTGGCATGATGCTCCAGTCGAGCCGTTCGCCCATGACCGACGCCACCCGCCAGCTCCGCGCCCTGTTCGATCGCGCCGTCGAACTGCCACCGGCCGAGCGCGAGCGGTTCGTTGCGCACCAATGCGGCACCGACACCAACCTGCGCGAACGCCTGCTGGCGATGTTGCGCGCCGTCGACGACGAACAGTTTCTCGTCGCCCCCACGCGCAGCGACGCCCTGCGCGCTGCGGTATCCGCAGCCGCTGCAGACGAAGGCGTGGGCGCGCAGATCGGCCCGTACCGGCTGCTGCAGCAGATCGGCGAAGGCGGATTCGGACTGGTGTTCCTGGCCCAGCAGGACGCGCCGGTCGAACGCCAGGTGGCGCTGAAGATCGTCAAGGTCGGCATGGACACGCGGCAGGTCGTCGCGCGCTTCGAGCAGGAGCGTCAAGCGCTGGCGCTGATGGACCATCCGCACATCGCGCGCGTGCTCGACGCCGGCGCCACGGCTGCGGGCCGGCCGTACTTCGTGATGGACCTGGTGCGCGGCCGGCCGCTCGCCGAGTACTGCGACCAGGAGCGCCTGTCGATCGCCGACCGGCTGGCGCTGTTCGTGCAGGTCTGCGACGCGGTGCAGCACGCGCACGGCAAGGGCGTGATCCACCGCGACCTCAAGCCCAGCAACGTGCTGGTCACGACTCAGGACGGCCGTCCAGTGGCGAAGGTCATCGACTTCGGCGTGGCGAAGGCCACCTCGCAGCGGCTGACCGACAAAACCCTGTTCACCGAGCAGTGGCAGGTCATCGGCACGCTGCGCTACATGAGCCCCGAACAGGCAGAGGGCTCGCTCGACATCGACGTGCGCACCGACGTGTATGCGCTCGGCGTGTTGCTCTACGAACTGTTGACGGGCAGCACGCCGTTCGTCGACTCGGATTCGTCGGTGGGCCTCGGTGAGCTGCAGCGGCGCATCCGCGAGTTGGAAGCGCCGCGGCCGTCGCGCCGTGTGGAGCAGGCTGCCGAGCACCTCGACGCCGTCGCTGCGCGGCGGCGCTGCGAACCGCGGCAACTGGTTGCCGCGCTGCGCGGCGATCTCGATTGGATCGTCACGAAGGCGATCGAGAAGGTGCGCGCGCAGCGCTACGAGACGGCCAACGCTCTCGCGCTCGACGTGCGGGCCTACCTCGCCGGGCAGGCGATCGTCGCGGCACCGCCGAGTGCCACGTACCGGCTGCGCAAGTTCGTACGGCGGAACCGGGGGCTGGTGGCTGCGGGCACCGGCATCGTGCTGGCGCTGGTGCTCGGCGTCCTGGGCACGACGAAGGCCATGTTCGAAGCGATCTCCGAGCGCGAGCGCGCCGACCTCGCGACGGCTGCGGAAGCACGGGCGAAGCAGGCGGCGGAGGCCCACGCGCGAGAGGCTCTGGCCCAGGCCGAGCTGGCGAAGCAGGCAGAGGCGAAGGAGGTGCAGGCCCGCGAGCGCGCCGAAACGATCCGCGACTTCATGATCGCGGCGCTGCAGACCAGCGATGCCGTGTTGGGCGGCCGCGAAGACATGACGGTCCTCGAAGCGATGCAGAAAGCCGGCGCCGATCTGGACGCGGACCGCTTCCGCGACGACCCGGAGACCGCCGCCGCTCTCGATGCGAGCATCGCGAGCATCCTGCGCAACCACGGCAAGTTCGCCGCTTCGCTGGCCCGGGCCAGCCACGGGCTCGCACTGCTGCAGCAACTGCATCCAGGCGACCATGCCAGCGTCGCCTCGGCCCTCAACGACGTCGCGAGTGCGCACCAACAGCTGCACCACCTCGACGAAGCCGAGCACTTCGGTCGTCTCGCGCTCGGCATGTACGAACGCCTGCACCCAGGCGACGACCAGCACAACGCGTCGATGCGCAACAACCTCGGCACCATGTTGCTGGGCCTGGGGCGCAACGAAGAGGCGGAGCGTCTCTTGCTGGAAGCGACCGCGATGCAGCGGCGCCTGCAGCGCGGGGAAGACTCCGTCATGGCGTCCATGCTCGACAACCTCGGCAAGGCCGAGGCGGCGCTCGGCAAGATGGAGGCCGCGGGGGAGCACTTCGCCGAGGCGCTGGCGATCCGCCGGCGCATCTTCACCGGCGACCATCCGGCACTCGCCACCGGCATCGGCAACCTCGCGGTGTTGCGGGCCGAACTGGGTGACAACGAACAGGCCGACCAGTTGCTCACCGAGGCCCTGGCCATGCAGCAGCGCCTGCACCGCGGCGACCATCCGACCCTCGTCGAGGCCCTGAGCAATCTGGCGTTCCTGCGCAGCCGGCTGGGGCGCCCCACCGAAGCGGTGCCGCTGCTCGAGCGGGCGATCGCCATGGGGGGGCGGCTGTTCGATGGCGCGCACCCCCTCGTGGCGCACTGCCAATACACGCTGGCCAGCACCAATCTGGCGCTGGGTGACGCGGCGGCGGCGAAGCAGGTCGCAGAGCGTTCGCTGGCCATGCACCAGGAACTGTTCCCCGGCGACCACTTGGGCACGGCGATGAGTCTGTTCGTGCTGGCGCGCGCGGAAGCGGCGCTCGGCAATGCCGCCGCGGCGCGCCGGCGCTTCGACGAGACGCTGGCGATGGAGCGGCGCGTGCCCGAAGCCGTGGGCATCCTGCGCGAGACGCTTTGGCGGTCGAGTTGCGCCAGGGGTGCTGCGGGGGACTTGGCCGGGGCGCTGCCCGAGTTGGAGGAAGTTGTGGCGCTGGGGGTGCGGGAGCTGGATCCGGACTCGCCGCGGCTGCAGGAGTATCGCGAGGCCCTGCAGCGGTGCCGGGAGGCGCTGCAGAAGCAGGGGAAGTGATGGTTCGGAGAACCATCGGCCCTCGCATGCTGCAGCGTGGGAGCGTGGTAATCTGCCGTGGTGCCCGTCCCGGTGCGCCGCGTGCTCTACCTCCTGATCCTCCCGCTGTGTGCCTACTTGGCGCTCGTCGCCCTGGTTTGGTCGCAGCAGGACCTCTTGGTGTTCCCCGGCGCAGGCCGGGGCGTGCGGCCGCTCCAGGGGCCGGATCTGCGCGAGTTCGCTTTGGCCACCGCCGACGGCACAGGCTTCCGTGCGGTCGAACGCGTGCCCGAGCGGCCCGTGGCGCTGGTGCTGGCGTTCGTCGGCAACGGCGAAGACCTCGCCAGTGCCGCGTGGCACGTGCACGAGTTTGCAGGCCACGGTGCGGCGGCGGTCGGCGTCGAGTATCCGGGCTACGGCGGCAGCAATGGGCGGCCGAGTGTGGCGGCGCTGCTCGCCTGCGCCGAAGCGGCTGCCGACTACGCCGGCAAGCGCGCGGCCGAGCTGGGCGTGCCGCTGCTGGTCTCGGGTGCTTCGCTGGGTTCGTTCTGCGCGGTGCACTTGGCGGCGATGGGGCGCTGCGCGCGGTTGTTGCTGCGGGCGCCCCCCACGGCGTTGGCCGATGCGGCGGGCGTGCGGTTCTGGTGGCTGCCGGTGCGGCTCCTGCTGCGGCACCGGTTCGACAACCTGGCCAAGGCGCCGCAGGTGCGTTGCCCGGTGCTGGTGGTGCACGGCGACCGCGACGAGGTGGTGCCACTCGCTCTCGGCAAACGGCTCTGTGCTGCGTTCGGTGGTTCGGCGGAGCTGCTGGTGGTGCCGGGGGCTGGGCACAACGACTTGTCCCTGGCGGGGGATGGTCTGGTTGGCAAGCGGGTGGCGGCGTTCGTGCGGGGTGGTTGAGGCTGCGGGTGGGTGGACAGCGGATTTCGCGGCCATCAATTTAACAAAATGGTCTAATTTGCTAAATTCACTCGTAGTGAGCAAGACGCGCAAGATCCTCGATCGCATCGAGCAGGCCACCCCGGGCTGGGTGTTCACTCCGTCCGACATGTTCGACCTGGCCTCAGCGCACCTGGTCGGGATGGTCTTGCTTCGCCTGGTCCGTGCCGGGCGTATCCGCAGGCTGCGCCGCGGGCTCTACGACGTGCCACGGATGCATGCGAAGCTCGGTGTCCTCATGCCCACGGTGGATGCCATTGCCCAGGCGATTGCGCGCCGGGATGGTGTCACGCTGCGCGAGTCGGAGGCTGTGGCTGCCAACCTGCTGCGGTTGTCGGAGC
>ERZ1066125.287-NODE-287-length-14345-cov-38.902099_pt1 | contig 14345 bp, 8 predicted proteins | sample MGYA00382772_ERZ1066125 | MGnify/ENA primary metagenome ERZ1066125 (study PRJEB33369, sample SAMEA5778355) | biofilm metagenome | biome: Industrial cooling water; feature: Water cooling tower basin; material: Biofilm | place: United Arab Emirates | collected...
GAAAATCATTCAACAAAACTCAAACCGTGTTGCGCTTGACTCTTGAGACCGCCCTCTTGGAGGATCGCTTCCTAAGTTGGAGTCACCGAACCAGGGTTCACACGAATCACAAGGGCCGTTGTCCGAGAATTGATCCGATCTTGGATCGTAGAACAGAACGGGGTCATCGGGATTCGTCGAAGTCGCGACGCCCCAAGCATGACCAATGCCCGCATCCATCCTGAAGTACCAAGCCGAGCTACGAAATGACGACCTGAATGCGATCTTACAGCGTTGTTTGCGTAAAGAACCCGGTGAGCGCTACGCAACCATGGATGCGCTGGGAGCAGACCTGCGCGCTTTTCGAGACGGCTTCCCGGTGCTTGCGCGCCGAGGCTCGACCGCTTATCGAATTCGCAAATACGTGCGACGAAACTGGAAACCGCTGGCCGGTAGTGCTTTGGCTTTGTGCTTGCTCTTTGCCGGCCTGATGACGCTAACGCGGCTCGACAGCGCTCGCCGCTCCGAAAGCCAGCGCGCTGACGCCGTGGGAGGTGTACTGCTTGAGGCTATCCGCTCGGCGGATCCATCCAACACGCTCGGCGTTCGAGTCACTGCTGCGGATATCCTCGCAAACGCAGAACGTCTGCTTTCAGCTCAATCCAGCGTACCGGCCTCAACGCGGTCGGGATTCCTGGTGTCCATCGCGAGCACCTACGCTCAGCTCGGCGAGGCCAGGCGCGCCCTATCGATTCTGGATCGAGCCATCGTGCCCGGCATTGAGCCGACGGCTGAGCATCAATTTGCCAAAGCGCGAGCGAAACGCAGCCTTGAGGCTTTGGATGAAGCCAGGGAAATTCTGAACAAAATTGCGGCTACGGATAGCACAACGGCGGCGAATGTCGCTATCGAACTGGCGCAAGTTGATTACAGCGCGGGCAAGTATCAACAGATGAGCTCGCGTCTGAAAAAACTCTCGAACAACATCCATCAGCATGATACGAAACTGCAGCACGACATCCGCTATTGGCAGGCAGTCGCGACTTCGGCGAGTCACGACTTTGCGGCCGCCGCGCAGTTACTGAACTCTCTCGCCACCGATCAGAAGCACCGCGGAGAGGATCCCTTGCGTCTGGCACGCACACTTCAACGGCTATCGACTGAGTACATTCGTGCCGACGATCATGCAAAGGCACGTTCGGCGTTAACCGAAGCAATGCGGCTAATCAGCCAAGTGTTTGGAAAAGATAGCTTTCAATACCGCACGCTCGAATCCAATTTGGCGTTCGTCCTGATCGCGCAAGGCGACATCCCCGGGGCCCTTCGTCGCGTAGATTCAGCACTCGGCGCGATGGAAGAGTGGCTTGGCACAAATCATCGTCGAACGGCGATGATGACTTTCGACGCGGCCATGCTTCACGAGGAATCGCCTGACGGCCCTGCGCGCGCCTTGACACTTTATGGCCAAGCGATCGACCGATCAGCCGTGGCATTCGACACGAATCACCCGAATCGCTTTCTGTTTCACATCACGTACGCGTTCTTCGCGCTCGAATCCGGCGATATCGAAACAACACTGAAGTTGTGCGAAGCAGCGGACGCCATTGCCAGGAACACCGAAACCGTGCGCGAGTGGGATCTGTTCCCGGCTCTTCAAGCGCTGCATAGCGCAGCGCGTTGGCGCGGCGCTGCTTCGCCTGAAGCGGAGCGTGACGTTCGACGCCGATTCGCGACGCTTGCTTCATTGCTGGCGGAGAACAAACTGGGCCCGCAGACTCTGGATAAAGTCCGCGCGCTTCAGACTGATCTTGAGAAGCTAGGAATGCGGTTCGTCGCCGCTGAGAAGCTCTGAGAGCATCAGCCCCCATCAACCGCGCAGGCTCTCGAAACTCAGCCCAAACCGCGCCAGGTATTTGCGCAAGCGGTCGCCATCGTTGGTGCTGCTGCGTTCCAGGCGACTGGCCTGGAACAGGTAACGGCCGGCATCGCTCAAGTTCTTGCTGCGACGGCAAACGTCGATCACGTAGGCAAGTTGCGGGCGGTCGAAATGATCGATGGCGGCCAGCGCTTCGGGGCTCAGCACGCCGAGCGCGTTGCCTGTTTCGGGTTGCTTGCCGTGCCACAGTTGCCGCAGGCGCGCGATTTCTTCATCGACCACCTCCACCGTGATGCGCCCGGTTTCGCTGAGCGTGGCCATGCGTGTGACCGACGCGCCGAGATCGCGAAAGTTGCCGGGCCAGAGCGCGTCGAAACTGGTCGCAAAAGCGACGAAGCGCTCGCGCGCTTCGCGATTGAAACGCACTTGCTCGCCGTAGTTCTTCTCATAGCGTTTGAGTTCAAAATCGAGGTTCGGCTCGATGTCCTCGCTGCGTTCTTTCAAGCCCGGCAATTGGAAGGTCCAGAGATTCAGACGCGCGTACAGATCGTCGCGGAATCCACCGTCGCGCACCGCGGCGGCGAGATCGCGATTGGTGCCTGCGATAAGCTGGAAATCACTGCTGATTTCTTTATCGCCGCCGAGCGGCGGGAAGCGCTTGTCTTCGATAGCGCGCAGCAGCATCGCTTGCTCATCCAAGCCCAGCTCGCCGATCTCGTCGAGAAATAGCAAGCCCTTGTCGGCGGACTTCAACAGGCCAGCGCGTTCGTTCTGAGCGCCGGTAAAGGCGCCGCGCACATGGCCGAAGAGCGCGCTGCCGGCGCCATCGCCGCGCAGTGTCGCGCAGTTGACTTCGACGAAGGGGCCTTTCAGTCCCTGGCGCTGTTTTTTCAACTCGAAGACGTTGCGCGCGAGCTGACTTTTGCCGGCGCCGGTGGGACCCATGAGCAGCATCGGCGCCTTGGATTTGCCGGCAACGCGCTCGATCTGCTCGATCATTTTGTTGAACGCCGCGCTGCGCGTGGCGATGCCGGACTTCAAGAACTCGGTGGTCTCGCTTTGCACCAGCGCGAAGCGCTGCGCGATTTGGTTGTAGCGCTGCAAATCGAGATCGATCAGCGCAAAGCTGCCGGCACCGCCCGTCTTCTGTTTGTGCGGCGGCGAGGTTTGGATCAGTCGCGCCGGCAGGAAGCGCGCCTCGGCCAGCAGGAACCAGCAAATCTGCGCGACATGCGTGCCGGTCGTGATGTGGATTGCGTATTCCTCCTCATCCAGGTCAAACCGATAGCGCCGCGCGAAGTCGAAGAGCTTGCCGTAGACCTGCTCGAAGTCCCAAGGATCGTTGAGATGCACATCGTGCACATGCACTTCGGTGTCCGGCGACACGGCGCGCAGATCGTCGACCACGGTGGCGATCAGGCGCGAGGATTTGCGCCGATCAGCGAGAAGCTCGATGCGCGCCACCGCGAGATCGTCGTGCATGCCGAGCGCGACCGTTGGCCGCCATTTCTGCCAGCGCCCCGGACCACCGGCATCGTCGAGCTGGATACCGAGAAAGCCGAAGATCACCAAGCGCTTCATGGTTCTGCGGCCGGGCTCTGCACGAGCCGGAATTCCTTGGGCGGCGCGGCGCTGTCGATGTCGGCGTCCGCCAACGCGCTCTGGATGCGCATCAGCAGATCGCTGCGAAGCGGCCAGTAGTCGACGGTCGCAACCCAGGGTCGCAACGCTATTTCCACCGCGGTATCGGTCAACCGCTCGACGGTGATCTGCGGGGCGGGATCGGCGAGCACGCGCGGGTCATCGTGTAGCGTCGTCAGCAGCACCTCGAACGCACGCGGCACGTTCTCGCGCAGCGCGATGGCGACCAAAAGATCGAGCCGCCGTTTTGCCAATGCGGTGACGTTCAAGATCGGCTGGCTGGCGACTAGGTTGTTCGGTAACACCAACACCGCGTTGTCGGGCGTGGCCAACACGGTGTGCATCAGTTTCAGGCTTTCGACACGTCCGGTTTGCTGCGAACCGGCACCGCCGACGGTGATCGTGTCGCCGGCGCGGAAGGGCTTGAGCAGAATCAACATCACGCCGGCAGCGAGGTTCGACAACGAATCGCGCAGCGCCAACGCCACCGCCAACCCGGCCGCACCCAATGCCGCCATGATGGAGGTCATTGGCACACCCAACTGATCGAGCGCGGCGACGATCACGACCACAAGCAGGGCGCCGGAAATGAGATTGCGCAGGAACTCGCGCAGCATCGGATCGACGTTGGTGCGCGTCAGCACGCGCACGAAGATCTTCAACAACAGGCGCGACAAGTACCAGCCGCCAACGAAGACCAAGGCGGCGATCGCCAAGCGCGCAGCGACATCCAGCGAGTACGCGGCCCACGGCAACGCCATGAGGCGGTCAACGAACGCATGCATGAGATGACGAATCCAGGTTAAGCCAACAAAAAGCCGACGATACCCGGCAACGCACAATCATTGACAGGTGAATCGTCTGTGAATACAGTGCGCGCCGCTCCGACTTGGGGATGAGTCGGAGCCCATCTGTTGATCGACCTTCATCGCCATCGGACGATGGCGGTTTAACTTCCACGTTGTGCGTTGGGGAACGTGCATGGCAAAGCTGCGGTTCATCGCGTGCCTGATCGTGCCCGCCTTATTGGCGGCGTGCGCGGCTGCGCCAAAACCTGCGGCTACGACCGACATCGCACTCGCGACGGCGCCAGCGGCCGAGTTCGATCGCGATGCGCGCATCGAAACTCTTCCGGCCGGCATACCAGTCGTCGTCCGCAATCCGTTCGGCGATGTGCGCGTGCGCTTCGGTGGTTATGAGTCCAAGCTGGAATGGCGCACGGTGGCGCAGAATCCGCCCGGCACGCCGGTGTTGAGCGTGGCCGCGCAGGCTTCCGATACGTATCGACTCGACGTGGTACTGCCCGATGGCGCAACGCAGGCGCCGGGGCAAAGACTGGATTTGACGCTATACCTTGCCGAAAAACACGACCTCGACATCGAGACCCAGCGCGGCCTGATCGAGGTTCGCGGCCTGCGCGCTAATCTCAAGGCGCGCAGCCAGGGCGGCAACATCGCGTTCCGCGGCATCACCGGTGTGGTCGATGTCGCGACCACCGATGGCGGAATTGAAGGCCAATTCGAAGGCCCACTGCCGGGCAGCACGCAACGCGTGCAAACGACTACCGGGAACATCGTGCTGGGCTTGTCGGAGCGCTTGAATGCCACGCTCAAGCTAGCCTCATCGGCTCCATTCGCGACCGACTTCAGCGTCACCGTGGTGCCGCAGACGGGACAGGAACCGAACAAAACCGGAGAAGCCATTCTCGGCAAACCGGAATCGACCATTGAAGTTTTTAGCAAACGCGGCGAGCTGCGTTTGTTGCGACGCGTGGAGTTTCAAGACGTCGCGCCGGGAGGGTAGCTCGCGGGTTTCGCTCGCCTAAGGGATGGCGGCGATCTTTTTCTTCTGATGGGGAACCAACTACGTGAAACTGCATAAGAAAATAGGCTTGGTGGCGGCGCTTTCCGTCGTCGCACTGGGTGCCAACGCACAATTGAGCGGCAACGCCGGTAGCGGTGGTGTACAGGTTGGGGAACCTGTCACGCCGGTCAGCGTCGATGTCGATCTGCGCAATCTGCCGACGACGCCCGAATGGCGTCCCGGCGATCCGATCAAGGAAGCGCAACGTCGCGTTTATCACCCGCTGGATGCGCGCGATCCGCATACGCCGGCGACGTGGCAGACCGCGCCGGATCTTTTGGGCGACGCGCAGGCCTGGTTCGACGGCAACAGCCGCGCGCCAACAGTGCTGAATAATGTCCGCGTGAGCATCGACAACAGCTCCACCGGCGTCAGCCCTGGCGACCCAGTAGTCGAAGTCAACGCCAACTACATCCTGTACGGCATCAACGCCTCAACGGGCACCAGTTTCCGCGTCTACAACAAAGCCGGCACGCTTCTGAGTGGCCCGACCGCGTTCCGGTCGCTGGCGCCCGCAGGCGATCCGTGCGCCACATCGGTATCCGACCCAATCATTCATTGGGACCGTTTGGCGAACCGCTGGTTCATGCTCGAAATGGGTGGCACATCGAGCGCCAATCGCTTGTGCGTGTACGTGTCGAAAACCGACAATCCGGTTTCTGGCGGCTGGTGGTTCTATGGCTTCGCCACTCCGGCGCTGCCCGACTATCCGCATTGCTCGGTGTGGTCGAATGCTTATGTCTGCACCGCGAATGAAAGCGGCGCTGGCGCCAAGGTCTATGCCTTCGATCGCGCCAACATGTTGAACGGCGCCACGGCCCGCGCGGCTCAACGCTTCACCAGCGTCGCCAAGCTCTCCGGCTACGGCTTCCAGGCGCTCACGCCGGTAACCTTCATGGGCACCAGCAGCAACGCGCCGCCGGCCAGCGCGCCGGTGTTTCTCGCGCGCCATAACGACGATGAAGCCCACGCTGGCGGCAGCGCCAATTTGTCGGCGGACTTTATCGACATGTATGCACTGAATCTGGATTGGAACACGCCAGCGAACAGCAACATCGCCACGCTGCCGCGCATCCAGATCACCGAGTTCAACAGCTGGTTCCGCGATTACTCCAGCTTCGCCACCGTGCCGCAACCAGGCTCCACCTCGCTGCTCGATCCGATCCGCGAAGTGATCTTGAACTCGATGGTCTATCGGAACCTCGGTGGCGGCGTCGAGTCGATCGTCGGCAACTTCGCCACCAACCAGAACAGCGCGCGCACGGGCACCGTCGTCGACGCCGGCATCCGCTGGTTCGAATTGCGCCGCACGGGCGGCACCGGCAACTTCACGCTGCATCAAGAAGGCACCTTTTCGCCAGGCGATACCAGCACGCACCACTTGATCGGCGCGATTGCCACCGACAGCCAGGGCAATATCGGCATGAGCTACAACGTGACCAAGACCTCCAGCCCGACGGTCTCCGCATCGTTGCGCTACACGGGCCGATTGGCTGGCGATACGCTGGGCGTGATGACCCAGGGCGAAACCGACATTGCTGTCGGTTCGGCTGCCGAAACCTCTGGCCGTTGGGGCGACTACCACCAGACCGTGGTTGATCCGTCCGACGACTGCACGTTCTGGACGGTGGGCATGTATCGCCCAAGCGGCAGCTGGGCAACGCGCATCCGCGACTTCAAGTTCCCGAGCTGCGGCGGCACGGTCACCACGTATGCGATCTCCGGTCAAATCACCACCAGCGGCGGCGCCGGCATCAGCGGCGTCACGGTGTCGACCGGCTCGGCGAGCAGTACCACGGACGCCAGCGGCAACTATTCGATCCCGAATCTGGCCGCAGGCAGCTACACGGTGACGCCAAGCGCCAGCGGCTACACGTTCAGCCCCGCTAACCGCGCCGTGACCATTACGAGCGCCAACGTCACGGGCCAGAATTTCACCGGCACTGCAGTGGCCACTACGTTCAGCATCTCCGGTCGCGTCGCAACGAGCGGCGGCGCCGGGATCTCGGGTGTGTCGGTATCGACCGGCTCGGCCAGCGCAACCACCAACAGCAATGGCGACTACACCATCGCGAATCTGGCCAATGGCACCTACACGCTGACGCCTTCCTTGTCGGGTTACACCTTCAGCCCGACCAGTCTGTCGGCCACGGTGAGCGGCGCCAATCTGACGGGCCGCAACTTCACCGGCACGCAGAACACTGGCGGCGGCAACGCGCTCAGCAATGGGGTTGGTGTTGCGGGCTCAACCAACTCCACCTCGGCCAACTCGAGCTTCGTCGAGTACACCGTTGCGGTGCCGGCGGGCGCCAGCAATTTGGTGATCGCCACCAGCGGCGCCTCGGGCGATGTCGATCTCTACACGCGCTTTGGTTCGGCACCCACGCTCACGACCTACGACTGCCGTCCGTACACCGGCACCGGCAACGAGAGCTGCACCGTTGCATCCCCGAGCGCCGGCACCTACTTCGCTCGCGTCTACGGCTACGCCACCGGCACCGTGAACTTCACGATCACCGCCAGCTGGACCACCGGCGGTGGCGGGGGCACGGTCGTCGAACGTCTGGTCAACGGCAATTTCGACACGATCACCGCCAGCACCAACACCGCGCCGGATGGTTCGTGGGCACGCTCGGCGTCCACCGGCACGACGTTCAACACGCTGCTGGCGGGCCAGACCAACGCACAAAGCGGCGGCTCGTACGCCTATTTGGGCGTGAATAACAGCTCCAGCCAGACGGTCCAAAGCGCCCCCACCTTGATCCCGGCGGGCGGCACGCAGGCGACGTTGTCGTTCTACGCCTCGATCGTGACCAGCGAAACCGGTTCGACGGTCTACGACCGCTTGCAGGTGCAACTGGTCGACGCGGGTACCAACGCGGTGATCACGACGCTGGCGACGCTGTCGAACGTCAACAGCACCGGCAGTGCCAGCACCTACGTGCAGCGCAGCTACAACGTCGCGGCCTACAAGGGTCGTAACGTCCGGGTGCGCTTTGTCGCTACCACCGACGCTTCCTTGACGACGTTCTTCCGCGTCGACACGGTGAGCTTGCGCAGCGACTGATCCACCAGCGATAGCGGCAACTTCGAGACCCCGGCTTGCCGGGGTCTCTTTTTTTGGATCGATCGGCGCACCGTTCACTCGCCCACGACAGCGCGTTGGCGTTACTTGCTGTGACGCCGCAACCGACACAATCCGATGCCCGAAGGACCCGAGATTCGCCGCGCCGCGGACAAACTGGAGAAGGCCATCGTCGGCCAGCAGCTGCGCGCTGTCGAGTTCGCGCATGCCAGATTGAAACCGTTCGAAGACGAGCTGGCAGCGGCTCAGGTGACGGCGATCGAAACCCGCGGCAAAGCCCTGCTCACGCACTTCTCCAACAAGCTGTCCGTGTACTCGCACAACCAGTTGTATGGCCGCTGGTATGTCGTGAAAGCTGGCAAAGCGGCGAATACCACTCGCTCGCTACGTTTCGCAGTTCGCGGCACAACGCATGATGTGCTCCTGTACAGCGCCTCCGACATCGACGTGCTCGACGAGATCGGCATCGCCACACATGCGTTTCTGCAAAAGCTCGGCCCAGATATCCTGAGTCGCGCATTGACCGCCAAGCAAGCAGAACGGCAGCTCTCGAACGAGCGCTTTCAGGGCCGTCGGCTGGCCGATTTGCTGCTCGATCAAGCCTTCTTCGCCGGCATCGGCAACTATCTGCGCAGCGAAATCTTGTTCGAAGCCAGGCTGCTGCCCACGCGCAAACTCAAGACTCTGCAATCCGCCGAGCGCTCGACGCTGGCGAACGCCATCCTGACGATAGGTCGCCGCGCCTATCAGCTCGCCGGCATCACCAACGATCCCGCTCGCGCGATGGCACTGAAAGCCGCAGGCGTCAGTTTCGGCCAACGCCGTCACGCGGTGTTCGAACGCGATGGCCTGGCCTGTTATCGATGCGGCGAGGCCATCGAGCGCGCCGAACTCAATCGGCGCGTGTTCTGGTGCGGCGGGTGCCAGCATTAGCCCAGCGCAGCGTCGCGGCAACTACTCAAACCCGTGTCCGAAGATCGGCGAGCCATCGTCGTCGTTCACGATGGTCCCTTGCGCCTGCGACACATTGATGGTCCCGTTCTGCGGTGCACTCAAGTTCACGACAAATGTCTCGTTGGTTTCGTTCGCGACGTCGCCGACCACAACCACAGCCTGAGTCTTACTTACCTGTCCGGGCGCGAAGCTGACGACGGCATTGCTGAGCGGCTGATAGTCGTTGTTGGCCAACGTCGCCGTTCCATTCGCTGTGCTCGCGTTGACGGTCACGGTCTGACTGCTCGGGTTCGACAATGTCAGCGTGAACAGGAACGGCGTGGTGCCCGCCTGTCCTTCCAGTTGCGTCAGATTGGCGATACTGATCGACGGTTGCGTATCGTCGTTGTTGATCAGACCACTGCCGGAAGCATCGCCAAGCGTCATGTTAACGGCGTTACTCAAGTTCAGCTGCATCGTCTCCGCGCCTTCGAATTTGTTGTCGCCAATCACCGTCACGATCACCTGCTTGCTGAGTTCGCCGTTGGCGAAATTGATCACCGTCGGCGCCACTTGCTGATAGTCGTTGTCGGCAATCGACGCCAGCACGTCGGTGGTCTGCGCGACTACGGACGCTGTTCCGGTGCCATTGCTGCGCGTCAAAGTGAACACCAGTTGGCTGTTGCTGCCGGTGCCCTCGGTGACGCTGACATCGTTGACGTTGATGGTTGCGCTCTCGTCGGCCAGGATCGTGCCTTGCGCCTGGGTATCGCTGATCGTCGCATTGGTTGCAGCGCCGAGGTTGACGAAGAACGATTCATTGGGCTCAACGCTGGCGTCGCCATTGACGAGCACCGTGACCGTGCGATTGGTCTGCCCGGGATTGATCGCGAAGTTGGTAAGCGTCAATTGCTGATAATCGTTGTTCCCCAAGGTTGCGCTGCCGTCGGCGCTGGCGGCCTGGAAGCTGACTGTCCGTCCGCTGGCGGCGCTCAATGTCACGGTAAAGTTGAAGGCAGTGGTACCGGACTGGCCTTCCGGCAGGCTTAAGTCCGCAATACTGAGCGACGGTAGAGGATCATCATCGACGATCGTGACGATGGCGCTTGCAGGATTGCCGAGGCCAGCGCCGCCGCCCGGATTGCTCAAACTCAGGTTGATGGTCTCATCGTTTTCATCGAGGGCATCGTTGGCGATGCTGATCGCGAAGGTCTTGGCGGCGATGTCGTTGTTGGCCCAGGTCAGCACGCCGCTAGCCGCGCCGTAGTCGCCCGGTTGAATTGCGGTGCCATTGCTTGCCGTGTAATTCACGCTAACCGCACCATCGCCCCCACCGATTCTCTGTACGGTGATGACGATGCTCGCGCCCGATTCGTTGACGCTGTAGCTGGCGAGATTGAATTGCAAATTGCCTGGCGATGGAAGACCGACAGCGTTGGAGAACTCCGAAGTGTTGTTCGCCGGACCGCTGAGCAGTGGGCCAGGCGGATCGATGCTGTTGGTCGCGCGCGCCGTCAGGCTGATGAAACGGCCGCGCGTGTCGAACGCAACCGCGGGCGTGATACTTTGCGTGCCGCTAGCGACCGCCGCGGCATTGGTGGTGGTGGTGAAACTGCCTAAGTAGCGCTGGCCTTCGCCCGAACCTGACGGGTCCGCTGCCTGACTGGCGTAAACCTCGATCGTATACGGCGTGTTCGGTGCACTCTCCAGGCGCCAGCCGAAGCTGGTTGCACCGGTCATAGCGTTGTAGCTCGGCAGCGTGCAACCCGGGATGTTGCTGCCATTACACAGCAGTGGCTGGTTCTGGCCGGCGTTCGCGTACACCGGATTCGGGTCCGGCCCGAGCGGATCGGGAATGGGATCCGGGTCGTTGACGATCCGGTCGAGATCGATTCCGAGGTCGCCGTTTCCATAGATGCTATTGGCACTGATCAGGTTCGAACTGCCGCTGGCGTTGGAGCCGAGCTTGATGCCGTGACGTGTGTTGCCGGCGATGGTGTTGCCCTCGCCCGCACCGATGCCGCCGATCTGCACGCCGCTCGATTCGAAAATGCGGATGCCATCCTGGCCGTTCGGCTGGAACACCTGATCGAGCGGGTCGCGGCCGATCAGATTGCCGATGATCTTCACGCTGTGCACGCTGCTGCCGCGGACCGAAATGCCGTGCCGGTCGTTGGATGAAATGACGTTCTTGAGCACTGGCAAATTGCCGCCGATTTCGTGATCGGCGGTGTTGATCGCGATGCCATCGCCGCGGTTGCCGATATCGACGAAGGTGCCAGCGTTGACCGGGTCTTCGCCGACGCCAATGAAGTTGCCGTAAACGCGTACGCGCGCACTGGCGTTGCTGATCGCGATACCGGCGTCGACGGCGCCGTTCAAGTCCGCGCCCGGCGCGCTGTCGCCGTTGTAGCCGATGATGTTGTTCGGGCCGATCAATGCCGACAAGTTGGTGGGGTTGCTCGGCGCCACGCTGGTCTGCGGCCGTGTATCGACGAACACACCGTGCACCGAGTTACCGAGGCCGGTGACGATGCTGCTGCTGGGACCGATGATGTTGCCGCTGATAAAGTTCGGATAGCGCACCGCGCCTGGAATCAGCGCCACGCCATGGCTGTTGGGATCGCTGCTGTTGCCACTGATGATGTTGCCGGGCCCGATGACGTTGGCGTAGGTGAAGGAATTGAGCCGAACGCCATGGCCATCGCCACCGCCGGTGCCGTTGGGAATCGCCGCCAGACCGCTGGCGCTGGTGCCGATCCGGTTGTTGCTGACGATGGTCACCGCTGCGTTTTCGCTGAAGATTTCGATGCCATCGCCGTCGTTGCCGGAAATCACGTTGTTGTTGATTTTGTTCGGCGGGATGGTACTGAAGGCGGCGATGATGTCGGCCGTGATCGTGGCAATGTTGGTCAGATCGCTCGGCAAACCGAGGCTCGGAATATTGGCCGGAGGCCCGGCAACGCCGGTCACGCTGATGCCATCGCCCGTGTTCTTCGACACCGCGTTGCCTGCCGCGGCGACGCCGATCAAGTTGTTCTCGATGGTGTAACCGTGACCCGTGATCGCGACGCCATCGTCGTTGAAATTGCGGATCACCAGATTCTTAAGCGTCGAGCCTTGAGCGCCGGCATTGAAATCGAAGCTCCCGACGACATTGTTCCCGTTGATGTTGACGCGCCCGCCGACGGCACTGGCGTTCGCGCCATCGATGATCATCGGCGTGGTCGATTGCGGAATCGGCAGGGTCAAAGTAATGCTGGTAATGGCCGAGGCAAATACGATCGTGTCCGAGCCCGGCGTGTCGTTCGCTTCCTGGATCGCGGCGCGCAAAGTGCAATGCTGACCGGCGACGCCCGGCTGGATGTCGCAGATGTTGTCGTTGCCGCCGGGCGCGAGGGCATCGCCATCGTCCTGCGAGCCGACATTGTCGACGGTGAAAGTCGCCGCCAGCGTTGAGCTGGCGGCAGCCAGCAGCGCCAATCCCAGGCACCAGGATCGTGTAGAGAACATCGGTTCCGCTCCAAAGAGGAATCAATGTCCCGAACAAACGTTGCGGGGCCGCGAAGCGCACAACATCGCGCCGAGCGCGGGCGAGCGCAGCAGTTGTGTCGGCAGTTCGATTTAGCGCTGTTTCGCACCGGCCTGGAAACCATCGCAGCCGGTGCACCGTCGCCCTTCGTGTACGTGATCTGGCGCGGCGAGGTGGTCGCCAGGGTTAGCCCGGCGAAGCGCGCACCGATACGCGATGGCCAGTGCTGTCGGGGTGGATCTCCACGCGCGGCCCGTCGAATCGGTTGATCAGATCCGCGTTGGTCTGCAGATGCCCGCTGATCGCGGCGGTCAGAAATTCGCCGCCACCGGCCAACCACATCGGCAACAACAACTGATCGCTCAAGTGCTCGCCCACCGGCGCCGTTCCATCGACGTAGGCCTTGATCTCATCGCACGCGCGCTCGGCCACCGCCTCAGCTGGCACGCCGCGCTGTCCAAATGCAGTGGCGATTTCGCTGACGTTGCGGTATTGCGCGATCACGCTCAGCACGTTGCCGGGACCGGTACGGTTGCCCAGATCGGTGTGCTGCAGATGTTCGCGACGCAAGCGGAAGCGATCGGCGACGTGCGTCAATTCGCGCAAGGCCACGTGCTCGGGCACACCGGCAACCAGCGCATGCGCGCGAATGCCGATTCGCTCGCCGCGAGCAAGCAATGAAAGTGGTGTCAGCTCACCGGGTTCGACGGTCATCACAACGCGGCCGCCGCCCGCCGGAAACAGCCCAACGCGCTCGCAATCGAATACGACGCGGGCACCCATTTCGCGAAGGCGCGGCAGAAAGGCGTGCTCGAAGAAGGTGGCCGACGGCGCCAACGGGTTATGTGTACCGCCTTCGATGGTGATGCGCGAAGGCGCATCGGCACGCAGCAGCGGTGGCAGCACTGTTTGCAGTACGAGCATGGCGCTGCCGGCCGTGCCGATGGCGAAATGATGATGGCCGGGAGCCAGGGCGCGCGGATGAAATTCGAGCGTCGTCGATCCCAGCACATCGCCACGCACGTCCGCAGCCGATATCTGCGCCGCAGCTTTCACGCAGGTCAGATGCTGGCGCATCAGCCCAGGCTTGGGCCGGCCCGCACGAATGTTTTCGATGCGGATCGGCCGGCGCTGCAAGACCGACAGCGACAGCGCAGTGCGCAAGATTTGTCCGCCGCCTTCGCCGGCGGCGCCGTTGATGGTAAGCATTTGGGTTGTTGGTTGTTGGTTGTTGGTTGTTGGTTGTTGGTTGCGGGTTGCGGGTTGCTGGCGGGTTGCTGATTGCTGATTGCTGATTGCTGATTGCTGATTGCTGATTGCTGGTTGCTGGTTGCTGATTGCTGATTGCTGGTTGCTGGTTGCTGGTTGCTGGTTGCTGGTTGTCAGAGCCCAACTTCCGCATAGGAAGGCAATGCGAGCCAGCAAACACGTTCCAA
>ERZ1066125.288-NODE-288-length-14282-cov-8.155198_pt1 | contig 14282 bp, 15 predicted proteins | sample MGYA00382772_ERZ1066125 | MGnify/ENA primary metagenome ERZ1066125 (study PRJEB33369, sample SAMEA5778355) | biofilm metagenome | biome: Industrial cooling water; feature: Water cooling tower basin; material: Biofilm | place: United Arab Emirates | collected...
TGGCCACCTCTCGCCATTCATCCATGAGTGTCGCACTTATTATCTGAATTCCCGCCTGACCTCGGCGCAGACGGTCGGCTACAGCGAGGTCCGCGAGGGCGCGACGCTGGGGCTCGGCTGGCCGCTCAAGCGGTTCTCGCGCCTGTTCCTCAACTACACCTATGAAGCGATCGACGTGGCCATCGCCGATTCGGTGCTCGCCGGGGCGCAGACGGCGGCCACCGGGACGCCGCTGTTCAATCCCTACGCCGATCCCGGCCGCAACATCGACAGCCGCGTCACCCCGATGTTCGTGCACAACACCGTCGACAGCCCGATCCTGGCTCACCGCGGCAGGCGGCTGACGCTGAGCAGCGCCGTCGCCGGGCAGTCGCTGCGCGGCACCTACAACTACGTCAAGCCGGAAGCCGAGGCGATCTGGTACCTGCCCACCAGCCGGCGCACCGGCTTCGGCCTGCGCGCGCAGGGCGGCTGGCTGCGCGCCTACGGCGTGCCGGTCGACCTGCCGTACTACCTGCGCTACTTCCTCGGCGGCGAGCAGCAGATTCGCGGCGTCAACTTCCGCAGCGTCGGCCCGATCGACGACCAGAACCGCCTGCTCGGCGGCAACAAGTTCGCGCTGTTCAACGCCGAGTGGTACGTCGACATCCTCGGGCCGGTGCGGGCCCTGCTGTTCCACGACGCCGGCCAGGCGTTCGGCGAATCCCAGCGGGTCGACTTGCGCCAGATGCGCACCTCCACCGGCGTCGAACTGCGCGTGTTCATGCCGGTCCTGAACGTGCCGTTCCGTCTGATCTACGCCAGGAACTTCTACCGCGACAGCTTCCAGCCAGCCACTGCCTTCAAGTTCGCCATCGGGACGACGTTCTGACGGCGACCCAGACCACGACGAGGAGATGAATGATGTCTGCACGACTGACGGGTGTGTTCCGAGCCGCGGCGCTGGCCGCCCTGCTTCCGCTGGCGGCCTGCCAGTCGCCGACCGACGCCAGTGACACGCTCGACGTCGACGACTTCGTCGACGCCACGGTGACGCCGACGCGCGCGGTCGCCGTTGCCGCCACCGATGGCAAGACCTACCGAGTCGTTCGCGGCAACAACCAGCCGGATGACATCCTGCCGTACGACTGGTTCACGCAGTTCGACGTCACCTTCGTGATCAACGGCAACGCCCTCGACGACTCCGTCGCCCTCGACTTCCCGGTCACCGTCACCGCGGCCACTGGCAAGGTGCAGCAGGCTTCGGGGGGCATCGTGACGCCGCCGACCGGCGGCGACGTCGAGCACTACGAGTCGGTCATCGCCCGGACCAGCGGCTCGACCATCGCCGCCATCAACGGCGCGGTGACGATCACGTTCCAGGTCTGGTACGACCTGCCGAACCTGCGGAAGGAGTCGCTCATCACCGAACAGGTGACGTTCAAGGACGCCGAGGGCACCCAGTTCACGAAGAGCGTCGACATCATCGTCGAGCCGTAGCGGGTGAGCGGTCGCGTATGATCCGCTGCGGTGCTCTACTGGCTCGAGGCCACGGCGGCGGCCGTGGCCATTCGCGATTCGCTGCCCGTCACCGCGCTGCTGAGCGGACTGCACGTGATCGGCATGGCGGTGTCGGTCGGCGCGGTGGTGGTGATGACGCTGCGCAGCGCCGGCCTGGCGCTGCATGACGCGCCGATACGCGGCGTCATCGACCCGGCCTCGCGTGGCCTGCTCGGTGGCGCCGCGCTGAGCCTGACGACCGGCCTGCTGCTGGTGCTGCCGCGCGCCTCCGGGGCGGTCGAGAACCCCTACTTCCAGCGCAAGATGCTGCTGCTGGCCGTGGCGGTGGCATTCCATCTGCTACTGTTCCGGCGCCTGGCGCCGCGTGCGAGCCGCGTCACCGGCTGGCTCGGCGCGATCGACCTGCTCCTGTGGGGCAGCGTCGCCGTCCTCGGCTGCATGTACACACTGGTCGAATGACGATCGGGTCGCTGCTCGAGACGCTCGAGGCGAGTGCCGCCGGCACCTGGGTCCGTGAGTCGACCTGGGGGTTCGCGATCGTGGTCGGTGGACACATCCTGGGCCTGGCGCTGTCGGTCGGTGTCCTTGCCTGGTTCGATCTCCGTCTGCTCGGCGTCGGCGTCACCGGCGTGCCGGTGTCGCGGGTGTTCCGCCGGCTGATGCCGTGGGCCTTCGGCGGGTTCGCGCTGATGTTCGCGACCGGCCTCCTGCTGTTCGCGGCCTACGCCACCGACGCCTATCCCAATCCGTGGTTCCGCCTGAAACTGATCGCGATGACCGCGGCCGGCGGCAACGCGCTCGCGTATCACCTGATCACCGAGAGGACGCTGGCCCGGTGGGACCGGGCGGCGACGCCGCCGCCTGCGGCGCGCCTTGCCGGCGGGCTGTCGCTCGGACTCTGGGCCAGCGTGGTGCTGCTCGGGCGGGCGATGGCGTACACGATGTTCTAGCGCCGTGGCGATTTTCGCGTGCACGGCAGCGGCGCTCCGCCTAGATTGGTAGGCATGTCGAGACACCGCACTTTCACCGGGGTCGTCGCCGCGCTGCTCGCCGGCAACGTCCTGCTGCTGGCTCAGGCGCCGGCCAGGCCCGCCCGCCCGGCGGCGCGCCGTCCGGCCGCGGCACCCGCGCCCGTGCTGGTGGGCAGCATCAAGGAGATCATGGACGGCCTGATCGATCCCGCCGCCGACCACATCTTCGACGCCGTCTCGTACACGGTCACCACCGCGGGTATCGAGGAAGTGCGGCCGCGCACGCGGGAGGACTGGGCCGAGGTGCGTCGTCACGCCCTCCTGCTGGCCGAAGCCGCCAACCTGCTGAAGATGCCGGGACGCCGGGTCGCTCCCGGTCGGCCGGTGATCGAGTTCGAAGTCGACGAGGTGCTGCCCGAAGACCTGACCCCGGAACAGGTGCAGGTGCTGATTGACGCCGACCCGGCCGAATTCGCGCGGCTGGCTCAGGGCCTCACCGAGGCCTCCGTGGTCGCCCTGCGCGCCGCCGACGCCATGGATGTGGAAGCGCTGTTCGAGTCAGGCGAGGCGCTCGATCAGGCGTGCGAGAACTGTCACGTCAAGTACTGGTACCCGAAGGAGAAGCCGCCGGCCCTCGACGCGCTGTCGCAGCGGCGGAAGTAAGCCTCTCCCGGCGCCCTGCCGGCTGGCCCCTCAGGTCAGCGGCAGGAAGATGTCGGTGATCGCCTCCGACTCCGGCACGTCCGGAAAGAAGCGCACGCGCTGCATGAACAGGGGCGCATCGCGCGGCTCCTCGCCACTCTGCGGCAGCCACTGCCGGTAGAGAAACTCCACGGACGCCCCGAGCAGATCGTCGGAGCCGTGATGGCGCAGCACCGCACAGCGGCCGGCCGCAATCGTCTTTTCGACGACGCCGTCGTCATTGGGCGGCAGCGGACCGTCGAGCGCGGTGCAGATCTCGAAGCGGAATTCGTCGTCGGGCGTCAGCACAGGGTCGTCATGGACGATGTTGTACGTCGCGTGACGCGATGGCGGCAGCCGGTGCGCTCGTCGCCAGGCGATGAAGCGCCGGATCGTCTGTCCCAGGCGATGCGGCGCGCCCCGGTGCTCGAGCGCGGCCACCCGCGCGCCGTCGAAGTGGAGGATCGTGACGTCGTCGAAGCGATGGGTCGGGGCCATGTCGTGGACTCTCAGCGTGCGCAGCACGCGGGTGTGGTGGTGCCAGTCGTCCCAGGCGGGCGACTGGCGGAAGCCGGACGGCGTCTGGCCGAAGCGGCGGCGGAACGCGCGCCCGAACGCTTCGTGGCTGTCGTAGCCCGCCTCGCCGGCGATGTCGAGGATGCGCGTGTCGCGGTACGCCAGCGAACAGGCGGCCCGGTGCAGGCGCAGCTGCTGCACGACCTCGACCGCGCCGATGCCGAACAGGGCCGAGAACTGCCGGTGGAAGTGGAAGCGGGAGAACCCGGCCACCAGGCTGAGCCGCGTCGCCGACAGATCCTCGTCGAGGTGGCGGTCGATGTAGGCGAGCACCCGCCTGAAGCGCTGGCGATAGGCCTCCGCGGCGGTGGCGGTTGGTGCGGCGTGACTCACGACGCCGAGCATACCGGTCGACCGTGACCGGCCGCCTGACCGATCGTGCGCCGCGCGGGGGCGCGGACGGCGTGAGCCATTCCGTCAGTCGATTCCGCCTGTAGGGGCGGAGGGCACAATGCCGCACGGGTTCCATGAGATGGCTGGGGTTGGGCGGCGGGTCAGCGAGGTGGTCATGTGCTGTCTGGTCATCGCGGCGCCGGCACTGGCGCAGCACGCCGCGCCGCTCATCGACAGACAGGGCCGAATCGCCGTGTCGGCCGCACCGGCGCGCGCCTCACCGCTGGCCGCGGCCGCCGCGCGTGAGGCGGCGCGGGCCGCGACTGCGTCACTGCTGGGGCCGCCGGTGCACTCCCATGCGGGCGAGCCCTGGATCGTGCGCCACCCGATCGCCAGCGGCGCGCTGATCGGGACCGGGGCGGGCGCGCTGCTGTCGACGCGCGAACGGTTCGGGGCGGGGGACATCCGTTTCACCCTGCTCGGCACGGCCGTGGGTGCCTGGGGCGGCGCGATCGGGTCGGCGGTGCATCAGCGGCGAGGCGGACAGAGGGTCAGCGGCGGTACGACGCTGGGCATCGTGGCCGGCGCGCTGGGACTGGTGGTCTGGCCCGCGACCGTCTGCCTCGTCATCGACCCCGACTGCGCGCTGCGCTGAGCGGCGGGGCCGGGTGACAGCGCCGGCGCGGCAGGATAAGCTGCACCAGCCGAATCCCCGATGCATGTGAGTCCGCCGGCCGCCCTCGAGTTCTCGCCGCACGCCGATGCCTTCGACGCCGCCGACACGCGGCGCCGCGTCAAGGCGATCCTGCTCGGCTCGATGGGCAATCTGATCGAGTGGTACGACGTCTACGCCTACTCGGCGTTCGCGCTCTACTTCGCGCCGTCGTTCTTTCCCAACGGCGATCCGGTGGCGCAGCAGCTGGCCACCTCGGTGATTTTCGCCGCCGGGTTCGTCGCCCGGCCGTTCGGCGGGCTGCTGTTCGGCCATCTCGCCGACAGCTACGGCCGCCGCAACATGCTCATGTGGTCGGTGATGCTGATGTGTTTCGGCTCACTGCTCATCGGCCTGACCCCGACCTACGCCACCATCGGCGTGGGCGCGCCCGTCATCCTCACCATCGCCCGCATCCTGCAGGGGATCAGCCAGGGCGGTGAGTACGGCACCAGCGCCACGTATCTCTCGGAAGTGGCCCACCCCGAACGGCGCGGCTTCTATTCGGGGGTGTGGTACATGACCCTCATCGGCGGCCAGCTGTGCGCCACCGCCCTGCTGCTGTTCCTCCAGAAGCTGGTGCTCACGCCGGAACAGCTGCGCAGCTGGGGCTGGCGCATCCCGTTCCTCATCGGCGCCGGCCTGGCGGTGTACACCTCGATGATGCGCCGCGACATGCACGAGAGCGAACACTTCACCCAGTCGAGGCAGGTGGTGCGCGGCGAGTCCGGGTTCCGCGCCGCGATGCGGCACTGGAAGGTGATGCTGCTGGTGGTCGGTGTCACCGTCGGCGGGACGTCGGCGTTCTACACCTACACCACCTACATGCAGAAGTTCCTCAAGCTGTCGGTGGGGCTCTCCGACGACCAGACGACGACGGTGGTGACGATCTCGCTGCTGGTGGCGATTCTCCTGCAGCCGCTCTATGGCGCCATTTCCGATCGCATCGGCCGCAAGCCGCTGCTGGTGTCGTTCGGCGTCCTCGGCACGGTGTTCACGTATCCGCTGCTGACCACGCTGCAGGGGACGACGAGCGCGGTGGTGGCGACCCTGCTCATCATCGCCGCGTGGATGATCGTCAGCGGCTACACCTCGATCACCGCCATCGTCAAAGCCGAGATGTTCCCGACCAACGTCCGCGCGCTCGGCGTCGGCCTGCCGTACGCGCTGACCGCGTCGATCTTCGGGGGCACCGTCGATTCGGTGGCGCTGGCCTTCAAGAACGCCGGGCACGAGTCGTGGTTCTTCTGGTACGCGAGCGCCTGCATCTTCGTCTCGCTGCTGTTTTACCTGGCGCTCCCCGACACCAAGTTCCACTCGCGGATGGAGCACCACGCCTGATGAGAGAAGCCGTCATCGTTGCTAGCGCCCGGACGCCGCTGGCCAAGTCCCATCGCGGATCGTTCAACGCCACGCGCCCCGACGATCTGGCGGCGCACGCCATCCAGCAGGCGTTGGCCAGGGTGCCGCAGATTGACCGCGCTGAGGTCGAGGAAGTGATCCTGGGCTGTGGTCAGCCGCACGGGCCGGCCGGCCACAACGTCGCCCGCGTGGCGGCCCTGCGCGCCGGGCTGCCGGTCACCACCGCCGGGCTCACCGTGAACCGCTTCTGCAATTCCGGCCTGCAGGCCATCGTGCAGGCGGCGCACATGATCGTCCAGGAAGGGGCCGAGGTCGTCGTCGGCGGCGGCGTCGAGTCGATCACGATGATGAATCGTGACAATTCGCCCAATCCGTGGCTGCTGCAGCATCTCCCCGAGCTGTATCTGGTGATGGGCGAGACCGCCGAGATCGTGGCGAAGCGGTACGGCGTCACGCGTCAGGCGCAGGACGAGTACTCGCTGGTGAGCCAGCAGCGGACCGCGGCGGCCCAGGCCAATGGGTTCTTCGCCGGCGAGATTGCGCCGATGGCGGTCACCCGGCACCTCCTCGACAAGAAGACCGGGGCGGTGGTCGGCGAGGACGCCGTGACCGTGCAGGGCGACGAGTGCAATCGCCCCGACACCACCCTCGACGGCCTGCTGAAGCTGGCGCCGGTGTTCGATACCAGCGGGCACGGGTCGGTCACGGCGGGCAATTCGTCGCAGCTGTCGGACGGCGCGGCGGCGGCCGTGGTGATGTCGCGCCAGCGGGCCGACGCCCTCGGCATTCCTGCCCGCCTCGTCTTCAGGGGCTATGCGGTGGCGGCCTGTCACCCCGACGAGATGGGCATCGGTCCGGTGTTCGCCGTACCGAAGCTGCTGTCGCGGCACGGGCTGACGGTCGACGACATCGACGTGTGGGAACTGAACGAGGCGTTCGCCTCGCAGGTCGTCTACTGCCGCGACCGCCTCGGGATTCCGATGGAGCGGCTCAATCTGAACGGCGGCTCGATTGCGATCGGCCATCCGTTCGGCATGACCGGCGCCCGTCTGGTTGGCACGATCATGAATCAGATGCTCCGCACCGGCGCCCGTTACGGCGTCGTCACCATGTGCGTGGGCGGCGGGCAGGGCGGGGCGGCCCTGTTCGAGCGGGCGTAGCGTCCCCGGTCGCCGGCGCCAGCCGGCGCAGACCGGCGGCTAGTGGCGGAGGCGCAGGTGCGGTACGCTGAGCCGCCGTGCAGTTCACCGCCCTGCTCCAGGACATCCTCACCAGCCGCGTCTACGACGTCGCGGCCGAAACCCCGCTCGACCCGGCGCCGCGGCTGTCGCGCCGTCTCGGGTGCGAGGTGCTGCTCAAGCGCGAGGACCTGCAGCCGGTCTTCTCGTTCAAGCTGCGAGGGGCCTACAACCGCATCGCCCACCTGACCGACGAGGAGCGAGCGCGCGGCATCATCACCGCCAGCGCCGGCAACCACGCCCAGGGCGTCGCCTTTTCGGCCCAGCGGCTCGGCGTGTCGGCGGTGATCGTGATGCCCCAGACCACGCCGGCGATCAAGGTCGACGCGGTGCGGACGATGGGTGCGCGGGTCGTGCTGGCGGGTGACAGCTTCAACGACGCAGTCGTGCACTGCGACCGCCTGGTGGCCGACACCGGCATGACGTTCATCCACCCCTTCGACGACCCGCTGGTCATCGCCGGGCAGGGCACGATCGGGGCCGAGATCCTGCGGCGCCGGCAGGACCGGCTGACGGCGGTGTTCGTCCCGGTGGGCGGCGGCGGGCTGATCGCCGGGATCGCCGGCTACCTGAAGGCGCTGCGGCCGTCGGTGCGGGTGATCGGCGTCGAGCCGTTCGAGGCCGATGCGATGTACCAATCGCTCGCCGCCGGCCAGCGCGTGCGCCTCGATCAGGTCGGCTTGTTCGCCGACGGCGTCGCGGTGCGCGAGGTCGGGGCGCAGACCTTCGCGATTGCCCGCGAGACCGTCGACGAGGTGGTGCGGGTCTCGAACGACGAGATCTGCGCGGCGATCAAGGACATCTTCGACGACACCCGCGTGATCGCCGAGCCGTCGGGGGCGCTGGCCACCGCCGGCCTCAAGGCCTGGGTCGAGCGCAACGCGGCGAAGGATGCGGCGCTGGTGGCGGTGCTGAGCGGAGCCAACATGAACTTCGATCGGCTGCGGTTCGTGGCCGAGCGCGCCGAAGTGGGAGAGTCGCGTGAGACCCTGCTTGCGGTCACCATTCCCGAGCGGCCGGGCGCCTTCCGTGAGTTCTGCGGCGTGCTCGGGCGTCGCACCGTGACCGAGTTCAACTATCGCCTGAGCGCGCGCGACGTCGCCCATATCTTCGTCGGCGTCGCGACCGCGTCGCGCCAGGACGGTCAGGCGCTGGCCTCACAGCTGACCGGCGCCGGCTACGAGACGGTGAACCTGACCGACAACGAGATGGCCAAGCTGCACGTCAGGCACATGGTCGGTGGCCGCGCCCCCTCGGTGCGAGACGAGCGGCTGTGCCGCTTCGCGTTCCCGGAGCGACCCGGGGCACTGGCGCAGTTCCTCGACACGCTCGGCGGGCGCTGGAACATCAGCCTGTTCCACTATCGCAATCATGGCGCCGACTTTGGCCGCGTGCTGGTCGGCTTCGAAGTGACCGAACCCGACCTCACGGCCTTCCACGCCTTCCTGCACGATCTCGGCTATCCGTTCACCGCCGAGGACGCCAACGTCGCCTATCGCTTCTTCCTCGAGTAGATCCATGCCACACGATCACGACCGTGCCATCGACACCACCACCACCTACCTGGGGCTGCGCCTGCGCCACCCGTTCATGGCCGGCGCCTCGCCACTGGCGGCACACCTCGATGGCGTCCGGCGCCTCGAGGACGCCGGCGCGTCGGCGATCGTGCTGCACTCGCTGTTCGAGGAGCAGATCACCGAGGCCGACACGGGCTACGTGCATGGGATCCGTCGTGGCGACGACCGTGGCCTGGCGGCGCGCATCGAGGCCTTTCCCGCCTCCAACGACTATCCGTTCACGCCTGACGAGTATCTCGAACATCTGCGGCGAGTGAAGGCGGCGGTCGCCGTGCCGGTGATCGCCTCGCTCAATGGCACCGGGGCGGGAGCGTGGCTGCGGCACGCGCGCCTGCTCGAGCAGGCCGGCGCCGATGCGCTCGAGCTGAACGTCTACGAAGTGATCACCGACATGCGCTTTGGCGGTGCCGCGGTGGAGGAAACGATCTGTCGCGCCATCGAGGAGGCGAAGCGGCTGGTCCGCGTTCCGATCGCGGTCAAGCTGGCGCCGTTCTTCACCGCCTTCGCCAACGCCGCGCAGCAGTTCGACGCCGCCGGCGCCGACGGGCTCGTGCTCTTCAACCGGTTCTATCAGCCCGACATCAGCCTCCAGACTCTCGATGTCGTTCCCAGCCTGCGCCTGTCGCACAGCGATGAACTACGCGTGCGTCTGCGCTGGCTGGCGTTGCTGCACGGGCGGCTGCGCGCCTCGCTGGCGCTGACTGGCGGGGTCGAAGAGTGGAGCGATGCGGTGAAGGGGATTCTGGCCGGAGCGCACGTCGTGCAGAGTGTGTCGGCCGTGCTCCGTCACGGTCCGACGTTCCTGTCGTCGCTGCTCGACCGCACCACGGCCTGGATGCAGGAGCACGAGTTCGCCTCGATCGACGCCATGCGTGGCCGGGTGAGCCAGGCGACCGCGGCCCATCCGATGAACTTCGAGCGCGCGCACTACATTCGCACCCTGCACACCTGGGACCGCTGACGTCCACGTCGGTGTGAGCGCAACGGCCCGATCTGTCTGCGACCGTTCAGGGCCGAGTGGGCGGACGGCGGTGGCGCGCGATCGCCCTCCGTGCACGCGCTGACACGCTTTCTTCGCTCGGACCACCCTCACGGGGCCCCCAACGAATTCCCGGACCCCGCCCGGCCGGCTAACTGCTGCCAGCGCAAGTGTTTGTGCAGCGCCATCGGCGCGCCGTCGCGGTCGATCGCGTGTCGCGCATCAGCGTTCTTTTGTTAATGCAATTCCGCACACCTGTCAGAGCTTTTCTGACAGCTGTCCACATCGTCCGCTGATGGCGCCACGCGTCCGTCAAGCGGTGTCGAAGGCGGGCCGATAACGCTGGTGCATGCGCCCTGAGTGGCGCCCACAGCGATGACGCTTCCCGAAACGTTCGACGTGACAACCGTGCGCGCGTGGCACCAGCAGCTGGTGTCGGCGCTCGCCGATGGCCTGCTGACCATCGATGCGTCGCAGGTGCAGCGCGCCGATGCGGCGGCGATGCAACTGCTGGCCGCGGCGGCCCTCGAAGCCAGGCATCAGGGGCGGACGCTCGACGTCACGGCCCCTTCTCCCGTGTTCACCGCGGCAGCGACGACGCTCGGCCTCGGCGATCACCTGCTCAGCACGCACTGACCTCATGCCCAGCATCCTCACCGTCGACGACTCGGCATCGATGCGCCAGCTCGTGGGCTTCACCCTCAAGTCGGCTGGCTACGACGTCGTCGAAGCGGCCGACGGCCAGGAAGCGCTCAGCGTCGCGCGCACGCGCGGCGTGCAACTGGTGCTCACCGACGTCAACATGCCGAACATGGACGGCATCTCGCTGACCCGCGAGTTGCGGGCGCTGCCGACCTACAAGTTCACCCCGATCCTGCTGCTCACGACCGAGTCGGCGCCGGAGAAGAAGCTCCAGGGCAAGGCCGCCGGGGCCACCGGCTGGCTGGTGAAGCCGTTCAACCCCGAGCAACTGCTCGCCACCGTCAAGAAAGTGCTCGGATAGGCCGTGTCGATCGACCTGTCGATGTTCCACCGCACCTTCTTCGAGGAAAGCGGCGAAGGGCTCTCGCTGATGGAGTCCGGGCTGCTCGGCCTGCGCGACGGTGCGGAGGACGCGGACACGGTGAACGCGGTGTTCCGGGCGGCGCACTCCATCAAGGGCGGCGCCGGCACGTTCGGCTTCACCGCCATCGCCCAGCTCACGCACAGCATGGAGACGCTGCTCGACGAGGTGCGCAGCCAGGCCCGCCGCGCCGATGGCGAGCTGGTCGATCTGCTGCTGTTCGGGGTCGACGCGCTCGGCAGCCTGCTGCGCTCGGCCGAGCGTGGCGAGGCGCCGGACATGACCGAGGTCGATCCGATCCGGCAGGCGCTCGAAGCGATGGTGCAGCAGGGGGGATCGCGCCCGCCGCTGCCCGCCGAGCCCGTTCCGGCCGCACCGGCCGCGGCGCGCATCGTCGTCGACATCGCCCCGCACCCGGAGCTGTTCGCCAGCGGCAACGATCCGTATCGCCTGCTGCGCGAGCTGGAGGCCCTGGGCCGCTGCGACACCGAGGTGTTCACCGACCGCCTGCCCGGGTTCCACGAGATGGATCCCGAGGTGGCCTACCTGCGCTGGCGTGTCGTCGTGCACACCGGCGCGTCCGAGCGCGACGTCGCCGATGTCTTCGAGTGGGTCACCGATCAGTGCGACGTGCAGATCACGGCGACGCCGGCGACGCCGGTCGCCGGCCCCGCCGCCGCCGAGCCAGCGGCGATCGCCAAGCCGGTGCGAGCGGCCGCAGGCACCGATCACGGCCAGGCCGGATCGATCCGGGTGAAGACCGAGAAGATCGACGCGCTGATCAACCTGGTCGGCGAGCTGGTCATCACCCAGTCGATGCTGGGCGAGCTCGGCCAGCATTTCGACATGACCCGGCTCGAGGCGCTGCGCGAAGGACTGGCGCAGCTCGAACGCAACACCCGTGAGCTGCAGGAGAACGTCATCGGCATCCGCATGGTGCCGGTCGGCCTCGCCTTCAGCCGCTTCCCGCGCATGGTGCACGACGTCAGCCGCCAGTTGAAAAAGGACGTGCAGCTGACCCTGAGCGGCGAGCAGACCGAACTCGACAAGACCGTCATCGAGCGCATCGGCGATCCGCTGGTGCACCTGGTGCGCAACGCCCTCGACCACGGCATCGAATCGCCCGAGGTGCGGAGCGCGCAGGGCAAGCCGGCGCAGGGGCGGGTGGCGCTCAATGCCTTCCATCGCGGCGGCGAGATCTTCATCGAGGTCAGCGACGATGGCAACGGCCTCGACAAGGCGCGGATCCGGCGCAAGGCCGAGGCGCGCGGCCTGGTCGCCGCCGGCGAGCCGGTGGCCGACGAGCGCCTCTACGACCTGATCTTCGAGCCCGGCTTCTCGACCGCCGACACGGTCAGTGACCTGTCCGGCCGCGGCGTCGGCATGGACGTCGTGCGCAGCAACATCAAGGAACTGGGCGGCACGGTCGGCGTCCGCACGCGTCCCGGCCTTGGCACGACCTTCACGATCCGCCTGCCGCTGACACTGGCGATTCTCGATGGCCAGCTGCTGCGCATCGCCGGCCAGACGTTCGTCGCGCCGCTGGTGTCGATGGTCGAAACCGTCCGCGTCAATCCGGCGATGGTCGGGCGGGTGGCCGGTCAGGCCGAACTCTACCGCCTGCGCGACGAGTACCTGCCGGTGCTCCGCCCGCAGCGGCTGTTCGGGCTGCCCGGGCGCGAGGCGCCGCTCCACGAGTCACTGTTGATGGTGGTCGAAGCCGATGGCCGTCGCGCCGGCATGCTGGTGGACGAGCTGACGGCGCAGCAGCAAGTGGTGATCAAGAGCCTCGAAACGAACTTCCGTCCGGTGCCGGGCCTGTCGGGCGCGACCATCCTGGGTGATGGCACGGTGGCGCTGATTCTCGACGTGGCCGGCGTCATGGGTCTTGGCCTCGACCGCGGTGAGCCGCCGGTCGCGGCCGCAGCTTAGGAGTGGTGCGATGAACGGATCAGCCATGGATCTGCAGGCCGCCGACGCGGCGCAGTTCCTCACCTTCCTCCTCGACGGCGAGGAATATGGCGTCGACATCCTGCGCGTGCAGGAGCTCAAGGCCTGGGACTCGGTGACGCCGCTCCCGAACACGCCGGCGTGGGTGCTGGGCGTCATCAACCTGCGCGGCCTGATCGTGCCGATCGTCGACCTGCGCAAGCGCTTCGGCCTGCGCGAGGTCGCCTACGGCGCCACCACCGTGGTCGTGGTCCTGAAGCTCGAAGCCGGTGGCCGCACCCGCATCGTCGGCGTGGTCGTCGACGCGGTGTCCGACGTCTACAACGTCGGCGCCGCCGATCGGAAAGCGCCGCCGGATGTCGGCGGCACCAACGCCTTCGTGCGCGAGCTGGCGACGGTGGGCGACAAGATGGTCATTCTGCTGGATATCGACGCATTGCTGGGCGAGGCGGCCGACGCCGCCACGACGCACTGAGGATTCGGTTCGGATTCGACGAGACGAGGATTGCATCATGAAGACATCGAAGTCACGGACGACGGCGAAGCGGCGTGTGGTGGGGCGGGCGAAGGCGGGCGGGCGCGAGCTGGCCGAGACCCGGGGACAGATCGCCGCGATTCAGCGCGTGCAGGCGGTCATCGAGTTCAATCTCGACGGCACCATCGTCACCGCCAATGACAATTTCCTGGGCGCCGTCGGCTATACGCTGGGCGAGATTCAGGGCCAGCACCACCGGATGTTCGTCGACCCGGCCTACGCGCAGAGCGCCGACTACCGGCTGGTCTCGGAGACGCTGCCGCGGGGGGCGTTGGACGCCGGCGTCTAGCTCCGCGTCGGCGCGGGCGGCCGAGAGATCTGGATTCAGGCGAGCTACAACCCGATCCTCGACGGCCAGGGCACGCCGTGCAAGGTGGTGAAGTTCGCCACCGACATCACCGCCCAGCGGCTGGCGCAGGCCAACTTCGAAGGGCAGCTGTCGGCGATTCACAAGGCGCAGGCGGTCATCGAGTTCAATCTCGATGGCAGCATCATCACCGCCAACGACAACTTCCTCGGCGCGGTCGGCTACAGCCTGGCGGAGATCCAGGGGCAGCACCACCGGCTGTTCGTCGAGCCGGCGATGGCGCAGAGCGCCGAGTACCGGCTGTTCTGGGAGAAGCTGGCGCGCGGCGAGTACGACGCCGGCATCTACCGCCGCGTCGGCAAGGGCGGCCGCGAGATCTGGATCCAGGCGAGCTACAACCCGATTCTCGACATGTCCGGCCGGCCGTTCAAGGTGGTGAAGTACGCCACCGACATCACCGCCCAGCGGCTGGCGCAGGCCAACTTCGAGGGCCAGCTG